>Ga0315281_10000101_pt1 | contig 102643 bp, 92 predicted proteins | sample YL17G07_0_MG_FD_204540 | JGI IMG/M metagenome (GOLD analysis project Ga0315281, IMG submission 204540) | Sediment microbial communities from Yellowstone Lake, YNP, Wyoming, USA - YL17G07_0 | ecosystem: Environmental > Aquatic > Freshwater > Lake > Sediment | place: USA: Wyoming | collected...
GTGAAGCAGACCAGCTGTCCGTATTACTGACTTTCTTTCTTCAGAGTAACCCATGGCTTCCGAAATGTCCGAAGCGTACCTGCTTACTTTCTTCGAATGGCCGTAAGTATAATGATCTTTTGCATCAACTGTCGCAGCTAAAGCATAGATAGTATTTAATACGATGCCATTAGTATCAACTTCCCCAACGCTAAGAGTTTTTTGAGGCGTCTCGATCTCCGAGGCAAGGCATACACGATTTCTGCCGGTTTGTTTAGCGTGATATAAAGCCACGTCAGACGCATGGATGATCTCTTCCCGCATTATGCCATCCGTTGGCCAGGATGCGATACCGATGCTGCAGGTTACTGGCATTCCCTTGTAATCTACTTCACTATCAACCGCATGGTGAATTCGCTCTGCCACTTTCAGTGCGTTGTCGGCAGAAGCCTGGGGTAAGAGGACAACGAATTCATCACCACCATATCGGAATACCAGATCGATTGCCCTAATACTATCCTTGATACGATTTGCGATAACCCGTAGGATTTTATCTCCGTACAGGTGACCATAGACGTCGTTATATTTTTTAAAAAAGTCCAGGTCTATAGTCAATAGAGAAAATACTTGGCCAAAGCGAGCAGCTCGGATAATTTCCTCGTCTATTCGTTGATGGAAATAACGGTGATTGAAGAGTCCTGTCAACTCGTCTAGGTTAGCACGTTCTTTAGCTTGTTCGTAAAGTTGAGCGTTTTCGATCACTATACTCGCCTGTTTGATTACGTTAGTGACCATGTTGATTTCCTCAGGATAAAACCGGTTCCCCATCTGCTTATGACCCAGGGCAAGTATACCTATTAAACGTTCGGGATTTTTTATCGGGAAAAAAAGTGAGTAACGAGAGTCTACCTGAACAGCCGTATCCGACTTTAGCAGGACTGTTAACTCTGAATTTTTTTGAACGGCTTCCATATTGACCGGCAACCCTTCTTTGGTTAACCAAATTAAAAGTGCATCATCGCGGCCGAATTTCAGTGAATCGTTCGCTTCTCTTTTTGATTCCGGGTAAGTGAAACGGGTAACAAAACCACCATTCTCGCGATCTTCTAACATCAAATCAGCCCGAGTTAATCGAAGTGCTTTGCTAATTGTCGTAAGCATGTCGTCAGCAATCTGATCGATTTTGATCTTGTTCGCCACCTTGCTGCTAAAATCGAGAAGTGCCTGGCGGTGTAAGTATGTGTCTCTATGTAATAGGCGATCGACACTGTCCTGAACCAGAAACCTGATCGGACGCAGAAACATCGCAAACATTAGAGAAAACACACCAGATAGAATGAGCAGGATATAGGTTGGTAAATCTGATAGTTGTGTTGCTTCAAGATATATTAGACCGGCATAGGCACCCAGTGTAGCAAGCAGCAAAATAGAGTATTCGAGGATTCTTCGTGCCAGTAATCTGATATCCAGGAGGTCGTATTTACCTATGGCAAAAGTAATCAGTAGTGCGTTAGCCAGCGTCCCCAGATGATCAGTTGGTAGTGAAGCTAATCCAGGTATATTGGGATTGATTGCCGACCATATCGACATGATGGCTAATCCGAAGATGAGATATGCTGTCCGATTGCGTTCAATCGGATGATGTGTATTGCGGAGCTGCTTAAAGAGCATCCAAGCACACACTAATAAAGGCGGCAATAACAGTGCCGTGAGGATATATACCCAGGGTCCGATATTATGGTATACATGACCATTATCATAATAAGCATCCTGGACAATCCATCCGGAGATAGAGAGTACTGAAACCACGATAACAAGTACATACCCGACATATACGATGATTCCAGCATTTTTGTTTATGTATGCCCTCACGAAGTGATAGTATGTGAAGGCTGTGCACACCATCGCAACTAATAACAGGTTGTTCCAAAACATAAGTTGACCTGTCGTAGCCAACGGGTTATAAGAAAGAAGAAATGCAAAAACACTCCATGCAGTCGCAGCAAATAGAAAAACGATGAAAACACGGTTAGTCCGCGTCTTATTTTGGAACAATAATATTAGAAGCAGAACCCCGTAAACGAGGCTGCTTGCAAGTGGTATTAAAGACCATAGATTCATTAGTATGCCTTACTATTTCCCCAACTTATCATCGTATTTTAGCCTCAAAAAGTAAATAAGAAATTAGTACCTTGAGAGTAAATGGATAGTACTGTCTGGAGATCAAGCGCAATCAGATGGCAAATTAATTGATCTCAGGGATCTGAACCACTAATACAAGATATTGTGTATCTAATACTTACCAGACAACTCAAACGATCTAACAAAAAGTCGGTTATTTATTTTCCACGTTTGGCGCAGTTGAAGAGGTTTTGATCCATTATGATATTCAGCCAGATTATTACGTGTAATGCCAGAATATCAGTTGATCCTTTTCGTGATGATAAACGTTAGTATGCAGCAGGCGTGGTTCTTCTTTTAAGCCTGGGCAGCTTCTTGTACATCTTGTTCCACTATTCCAGACGGCATCACGTACAGGTAAAAGGTCTTATATCCGCGCACTTCGGTTTGAACAGGCTTCCATCCCTTCGACGGGAAAAGAGTCAATCACAATTAGAATCATACCAAATGATTATCCAGCCCGATCTAATGCCATTAATTTCCCGCCTGGCGCCGCTACGATCATCTTGATTAATTCCTCCGTGATCTTTGGTTCATACCCCTCAGTGTGCCCCTTGTCGAGGCGGATCACGTCCGCAATAACTCGACCGCCACGCGCATTTGGAAAGACATAGATCTGCGCTGTACCGGGTCTTGCTTCCCTGCCCCAGCTCGGACCACGTCCTGGCGTTGCGCCTGTCACTTGGCCTTTCTCGGTGTCAACAATATCCGGCATGCGTACTCGAGTGCCGGCGTTGTACTTTTCAGCCCAGGGCGAAGTTTCAGGAAGTTTTACTATTTCAAGGCTGCCGGTTGAAAAGATAAATGATAAATCGCAATCGAGTGTGATTGCGCGGCCTGGACCAGGACTGCCAGGTGCTGGAGCTGGCATCCGGCGTTCGCCCCCTTCAAAAAATGACGCCGGTAACTCGACAGGCCCAATGCGTCCACCCGAAAGGCTGAGCCATCCGTCAACGCGGTTAGTAAAAAAATCGGTCTTCAGCAGGCGGTTAGATGTCATCCCTCCCTGGCTATGACCAACGAGCCAAAACGATTTGATGCGGTCTTTGCCATATTTGTTGCAGACGAACTTGACTACATCCTGCAGCCACTCGTCGTCGGCTTCAGCAACCCAGTGGCGCGACGGCTCTTTGGTTTTAGCAGTTGGGGTCGCGACGACAAGGCGGTATTTGTTTTTGTAATCATGCGCCGGAAAATAGAGGTGCTGCCATATGCCGTGAGATCCGCCGCCGTGTAAATTTAGGAGAAACGTAACCTTTTCGCCCGCTTTCAAATCGTCAGGATCATCGAGAAAAAATATTCGCCCCGACTCCTTATCAACATACAGTCCCGACTTCTTATCCAGCGCAATGTTACTCATGTTTCTTTCGTCCTTCTTTTGATGTCTATATTTCGGTTTGGTACGGCAGCTATACTTAGCGCCAGGCTCGTATCTTCTTCTAATGAGTATTGAAGATTGTAATATTAAAGGTACAGATTGTCAACGATTGTTAGTACAATTCGAAAAATAACCAACTATTTAAGCCGACCCTAAAGGAAGGATACCTTGCACCATGTTATCGGCGGGTGTAAAATCAGCTAAACTGAGAAGACTCCTATTTAATTAATTTAGAGAGGGAAACCATGTGGAACCAGTTCAAGACTGATGATTACCAGGGGATGCTGGCAGAGACAGTCTCAATGCCAGGGTATAACGGTGATTTCATACATGCCTATCTTTCACGGCCGCTTGGGAAAGGCCTATTTCCCGGGATCGTTCTGATCCCTCATGCCCCCGGATGGGACGAATTCTACCGTGAGACCTCACGCCGGTTCTCGCAACACGGATACATTGCTATCAGCCCCGACATTTATTGCCGGTTTGGACACGGGGCGCCGGAAGAAATGGCTGCAAAAGCCCGTGCTGCAGGTGGTGTTCCCGATGATAGTGTGGTAGGCGATTGTGAAAGTGCCATGAAATACCTCAGATCTATGCCTTTCTCCAATGGCAAAGTCGGAGTAATAGGTACATGCTCCGGTGGTCGTCACTCCTTCCTGGCAGCATGCCGGGTGGAGGGTATCAATGCCGCGGTTGACTGCTGGGGCGGTCGGGTTGTCGCTTTAAAACAAGAATTGACACCTGCCCAACCTGTTGCAGCTATTGACTATACCGAGAAGCTGGCTTGCCCTCTTCTGGGACTGTTTGGTAACGATGACCGGTTCCCTTCGCCGGAGCAGGTCAACCGGCACGAAGAAGAGCTTAAAAAATACGGGAAGGACTACAGGTTCTACCGCTACGATGGTGCGGGTCACGGTTTCTGGTACTATCATACGGAAGCCTATCGGCCGAAGCAGGCAATGGATGCATGGAATAAGGTCTTTGAGTTCTTTGGGGAACATTTGCGAAGTTAGACGTAATTCATTCGTCCCATCGGATCAAACCTAAGTCAAGGAAATAGAGAATTCCCGTCCATACCACGATTTCGTGGGAGGCGTTTTTGTGTCGCAAGAAAGGTAGACAACGTGCCCGGGGAAATTCCAGTGCCTTCGATACCGAGTAGCGAACCCTTCGTTGTCATGGCTAAACCGGTTGGTCCACTCTGCAACATGGAATGCAGTTACTGTTATTATCTGGATACCGCGGGTTTCTACACACGCCAACATCAATACCAAATGTCGGACGCTCTGCTTGAGACTTTCGTCCGTCAGTACATAGAGGCCAGCCCGGGTCCTGTTGTCTTATTTGTATGGCATGGCGGCGAACCAACGCTGGCTGGACTTGACTTCTACAGACATGCTGTGGAACTACAAAAACGTTACCTCCCGCAGGGATGGATATGCTGGAATAATCTACAAACGAATGGCACCCTCCTTGATGACGAGTGGTGTTCTTTTTTAGCGGACGCTCACTTTGATGTAGGGTTAAGTGTTGATGGTACACGATGGCTGCACGATGCATACCGTAAAGACCGACGAGGTAATGGTACATATGAACGGGCAGTTGCGGCTGTCCGCCGCCTGCAAGCTCACGGTATCCAATCAGATCTGCTTTGTGCGGTGACTTCCGCGGTGGCGAAAGAACCTGTTACCGTCTACCAGGCACTCAGAAATCTTAACACCGGGTGGATCCAGTTCATACCCATCGTACGGCGCTCGCCTGACGGACAAATGACCCCAGAGTCTGTGACCAGCGAAGCCTATGGGCATTTCCTCTGCAGGGTCTTTAACGAATGGATCTACCACGATTTCGGAAGGTCGAGTGTACAACTGTTCTCCGAGATGTTGCTGGTATGGTCGGGAGGGACTGCCACCTTATGCTGGATGTCACCCACTTGCGGGCGTGTGCTCATCGTTGAACACGACGGTAGTGTGTATGCCTGCGATCACTTTGTTACTCGCGAACATCGTATCGGCGACCTTGAGACCTCTCTTCTGAACGCTTTGGTAGACGCACCGGTCCAACGCCGTTTCGGCAACGAAAAGCGAGACCGGCTTCCAGAGCAGTGTAGATCTTGTTCATGGCTTATGGTATGTAATGGAGGGTGTCCTAATGACCGATTCGCGTTGGCTGAGGATGGTGAACCTGGGCTCAACTACCTCTGCAGCGGTCTACGGCAGTTCTTCGCTCACGCTGAGCAGCCGTTAAAAAGAGCTATGGAGCTAAAGAGACGAGGGGTGAGTCCCGAGACCATCATGGCTGAATTACGCACCGAGTCGTTAGATCGCTGGAAAGGCGTCGGACGTAACGACCCATGCCCCTGCGGTAGCGGTCGTAAGGCGAAACAGTGCTGCTGGTCCCTCCGACCATAGAAAGCTTAGCCATATTGGAGCAGGGCTTTTCTAAATTTTGGCTTTGGCAAGGTTACTTAGCTATAGCCGAGGTCCATCTCGGTCTGGGTGAAATAGAGACTGCACTCGATTTATGCCAGAAGTCTCTCGACATAGTTATCGAAACGAAGTCCGTATTAGGACAATGTCAGGTTCCTCATTTGATGGGTAGGATTTACCACAGAATGGGTCAATGGGATAAAGCAGAAGACATGTTGAAAGATAACCTGAGATCCTTTGAAAACATGAATATGCCACCAGATGAGATGGCGTTTACTTTCTGGCATCTGGCTATTTTATATCACGATATGAATGAAGCTAATTTTAAAAATATTCCCCGCGCGACCATCCGTGAGCTAATCAAAAGGGCAGAGGGAATATTCGAAAGATTAGGCGTCTATTACGACAAGGCACTAGCACAAAAACTCTCGGAAGATTAATTTTATGCTCTCCACATGGACGCATTAGAATAACCACAGAGTCTGTTGTGGTTAGATTGATTAATCCAATTTCATCTAAGTTTCGTTGGTCTGTTTCTCTATCTTCGTTTCTTCCACTTTCTTGAATCCGTGAATCAGCGGGAAGCGGTACAACCCGAATACTTCTTTTGTTCGAAGGAAGCCTATGAACATGATAATGACCCCCGCTAGTTCAAAAATGTAGAGAACATTTAAGTTGCCAACGAACGTCAGGTGGGTGCCGCCTAATGCAGGCAGGATTGCTCCGAAAGCGATAAGGATGTTAGAAACGACGCGGTGAGGTAAAATGCGTTTCCGCCAGAAAATATAGGCGCTATAAATAGCTCCGCCTACTAAGGCAAACGTCCCAAAAGTGTTGAACACTGGAGCAAGGATAGCACGGACATCGGTGGGCATAACTCCGACGCCGGTTAGCTTCGTCAGCCCGGTTACATCAATATTTACTGTAAAGACACGGACAGCTGCGTAGATGGTCGCCACACCCAGTACTGCCATTATAATGTGTGCGTTCCGGCGTCGAATCAGGAGATATAGCGTACCCATACCCATGTAGGCGGCAACTAATATCGCGCCAACAAAGTACCAAAGCCGTAGTATTACGCTCGTGATTCCGAACACCCCCGCATAGAACTCGGTAAAGGCTGCGATGGAATACATGAACAAACCGATTGACCATAAAAGCTGATACGGTTTCCGGCGAGCAAAATACTGGTCAAGGACTGTTATCGCAAAAATGAAACTCACAATACATGTGACGAGCGGAACATAAGCCATATCTTCCTCCTTTAGGTACATTGACACACGGCGTCCGATGCTAGTAATTCTACCTTGTTTGCGCGGATAGTAAAAGCGTGGCGATATCCTGTGGTGAATGGGTGATGGAGTTTTAAAAAATATTTTAAAAACATGCACTTTTCTTTATTTTTGTTTAACATAACTCAAATTTGGTAAGAGTTTCGTAAGAGGTCTTGTTTTATGATAATGACATGATCGAATAATATGTCCTTTGTTTATTCAACCAAACCCAACCGAGTAAACGATCGGAGGAAATTGAAAATGGTAGAAATTAACAGAGAGGTAATAATCGACGCACCTCTTGAGAGAATCTTTGCCTACGTAAGTAAACCAGGTAACTTGCCAGAGATTTGGCCAAGCTTAATTCTGATTAAAAATGAGAGATTATTACCCAATGGTGGCTACAGTTTTCAATGGGAATATAAAATGTTTGGGGTGTATTTGAAAGGCACAGGTGAATGTACTGATATAGTACCGAATCAGTGGTTCACGATAAAAATCAAAGGCAACCTTGAAAGTATCATAACCTGGACATTTAGGCCTAAGGAAAGTCAAACAAGGGTCACTTTCACTATTGGATACCAGCTACCCTTACCGGTACTTAATAGGATAAGTAAGATGATAATCGAGAACATCAACGAGCGGGAAGCGGATCTTATTTTAGCTAACCTTCAAGCAATCTTTACTGGTAAGCAGTCAACGAACCGATAATTGGATGTTTTTGTTTCCAATTTCACTAATAGTTTATACTGCACAGAGCGTGACTCATCACACAACAGCTGATTGTCTCTGATAAAACGTCTGGTCGAACGTTATAAAAACTGTGCTAGAAGCCAAAAGCAGACCATAAAAAAGCCCCCAATTGACAAGACGCCTATAGTTAGCCTGCGCTTTGTGCTGGACCAATCTTTTCTCTCTAACACGAGCATAATGCTAGAAGCTAAACCAAGGGGAGGAATAATTAATGAAAAGATGGAACCGGCGAAAGACAGTGCCCAGCCACGCCCTCGCAGTGCATTGACTCCTCCCAACAAGGTGATTATTCCAAAAATAATTCCTGAAATGCCCAGAACCCCAATAAAAGTGTATGCCATACTGTGCGGCATGGGGTTCTCAGAAATGGTTACAAAAGATGATCGGTAGAACGTCCAAGACATGTAGACTGCAGTAAACATCATAAGTAAGCCAGAAAAAATTAAGAGAAAGCCGATAGCCTTAAGCCTCATGTCTTACCTCTATACGGTTATTAACGACCTGTTATGCAATTATCAATTCATGCCCTGGGGTAAATCGACTAAAAACACTCAATTTTATTGTCTCTCAGTCGAACCTGTGCCCATAACGATATATCTAAAATGCGTATTGGCAACGCCCGTATTATACAACAAGTGTGTTGAGGATAGTCGGAAAAGACAGTCGAAGCCTTTGTTGTCTATTTTAGCAGCATTGAATATCATACTACATGGTTTTATATCAACAGCACTGACAATTTGCGCAATTTTTCAGCCTTTGATGGCGGGCGATCCCGATTCCGGGTCTCCTGCTAAAAACGGACTTAATTTACTGCGCAAGACCAGCTAAGTCGATAAAAGCATACGAATTTTCGGACGGATACCAAAAATCAATCACATTTAAAATATCATATAAAAATCCACACTGATTAAACCTCAAGCTAATTATTTTGTCTCTCTACGACTAAACTTGATTCCATAAAAAAGCCAGCTTCTTTACGTCTTGACAATTCTCGTAAACTGTCATAGCATATTCGCAGTCGATTATCGTTAGAGATTACTTCTTAAGTTCTTTTTATACCAAAAACATTTGTAAAAAATCCAGAGGATTGATAGGAGGTACAAAATGTGAAACAAGAGAAGTCTTATTGGCAACAACCATTCTTAGCACAGACGGAGAGAAAGGAAAGAAATGAAATGAGTAATAAAGTGCTATGGGTTTTCTTGACAATGCTTACCGTGATGGCATTAATCCTGGCGTCCTGTCAACCGCAGACAACCACCGAAGAAGAAGGAGAAACAACAACCGTCACGGGCACTATATCCGGGACTGAGGCGCCACCAGCAAAAGTAGTATCCTCAACCGGAACATTCTCTGAGAAACCAAAATATGGCGGCTACATCACTATCGGTACGACTACGGACCCGACGACCTTCGATGATGGTGCTACGGTATCGCCCCATGTCAATACCTACACCCTTAATGTCACGAACGATACGCTATTGCAAGGGGACTGGACAAAAGGACCCGCCGGCACCGGCGAAGCCACGTTCACCAGTGGTGCTGTCAACAAAATGAGCCTCAAGACAGGCGCACTGGCTGATAGCTGGGAAATACCCAACCAGGGCAAAATCATTTTTCACATCCGCGAGGGCGTCCACTGGCAGAATAAACCACCTACCAACGGCAGAGAGCTGACCGTTGATGATGTCGTCGCTACGCTAGTCCGTGACCTCACGATGAAAGGCAATTATATCAACGCCTCCTATCCCGTTTTATCTGCCAAAGCCGTGGTTACGGGTGACGCTGCCGCCCGGACGGTCACCGTCGAATGTCCGAAAGAAGAGTGGATAAACTTGATTTCCCTGATACCCAACTATGAAAGTATATTCCCTAAAGATGCCCTTGAACTGTATAATAATAATCTGAATGACTGGAAAAAGAGCATCGGCACCGGGCCATTCATTTTCTCAGACTATGTTTCCGCCGGTTCGATGACATTCACGCGAAATCCCGATTTCTGGGAGACAAACCCCATCGGCCCTGGCAAGGGGGACCAGCTTCCGTACGCGGACGGTGTCAAGATATTGATTGTTCCCGATAGTGCCACCTACTTTGCCGCCATGCGCGTCGGTAAACTGGACGGCTGCGGCGGCCTTTATCCTGACATGAAGCAATTCCTCTCGAATCCGGACATATCATATTCACAAACAGTGCCTGATGGCTGTTATGCCTTGTTCATGAGATTGGATAAAGCGGACTCACCGTTCAGCAAACTGGCAGTTCGGCAGGCATTGACACTGGCGACCGATTATAACAGAATCGTTAACGACTACTACGAAGCTCATTCCACGCTCCTTTGCTGGCCGATGTCTCCCATTGTAGAAAATGAGGGCGCCTACGTACCCTTTAACGAACTCCCTGCCGAAACTCAGGCGCTCTTTTCTCACAACGTCACTAAAGCCAAGGAGTTGCTTACCCAGGCCGGCTATCCCACTGGTTTTTCCGTTAAAATACTAGCCTATAATTCCCCCAGCATGACCGATTTCCTTTCTCAGATTGTGCAGATGTGGGCTGAGGCTGGAATCACCGTGACAATGGATGCCAAGGACTACGTAACGTACGTAACCCGGGGCAGGAACAGGAACTACGACGAAATCATAGACTATACTACCTCGCCAATCTGGCAGAGGGCTCTTAGTCTCCGGGGAACTAGCCAGTATAATCTAAGTTATATCGATGACCCCGTTGTTAACGAGTACTATACTCAAGCCCAGCAATTTTTTGGCCTTGACGATGCTACCTTAGCAGCAAAATTCAAGGCAATATATCCGTATGTCGTTGCGCAATGCTGGGTGATACCCATACCAAATAGTTGGTACTACGTCGCCTGGTGGCCCTGGGTGAAGAACTGGAATGGCGAGCTTTATGTCGGCTACTATTCCTTATACTCTTATATGAAATACAGGTGGCAGGACGTAGAACTCAAAAAACAGATGACAAACAAATAGCTTTCCTGAACAATCCAACCAGTAAGATGAGGAAGGCTCGGACAACTACCGAGCCTTCCTCTATTAATCTTAATCTATAAGGAACATCTTATTTGTGGCTTAACGACCCCCATTGGAAAAGTAGATCGCATAACCTAGGAAATGCTGAAACCAAAGTCGCTAAGAGGTTGTTTTATAGGGCTGGGCTAGGGTACTTGATGAGACATGCGACTACATTTGATGCGTCAATAACTATCTGCCTTAGATGTGCCCACGCTTCTACTTTTGGGAAACGACAGCTCTATATATGACGCTCGAAAAGCAGCTTCACGACTACGCTCTTTAGCACCGCAAATACAGATCAAAATAATCGCGGGAGTCGGTCATATATTTACGGCTCAGCGCCCCGAAGACACCAGTAAAACTCTCCTCAACTTCTTTGCCTAACGGGTAAAGAAAAAACTGCAGAAGACTTTCGGACATCAAACCCTGGAAATATTCCGAACTATGCTGTAAAAACATTGTTTAAAGGAGCTTAATGGAATTTGTGTCCCTGGAAAATGCTTGTCGATACCAAAACGTCTTATTTTACTGAAGGAGAAAAGAGACTTAATAGGAAAAAGGCAATTAGGATCATACTGACACTACTTACCGTGGCAGCTTTACTGCTCTCGTTCTGTAAGACAGAACCGACAATAAAAGAAGGTGAAACTACAATTATCACGGGAATCGTCACGGGGACCGAGGCACTGTGCTCAAGAAGAAATTAATAGTTTTGAGGCTCTGGTGTCCGCTTCATGTTACCGCTTAATGGTGTTTCTGATAATGTATGTGAAATAAGCCGACCAGGCAACCGTGACGAGAGCGCTGGCAACTACAAAGACAATGATCGCCGCCTTTATCAAGTCCGCCCATTCACCATCCGGTACCATACCGGTTAACCATCTTGCCACGAAGATACAGAGTACTGTCAAACCTGCCGTTACTAGAGCTGGGATTAAGATACGCAGGAATCTCATGTATCACTCCTTCAAAGAGTGTTATTGTCCTGCCAGGACATAATCCTTGCATGTACTATTTGGTGGTTACTTTTTCAGTAACTTTGCGAGCGCGTGCTTCTTTGACTGCCTGGAAAACTCCACCGAGGTTCAAATACCAGACGAATGCTGCCGGGAAGAGAATCATCGGGATGGCGATTGCTAATGCGATTATGAGTCCTGTTTCCATCTTAGTCCTCCTTCTATTACTTCCTCTCGATAATTTGGTCCTTTGCTATTTGGTGGTCACTTTTTCCGTAACTTTGCGGGCGCGGGCTTCTCTAACCACTTGGACCACTCCACCGAGGTTCAAATACCAGACGAACGCTGCTGGGAAGAGTATTACCGGTATTGCGATTGCTAATGCTACGATTACCTGCCATTCCATTGTAGTCCTCCTTTTTTGCTCTGTTCTTTTTCTTTCCATCCTTATCGTAACATTGGCACTTACTCTCGACTACTGTAGTCCTACCGAATCTGTTACCTTATAAACACCTAAAAAACAATACCCACATGACGTCATCGGCTTACCTGGAAGGTTTGTTTTTACGCAGATTTGCCTATAACACAATGCGCACCTATCTACATTAAAAAAAACTTAATAAATGTTAAAACCCCGTTTTTAATGCCTGAAAAAAATACAAAAATAACAGAGTCGATATGTATCTGAAATATGGTATTAAGAGAAGTTGCTCGGCTATTGGTTCGAAACCAAATGTGTTACCAATTCAACAGACATCGATATCACTTTTTCTTGTCACAGAGCTTCAGACTTAGATGATAACCCCAGCCACGAATATGTTACACTTGTTCTGTTTGGGTCAAGTTGTCTATCTTAAGTTAAGTAACATGAAATTGGAAAAGGAGAATGAATATGTCAGCGCTAATTGGTATCATTATATGTGGAATTATTTCGTTAATTGCCTTCCTTATCATCCTGTTCGACCCCAAAAAAGACACGAAAGCACAGGCAAAATTATTTGTAGGAATCCCCTTCTTCATCGCCCTTATCATTTTTCTAGCAGGTTCAATAATTGTTGTCCCTAACGGACATGCTGGAGTCATGGTCAGGTTCCAAAAAACAACCGGAGTAATTTATGAGAATGGTTTACACTGGAAAGCCTTAATTGACACACCTGTAAACATGTCTGTCAAAACGCTACTGTTTGAGGATGAAGCTACAGCCGCAAGTAAAGACTTACAGGACGTTTCGACCAAAATCGCAATTAATTATAAGCTTGATTTTAAAGAAGCCGCGGTTGTCTATCAAACCATTGGCAGAGATTATATTTCGGTTATTGCTAATCCAGTGGTTCAGGAAACCGTTAAAGAAGTTACCGCTAAGTATAATGCTGAAGATATGATACTGAAAAGAACTGACGTAAAGAACGATATCACCACGGCGCTTGTTACCCGGTTAGCAACTAGAGGCATTATTACTGAGTCGGTAAACATCATCAATTTCGACTTTTCTGATGAGTTCACAAAAGCTATCGAGGCAAAAGTGGTAGCGGTTCAGAAAGTACTCGAAGCCGAGAACAAACTTAGGCAGATTGAGGTTGAAGCGCGTCAAGCAGAGCAAGTTGCTAAAGGTGAAGCAGCCGCAGCTATTGCGAGAGCCAATGGTCAGGCTGAAGCAAATAGGATCGTAGACGCGAGCTTGACTGAAAATGTATTACGATATTACTTTATTGATAAACTTGGCTCCGATGTCAAGGTATGGGTAGTTCCGGACAACCAAGCATTTACTATATCTCCGTAATATTCTCAGCTGACGTTGTCTTGTTAATAAACGTCCGGTAAATTATATACTTGTGTATGGCACAGAAGCTGCAAGGCTAATTATTCGTTATGGAGGTGAGCGCATTTCATCTTCCAGAGAATTACAGCCCAAACTTGTGGAATGCGAGGTGCTTGGGATAGTCGATGGCGAAGGTGAATAGAGCTGAGAGCCCGAGTACAAATAATACTTGGTATGGTGTTACCGCAGGTATAATGAAACCATAAACTCCCAATAGAGTAAATATGACTAATGCCGCAATGGTAGCGAGCAATAACTCTCTTCCCGGTCGAGAGGACCAGAAATACCGTCTTTCTCTCACGATATAAACCCTGAACTGGCTGGTAAAAATGAGCGCGAGTACAATGAACGTTTGTAGCTTGTCTAATGGAAGGTTAAAATAGCGGCTTCCAACAAAGAGGGCAATCACTCCTTCGCCAACCAGTAGGGTGCCGATGATAAACGAGGCGAAAGTGATTTTCCGCACATCCCATTTATTTGGGTTCGCTGTGTATTCTACGTTGTCAGTCGCTAGGGACATTGTGACAAAATCATTGGCAAAGATGAGCAAAGCCATACCCAAAAGCGAGACGACCGTATCATGAAACCAGAAGAATCCGACAGTAAGCAGGCCGATGACCTGGATGACCTTAGTTACCTTGTTAATGACCCAGGTCAGCATTCTCTGGTAGATGTGCCGGCTCGTTTTTATGGCCTCGATTATCACTCCCACACCTGGCTCAATTAAGACCGTGCTTGCCGATGCCTTAGCCACATCTGTTGCACTGCTGACTGCTATACCCATCTCCGCCTGCTTGAGAGCCGGAGCATCGTTGACTCCATCGCCGGTCATGCCTACCAAATGCCCCCTGGACTGGAGTAGCTTGACTATCAGGTATTTATCTTCAGGGTATATCTCGGCGAAACCATCTGTCTCTTCAATCACCTTCGCCTGTTCGGCTTCATCCATTTTCCTGAACTCTTCCATTTGGATGATCCTGTCGCCGATAGATACCTGGCGGGCTATTTCCCTGGCGATAGCGATATTGTCCCCGGTAAGCATTACCGATTTTACTCCTAGAGCCCGTGCGTCCTCTATCATGGCTTTTGAGTCCGGTCGAGGAGGATCGGACAGCGAAAGTAGTCCCACAAACCCAAGATTGTCAATATTATCATCTGACTTAGCAACACCGAGTGTGCGATAGCCTTTGATCGATAAGTCTTCCACCGTTTGATTCGCTTTCGTCCTTGTTGTATCATCGAGTCCTTTGCAGAGTGCGAGTACTGTTTGGGGTGCTCCTTTAATCACCTTAAAGCTCTTATCCCCGGTAGTGACCGTTGCCTCCGACCGCTTGGTTGAAGGCTCAAAAGGTACGAACGAGACCTGCTTATAAGAACTTAGGTCAAATTTGACCGTCTTGGCATAGTCCAGGACCGCTGCGTCTATAGCATCCTTTCCCTGTTCCTGAGACGCCAGGCCGGCCATCACTAGTACGTCCTCTTGAGTATATGTGGCAAAGGGCACCACGTCGCCGATGGAAAGCTTGTTTTGAGTTATGGTACCCGTCTTATCCAGGCACAGTACGTCTATCGAGGCAGCATCTTCGATTGAATCCAGTCTGGTGACCAGCACACCTCTTCTTGCCAGCTCGGTGGCGCCTACTGATTGGACAATAGTCATCACTGCCGGCAAAGCCACGGGTACTGCCGCCATAAGGAAAATGACGGCGAAGGTAAGTATTGACAGGATACCCGTTCCGATTAGTGCGGTATAAATAGCCACTAGCACTAATGCCCCTAAACCAAGGAACATCATGTACCTGACTATGGCTAGCATTATCTGCTCCTGGTGAGACTTCGGCTTAGCAATCTTAACAAGTTCGGCCGTCTTGCCAAAGTAAGTGTTCGCACCCGTGTTTACTACGACGCACTTTGCCTCGCCACGCTTCACGATGGAGCCTGAGTATATGATGGCGGATTCCTTTACATCCACAGGTAGGGATTCGCCAGTCAAGACTGACTGATCAATAGAAAGGTCACCCATCACGAGCTTGGCATCGGCTGGAATGATGTCACCTAGTCCAGTCGAGATAATATCGCCGGGTACAATCTCTCTGGCTTCAATCGTTTCCCACTTACCATCACGCAACACCCGTGCTTTAATGGCTAAGCGCTTCTTTAAAGCTTCCAGTACCTTCTGTGAGCCACGTGCTTGTTCCTGACCGATGATGGTGTTTATAGTGAGAAGGACAAATATTATTCCAGCTTCCAGGTAGTTCTTCAGGACAGCGGAGAGCACTATAGCCAGTTCCAGGAGCCAAGGCATTGGACCCCAATAACGCAACAGGAATTCAATTATCGTTTTTTTCTTTCTCTCAGTTACTTCATTGTGTCCAAATATGTTGAGCCGCCGCTGAACATCAGAGCTCGTCAGTCCATCAGTAGAAGTCTCTAGTAACCTGAGAGTTTCTGCTGTAAGAATAACCTTATATTCCGAAGTGTTTTTGACCGCTAATTCAGCCTTCATTTTGTCCTATTTTAATCATAATATACTAAAATAGTGTACCTCTTGCGAGGACAAAGCGAAGCAGTCAATGAATCAAAAGGTTTGCCAATCCGGTTAGACGATTCACCGGAGATAATAATTCCTGGTATGTCCCATATTTTTGTTGAATTGAGCAAACACACACTTTGAAAACTTGACTCCCGCGTGAATGGTTTCGTAATGCCACAATGATTCAACCGCCAACGTAATATTCTAATTCTACGCGAATGTTTGGTTGTTTTGTTAATTTACTGGAGGATCGTAATCCCCCAGAAGCATCGGGAGCAAATAATTCCTTTAACTTCCTTAAACTGCTAGCTGAATTCATCGAAATGTGTGATGGGGTGCTCTAACCGTCAGTAGTTAATTCAAGCATTTCCCTTAAGATCTATGGCTAATACACCCAGACCAGCATAGACCCCAAGCGCAGGATCTAGCTTAGCTAACCTGATCCGCTCTTTAGGGAACATCGAACCAATACGCTTGGCTAAGTTTAGGTCTTAGTCAACCGTAGTATTACAAACAATAGCCAAATCTTGAGTACTCGTAATATTCTTTACGAAGTCAAACAACTAATTCATACCATGCGCCCTAAAGCCAGATATTTGAGGGTATCGAGAACGGCGAGAAATTGGCAATGGTCATGGTATACATACGAGTGCTCTTCGCCCCACAGTGGGACGTTAAGATTATTTCTTCTGAGGTTCTGACTTCTGTGCCTTCTTCTCTATTACTTGCTTCTTGGGTTTTTTAACATTTTTTCTGCCTTTAGTACCCATGTTAATACTCCTGTCTCTAATGAATATTCAAGGATCAACCTGCTCTATCTTGACACCTTATTCCCGTTTACGTCAAACTGCCAATATGACACATAATTATCAAATCATTGTAATCGGGGCAGGGGCAGCTGGCATGGTGGCAGCTGGACGGGCGGCGGAGATGGGTGCGAGCGTGCTTCTCCTAGAAAAGATGGAGCGCCCCGGTAAAAAAATACTTATCACCGGTAACGGACGCTGTAACCTATCGAACAACCGGGATCTGGGTAGCTTCATCGACCAGTTTGGAACTAACGGTCGCTTTCTGTATAACTCGTTTAACCGGTTCTTCCGTGATGATTTACTAGCCCTCTTGAGTCATTACGGAATCGAATGTAAGACAGAACCAGATGGAAAGATTTATCCCATTACCGATAACGCCCGTGACGTTGTGCATGTTTTCGAGCGCTATATGGCTGAAGGCAAGGTAACAGTACGGTTCGGCGTGAGCGTGACCGATGTATCGGTGGAAAATGGTTCGGTGTCTGGAGTGCGTACGACTACCGGAAATCTGCCGGCATCCGCGGTTATAATCGCCACCGGAGGTTCATCTCACCCGCAGACTGGCTCCACCGGCGATGGCTTCCGTATTGCTGCGGCACTCGGACATACAATTGTTAAATTAAGGCCTGGTTTAGTTCCACTCGTCATCACCAATGTTGAACGGGCTAAACAAATGCAGGGTACCAGTCTCCGTAATGTACGCGCCACTGCATTTCAGAGTCCGAGTGGAGAAATCGATTTATCGCTTGTTCCCGGGGCAGATGTTGGGCGTGGTATAGCTGGAAAACGCCCGAAATTGCCCGTCATTGAGAGCCGTACAGGGGATGCTATCATTACACATTTTGGCCTCAGCGGTCCTATCATTCTGGAGATGAGTCTTTCCATTGTTAACGCTCTCGAAAATGGACCTGTCAGCATTTCTATCGACCTTGTGCCTGATAGGGACGTTAACATGCTCCGCACAGAATTGCAACAGGCGTTCGATAGCCACAGCAAGCGCACCTACCATAAAATAATCAAGGACTTCTTGCCACAAAAACTAGTAGAACCATTTGTCCGTATGACAGGTGTGCCGCCAGATAAAATAGGTAACCAGATTACATTAGAAGAGCGCGAAATCCTGCTAAACGCATTGAAATCATTACGTTTCGATATTAAAGGAGCCCATTCACTTTCAACAGCTATGGTTACGGCAGGCGGCGTTTCTCTCAAAGAAATTAATCCCCGCACGATGGAATCTCGATTGGTCAAGGGGCTTTATCTCTGCGGTGAGGTCATGGATGTAGATGCAGGGACTGGTGGATTCAATCTGCAAGCCGCTTTTTCAACAGGTTATGTCGCAGGAGAGAGTGCCGCTTCTTTTACTCCAAAACATTAATGCCAAACTCTTTGAGCACTTCGGAGAGAGCATATAACGGCAAGCCAACGACATTGAAATAGTCACCCTCGATTTTTTCCACAAGTACTGCCCCCAATCCCTGAATGGCATATGCACCCGCTTTATCCAATGGTTCACCGGTTCTCACATATGCCTCTATTTCTGACTTCGTAAGCTGTTTCATGTAAACAGTAGTTTCCACGCTTCGTGAGACGGTCTTGCCAGTAAGCGTGTCAAGAACAGTGAACCCAGTTATGACGGCATGCGCTTTACCTCTCAACTCGGCAAGCATTGTGCGGGCTTCCCTTTCAGAATGTTGTTTACCAAATGTGCGGCTATCGATTACTCCAAAGGTATCTGCGGAAATAATAATTGCATCAGGATGTTCATTAGCCACTGATCTAGCTTTTCTCAAGGCAATTTCCATGGCAAGCTGGTGTGGTTCTTGGCTAACGGACTCAATATCTTCCAGTACACGAGCATCGACTTTGAATTTGAGACCGATCTGTTCCATTAACGCCTTCCGGCGTGGTGAAGTTGAAGCGAGAATAATTCTCTTCATACATCAATCCTTAAAGATGCGAACACTCAGACAAGTCAACGATGGCTAATTGTCGCAATCGGGTATAAAAAGATTATAACATCTTCGGGAAATTCTATTGACATAGAATATAACATCTAGTAATATACAACTAGAAATATTATTCTAGAATTGCAGTTCATCTTAAGTAATTTAATTTGAACAGGAGATCGATTTTAAGTGAGAGAGTGGAGTCTAATTACAAATCATGGGCTTGTATTAGCTTCAATATCGAGAAATCCAAGGAAGACCATCAGAGAACTAGGTGACGATGCTGGTATTACGGAGCGAACGGCATACGGGATTGTTGTAGACCTCGAGAAGGCAGGATACATCAAGAAAACAAAGAATGGCACCCGCAATATCTATTCGATATATCCTCATATGCCGGCCGTGAGCAGGTTGAGCGATGCTTCTGTAGGGGACCTGCTTACATTATTTGGTTGGCAACCCCGGCAAGGTGCGAAGAGTCACAAGATTCAGGGATATTAATATCCCTGAATGGCTTGCCTGTAAAACTGAATCTAGGGATTTCTGGGTTAACTAATAAAAAAGGAGAGACAAATGGTTGGAATCTACATAATGCTTGCTATAATTGCAGTCGGTATTGGGGCACTGGTGTTCTACAAAATAAAGTGGGCTAGATCAGACAATGCGCAAGCACGTGGACGCGCGGCGAAAATCGAAGAGCAGAGAGTTAAATAAGAGAGAAACACTTACTAAGTAGGGAGACTCTTCCAAAGTAATCTGACAATACACCGTATTAAGCCTGACAAATTATAGAATCGGTTGGCATCGATCAATGTTAACGAAGCCATTGTATACCTCTCTTATGTTTCCGATTAGCTAGGATAATTTCATCACTACCTGGAACATGTGGTATTCATCAGGAGCTATCTTTCAAATTCTAACGTTTATGGCCTGCCATTGATCTAAATTGAAGACTAAAGAAATTTACGTTTTCGATGAATAGCAATTCTATGATACACAAGCAATAGCTAATCCTGATATACTCATACAAATCCAAATTTTACATCAGGGTTCACACATTGATATGTTGAAACAAGAAAGAATAAAAGCAGTTCTTGCTGGTAAGGCAGTCGATCGTGTGCCGGTTGCTTTCTGGAGACATTGGCCTGGTGATGACCAACAACCAGATACACTTGCTAATGTTACTCTGGAATTTCAGAAACGCTACGATCTTGATTTCATCAAGATTCCTGTTTCATCAGCCTACTGCGTCGATGATTATGGAGTAACACACGAATATCGCGGTAATCTAATCGGAGATCGGGATTATTTAGAACGTGTAATCAAGCGTCCTGAGGATTGGGATAGGATAGAACCATTAAATATCCAAAAGGGCACTTACGGTCGTCACCTGCTAGTATTGAAAAAAGTCATCGAAAGAAAAGAACAGGACACGCCTGTTATTTTTACGATATTTAACCCTCTCGCTATGGCGTCGTATCTTGCTGGAGACCAGACGATGCTGGTACATTTAAGACGTTATCCAGAGAAGGTCGAGATAGCTCTTAAAGCTCTTACCCAAACATGTGTAAACTTCGTGAAAGCGGTACTTGATGAAGGAGCAGACGGTATTTTCCTATCTACGCGGTGGGCAAGTTACGGGCTCATAAGCGAACAGGAATACCTTCGATTTGGAAAGCCCGGAGATATGGATATCCTGAAAGCATCTTCAGACGGATGGTTTAATGTGCTTCATCTGCATGGCCAACACCCGATGTTTTCTGCTCTTTCTGATTATCCTGTACAAGCGGTAAACTGGCATGATCGAACAGCATTACCTGGAATGCATAAGGCTAAAGAAATTTTTAGTAAGGTTTTGATGTGTGGAGTTGAACAATATCAGACCCTTAACTTTGGAAGTTCAGCTGAGATACAATCGCAGGTATACGAGGCTATACGCCTTATGAAAGGGCGTCGCTTAATCGTTACTCCGGGTTGTACTTACCCGATTAGCGTACCCCATGCTAATCTATTAGCGATGAGAAAGGCAGTCGAAACATATTCTGCCAGTCGATAAAGCTGTGATAGAAGGTTTATTGATTCCGCGTCCACATAAAAATCCTGAACCACGAATTGAGCACTGCCACATTCCTGAAGTTCGATGGTATTTGGAGAAATTTGTAGGTGATCCAGAGAACCAGGATTTGTGTTCTCCCTATCCGTTGCTGTGTAATTTAAAACTGTTTAGTTGCATTCTTAATTAGCATTTCAAGATAGGTTCAAGTCAGATAACAAATGACGTCGCAAAACTACATAACGGAATGATTTGTGGAATGTAATTGATATGGTGGAGACGGGGGAGAGTTGAACTCAAACTTCCCACGAGTGCATGAAACTTATCAAGATACGAAAAGAACCCAGCGCATAACGCTGAGGTCAATTATGAATTTTGGTGGGGTTCGATGTAACCGACAAGCTCTCGATCATTCAGCTTGAAACTTATTCCTTGTAAAGCGTGTATGATTTTATACTCACGCTCGGCTACACTCTTTAAAAACTTTCAAAGTAACCAAAAGGCCTGGAAATTATAAACTCCTTCACTTACGGCGGTGTGGAAACTGCGCAATGGCCTCTCTCAATTTATAATCGGTGGTTCTCCAGGGTCTTTATCTTTATTATTCCGCTGGCTTGTGTGAATTATTTCCCGGCGGTAGCTATCCTTGGGAAAGCGTATATTTTACATTCACCGATATGGCTGCAGTGGATCTCCCCGATTGCCGGAGTAATTTTCATGGCAGTATCACTGGCAATCTGGCGGATAGGCGTCCGGCATTACTGTTCCACCGGGAGTTGAAATAATATCGGTGGTTTTAAATTGCACTCTAATGCACTTTATGGACTAATGTGACCTAAAGGGTAGGACTATGTTTCAGGGTTTCCTCTGAGCTACCCCGAATTCCCGGAACCTATCGTCTTTCATTGTGTAGGTTAGCTCGAAAGACCATATTTGCCGCCCAAAATGCCCAAAGGTGGCGGTGTTTTACTCCCAGCCGTCGCCAGATGGCTGTCACGCTGTAGAACCACCGCCATGCCAAATCATGACCTCTTTTCATCTCTTCTCTCGTCATTGACTTTGGCTCATAGACCATTTCATAACCATATCGTGTCCAGTCCTTTGAAAGTATCCGACCAGCTTTGTCCATTGAGTCGCCGAAGGCAGTCCCCGGGTAAGGAGTAAGATAGTCAAACTGGGCAGTTTCGAGTCTCATTTTCTGCGCGAAGAGGACGGTACGCTTAAAAATACTTTCTTCTTCGTCGTCGAAGCCAAAAATAAAGAAACCGTGGATGCCAATGCCATGGGCATGAATTCGTTTAATTGCTTCTTCATAGTCGTCTACCACGTTGATCTTCTTACCTACAGCTGCTAGGCTGGTCGATGAAATAGACTCGAAACCGATAAATAGGCTTAGACAACCACTGGCCGCTGCCAGTTTAAGCAACTCCTCGTCTTTAGAAATTGTAATTGATGCTTGGGACACCCACTTGATTTTGTAAGGAATCAGGGCACGAAACAACTCCTTGGCAAACCTGGGGTTACCAATAATATTGTCGTCAAGGAAAATGACGAAGTTTATCTTGCCGAGGGATTCTATTTCTCTGCAGATGTCGTCCACAGGACGAGTGCGGTAGGTATGACCAAAAAATGAAGTGACTGTGCAGAAGGCACACGAATAGGGACAACCTCTAGTGGTGGAAAGTGTGTTTCTGAATTGATATCTCTTCTTGGCGAAGAGGTCCCGTCGGGGTAGAGGTAAGCCTACCAGGTTAAGGCGTTCACTCTGTCGGTACACCGCCTTCAGTTTGTTCGCTCTGAAATCCTCAATCAGTGTGGGCCAAACCCCCTCAGCTTCTCCGATGACTATGGCATCGGCATGGTGTCTGGCTTCTTCTGGAAGAACACTGGGATGTATCCCCCCAAGGACAACTTTAACCCCACTGATTCTATAGGCATCCGCGATTTCGTAGGCGCGCCGTGCCGTGATAGTCAATGCTGTGATGCCAACCAGGTCGAAGTGCTGCTGGAAGTTAATGGCGGTAACGTTCTCGTCGGTCAGTGTAATTTCGACGTCGGGTGGGGTTAAAGCGGCCACCATAGCTAAGCCCAGTGGTGGAAGTAAAGCTTTCTTTCGATTCGACTTTCCAGGTATTTCAGGAGCAATTAGTCCCAGTTTCATATAGTCTCCCGCGTACAACAAAAAGAAGTTCTTTTAGATATGCAGATTATACACCTGAATTTGACTCTATAAAAGCATAACCTCTAAAGCACGCCAATATATAGATACATTAGATCGGAGCCGGAGAAAAGAGTCCGTAATTAGTGAACTGTACTACGCTCAGGGATTAGGCATCAAATTCGGCGTATCATTTACTAAGTTGTACATTTCGCCCAAGTGTGCAATCACGTCGTTAGTCAGTTGCACCGAGAATTTACACTTGGCTTATACGCTTGAAAAGTTGCTCACATTTAAACCGGACGGAACTTGGGCAAACTTATTTCCTCGTTAACGTCCTCGAAGGTCACTTCGACTGGCATCCCTATCTTGATATTTGCCAGCTGGCAGTCCACCAGGTTGGTTATCATACGCGGGCCTTCATCCAGTTCCACCGCGACGACTGCATATGGTATTTCATTAGCAAAAGCGGGGTGATAAGCCCTGTGGAAGACCGTCCATGTGTAGACCACTCCGCGACCGCTTACTTTCCTCCACTCCAGTTCATCTGACACGCATTCGGGACAGGTCAGACCAACTGGATACCGATAAACACCACACTTGCAGCAATGCTGCAGGACTAGCTCGTGACGCTTGGTCGCTTCCCAGAAAGGCTTATTGAGCTTATTTATACCCGGCAAGGGTTTCTGCATTTTCGTACTCATTGTGGATTATCTCCTCAAAATCACGGTGGCGTGCTCGCTGAGAGCGCCGCCACTGCTCGTCAATATGACTATCTCGGCACCCCGTACCTGGCGTTCACCGCAATTCCCCCGGAGCTGGCTGACGGCTTCGTGTGTGCCAACCCATCCTTGTAGATAGACTTCGGAAAGTAAGCCCCCGGAGGTATTTACTGGCAATTCACCCCCTAGTCCTATTCGCCCGTTCTGTATGAAATCAGGACCTTCGCCTTTTTTACAAAAACCCAGGTCTTCAAGTTGTAATGGTACGACAAAACTGAAGGCATCGTAAATGCAGCACATGTCGATATCAGCGGGTGAAATCTCCGCCATTGCAAATGCCGTTTTGCCCGATTGAACTGCGCCAGTTACAGTGAGTTTCTTCCTTCTCAACGGGTCATCAAATGGATGTCCTTGGCCGAAACCCATGATGTAAACTGGCGCGTGCCTGAGTTGAAGGGCATTTTCGGCGGTTGTAATAATAAGAGCCCGTCCGCCATCATGGACCGGGCAGCAATCGAGAAGACGCAGGGGTTCAACTACCCAGCGCGAGGCTTGGTGGTCTTCAATAGTCATCGGTTCCCGAAAAACGGCACGAGGGTTTAGGGAAGCATGATATCGGAAGGTCACAGAAACAGTCCCAAATTGCCGGTTGGTAGCTCCATATTCATGCATGTAGCGCTTGGCGATCATGGCATAGCTTGCGGCAACACCAAACATACCATAGGCAGCGTTGATACCTCCCCCGACCTGGTAAATTACGCCTCCTATTCCAGGACTGGAATAAGAAGTATCAGCAAAGGCGCAAAGACAATATTTGCAGAGACCTGCATCGACTGCCATTGCGGCATGCTGCATGATTGCGCCGGCGCTGGCACCCTGGAGCTGCTCATCGGCTCCGAAACTCAATTCGATTCCCATTTCCTGGGCCAGGCTAAAAGCGCTGATGCGCGGGTCTGTAGGGCAGGGTTCAATTATGAGACCGTCGATATCTTTTGTAGACAGACCAGCATCAATGGTCGCGTTTTTGCCAGCTTCGATATAGAGACTCAATGCGCTACGACCTGGTAACTTTCCCTGTTCTGTATAACCAAGTCCAACTACTGCGCTCTTGTCCTTCATATACCAGCCTGAATGATGGGGTATTTAACATCTATCATTTCGCATAACTCACTATGCAGGATTTTCTTTGCCATTTTCCCTTCCTCTTTCACCACAATCGGGCTTTCTACAAGAATGAATGCCACTATATCCCAAAACTAGGTCTTTTCCAGAATATGAATGGAAATCGCGGCTTCACCTGAGCCGATCGTACCACCGGCGTTATGTGTCATAGCAATACGGTGTTTCCTTACCTGTCGTTGGTCAGCTTCACCACGGAGCTGGGTAACGAGTTCATATATCTGTGCCAGCCCGGAAGCACCAATTGGATGTCCTCTTGATATCAAGCCACCACTAGTATTCACCGGAATCTTGCCGTCCAGCGCTGTATCCCCTCTCTCCGCAAGCAAACCACCTTCTCCCCTCGGGCAGAATCCCAAGGATTCCATTGCACTAATCTCGCCAAAAGCAGTGGCGTCGTGCACTTCCATGACATCGATATCCGTGTGTCCCAACGAAGCCTGCTCGAATGCCCGTCTGGTAGCTCGTTCGACGATATTATTAGTCCCAGTTCGTGTCCCGCCATCAAGTATTGATGCTCTGATTTTAACTGCTCGACTGCTGCCGAGCTTCTTAAGAAAGCCCTCGCTGCAGACAACGGCAGCCGCAGCACCGTCGCCAATAGGAGCGCACATTGCCCTGGTCAAAGGCTCGGTAACAATACGGTCGTTTAGTACCTGCTCTACAGTTTGAGGAAAGGTGTATTGTGCTAGAGGATTCATGGTCGAGTTGTTATGATTTTTTGCTGCAATCACCGCAAGCTGACACTTGGTTGAGCCGTAGGTTTTCATATGTGCCCGGGCGCTGGATGCATAGAAGTCCATGAATGCCGAATGACCATCCAACTCCTCTCCACGAGGCTGAGTAGCTCGCCTCCTCATCTCATCGACATCAACTGCCGCTGAGAAGCTCCGCATTACCTTATTACGATCTGTATCATGCTGTTTTTCAGCGCCAACAGCGAGGACACAATCATAGATTCCCGCCTTTACTGCAGTCCATGCCCCATGAAGGGCGGTACTGGCGCTAGCGCAGGCATTCTCCACATTAGTTATTGGGATACCCTGAAGTCCGTTCGCGGTCAGGGCTACCTGGCCGCGGATTGCGTGCTGAAAGGAATACAAGCCCCACATAGTATTGGAAAACCAGGCAGCATTGATGTCGTTTGGTGTAAGGTTACAGTCCTTGAGGACATTATCAAGGACCTGCCCCGTCATGTCCTTGATGCTCCGCTCAAGGAATTTGCCAAACTTTATCATTCCTACGCCGATTATATACACATCATTGCTCATTACTCTTTCCCTCTTGCTTAATTCAACACTTCAATTTAAAGCCCAAGCATTTCGTTTTCCTTCGCTGGGAATTCTCCTTCTCTGGCTGCCTGAATCTGGCGGTTTATTTTGGGGGGAATATTGAGACCAAGTTGTTTAAATCGCTTCTCCGTCCATCTGCCAATGGTACGCGGATCCTTGTAGTAGTCTGGTTGGGGTGACAGAGTAGGTTCACCTGCTTCCTCCAGTATGTCGCTTGCCGACCGGTGGTAGGCGAAGGTAGACACCAGCCGTTCAACCCTACCGCAGCCACACTCCGGACAGGTGTGAGATGGCGAGACGGAATAGGTGCGAACAAGGATACTGAACGCCCTATCACACCCTTTACAGCGAAACTCATATATAGGCATGGATATTCTCCTCCCTTATCGTAATCTTTCTGCGCCTTCAAGGGCTAACGTTTCATTCACTCCGTCTTCGATCATAGAAGCACGGGCGTCCCGAAACAACTTTTCCACAAGGAAATCTTTGCTCACGCCGTAGCCACCAAACAGCTGGATGGCCATGCTGGCCACGCGGAATGCTGTCTCGGTGCCCAATATCTTGACGGCAATAGAATACTGAAGAGCCCCGGGCGGATTGGCAGCGTTGTACGCAGATACACGCCGGCTCAGCGAACGCGCCGCTTCGACCTGGATGAACATATCGAACAGTCTTGCTTTTACGCTCTGATGCTCAAAGATGGTTTTCCCACCCTGCACTCTTTGCTGACAATATTGGTATGCTTCATCGAATGCAGCCTGTGCGCAGCCTATTGCCGGCGTGCCGGTGGCTGCGGTCGTAGATGTGAACAGTGATTCGAACCGTGCCTGGTACGTTTTTGGGTCAGCCCACACCATATATTCTTGAGGTATATGCACGTCATCAAAGAAAATCTCGCCCTGGTTCAGTGACCTCTGACCCATCTTGTTTAGCGGCTTACCGCGTGAGACCCCTGGCCTGTTTATAGGTACGATTGCCACGCCACAATTTGTGAGACCCATCGCAGGTTCAAGGGCGACAAATAGCAAGGCGTGACTGGCTAGTGTCCCATTGCTCACCCAGGCAGATTTCTGGCCGTTGATGATGTATTCCCTACCATATTTAACTGCACGAACTTGAGGTGTAACCTTGGGGCTGGAGGCCTCTTCCGAAAGATTGTACAGCCAGTCTGAACCGTGGTCCGGTTCAGTGATAGCCCAGCACCCGGTGAATTTCGCCTCGTTGTCTGCAATATAGCGCATGCCAAGCTCCCTTAATTCCGGGACACCTGACCCCAGTCCAAATGAGAATGGCATACCGTGGCATCCAAGACTAATGCAAAGGCCAAGATCGGCATAGCCCATCTCTTCAGTCAGAATGTTGCTAGTTAGCGGATCAAGTGCCAGTCCACCGACCGACTTGGGGTAACCTCTTCGGTGGTATCCCTGCCGGTAAGACTCACGCATCACGTCCCAATAAATAGAATCCGCGGCGATAACATCCTTTGGATCTGCCATCCTGTCCAGTTTGATACCCGCCGGTCTCCACACCTCTTTGAAAAATTTCTTTGCCTCCCGGCGAATTGCTTTCTGCTCATCTGTTAGATTAACGTTCAATTCCAGCAATCCCATATTTCCCTCCTCACAAATGCTTTGATTGACGCGCGCGAACATTGTCCAGGAGAATGGTAGCGGCAACTATTTTTAATAGCTGTTCATTTTATCGAGCTATAGTCTAGCCTCATGTATTCGTGTTGTCAAATGAAAATCTTATGGTCAAAATCATATGAATACCTCCCAAGCCAGCCAGTAAGACACCGAAAATACTGCTCTGAATGTGAATCTAAAGGAAAACGAGAACGGTAAAAGAGGTTAAGGCAGCTGGCAAAGGACCTCAGACCAGGTGATCACGTCTTTGTCGCCCAGCTGACCCGCGGTGGTGAAAAGCGACCGCTGGGCGAGGACGGCATGTCCAGCTCGTCGGCAGACTGTTCAGGAGAGCTGGAATCGAGGGCTTTACAGGTCATGACCTGCGCCGCACTTTTGCCACGCTCGTGACTACGGCAAGCAAGGACGAATTTCTGGCGATGCGGTTAATCCGCGACTCGGTGCCGGGGTTGAGTAACCGATATATCAAGTATCCGATGGGTCAATTAGCGGACGCCCTTAAAAAGTACTCCCCCGTCATCCTGGCGGGGGAGAGCGAAAAAAATGCGGAGTCACGAGACTGTAATTGAGTTGGTGGAGACGGGGGAGAGTTAAGCTCTCCCAGAAACACGATATATCGTGAAATGGCTGAATAGTTACTTTGAGTATAAAACTCCTCAAACCGCTTGTATCGGATAATTCGAATCACGCCGAGTTATCAATAGGAAGTACCACTAAAGACTTCGATTTGACCTTTGGTCTGAGTTATGATCACCCTGACTCAGGTGCTGGGGAATAAAGCCAAAAAGCCTCCATATGGGAGCAATATAGGGTCAACCTTTTGCTTTAGGTCGACCCCTGTATTTTAGCGTCATATTAGTGAAGTTATTTTGATACTTTACTAAGCTTTATGCCCATAGCTTTAGCGACGCCTTCACCATAAGCTTTATCAGCTTTGAGACAGTTAGCAATATGCTTGATTTTACTCTCTCTTGGTGCATTGCTTATATCGCTAGCTGTGTTTTCAAACAGCAGTTTCTGTTGTGCCGGTTTCATAAGGCGGAAGAGTTTCCCTGGCTGTGTATAGTAATCATAGTCATCCTCACGGAAATTCCAGCGGTCAGCAACTCCTTCCAACTTGAGAGGCGGTTCAGCAAAATCCGGTTGCTCTTGCCAATTACCGTAGCTGTTAGGTTCGTAACCCGGAGTACTCCCTTGATTGCCGTCAACCCGCATGAGACCGTCGCGGTGGAAGCTGTTAATAGGGCTGCGTGGAGCATTAACCGGTATGAGATGATGATTAACCCCAAGCCTGTAACGCTGGGCATCACCGTATGAGAAGAGGCGGCCTTGCAACATCTTATCAGGTGAGAAACCGATACCCGGCACAATATTAGCCGGATTAAAGGCAGCCTGCTCAACGTCAGCAAAATAGTTTTCGGGATTGCGGTTAAGTTCAAGAACACCCACTTCAATCAAGGGGTAATCCCCATGATACCAGACCTTGGTCAGGTCGAAGGGGTTATAAGGCATCTTGGCAGCATCTTTTTCTGGCATGATCTGGAAATACATTGTCCAGCGGGGGTAATCGTCCTTCTCAATGCTTTCATACAGGTCGCGCTGGTGGCTCTCCCTGTCCTTGGCGACGATTGCATGGGCTTCTTCGTCAGTCAGGTTCTTAATACCCTGTTGAGTTTTTAGGTGAAACTTGACCCAGAACCTTTGATTCTTAGTATTGATGAGGCTAAAGGTATGGCTGCCAAACCCATGCATATGTCGGTAAGAGTAAGGAATACCGCGGTCGCTCATGACGATTGTCACCTGATGCAGTGCTTCTGGAAGGGATGTGAAGAAGTCCCACTGGTTACGAGCACTCCTCATATTAGTTCGGGGATCTCTTTTTACAGCATGATTGAGGTCAGGAAATTTAAGCGGGTCGCGCAGGAAGAAAACGGGCGTATTATTACCGACCAGGTCCCAATTACCTTCTTCTGTGTAGAACTTGATGGCGAAACCCCGGATATCACGCTCAGCATCGGCAGCTCCGCGTTCCCCCGCCACGGTAGAAAAACGAACAAAAAGGTCAGTCTTTTTACCCACAGCGGAAAAGACTTTGGCTTTGGTGTAACGGGTGACATCATGGGTGACAGTAAATGTCCCAAAGGCTCCGGAACCTTTGGCATGCATACGACGCTCAGGTATGACCTCACGGTCAAAATGGCCTAGTTTTTCCAGGTACCAGACATCCTGCAAGAGAGCAGGACCTCGGGGACCGGCAGTCATCGTGTTTTGATTGTCTACGACTGGAGCTCCGGCGGCAGTGGTCAATTTCTTTTTCGTTTCGTCCTTTTTAGCCATTTCATCTTCCTTATAAATCATAATTTAGGATATCATTTCTTTTTCGCATTCTATCACTAATATAGCAGAGAATCTTGTCTCTTTCTATTGATTTAGATATGAAAAAGTTAGAATGGGCAGCCGGTGCTTTATATTCAATGTGCGTTCCTACGTTGAGTACCAGGCTAAAGACATTCGAATGATCCAATCCCTGTTGAAAATGCTCATGCGTGTGTTCAGGAACAGCCTCTAGATTTTGTAGTAGTTCTCAAGCCTGAGCGAAGTTACTTCAAGAAGAAACCGAAGGCCACGGGAAGGTTATTGAAAAGATTCCCGGCCATTCATTCTTGGTTTGCCGAGGAGTTTTAGGTATTGGCCTCATTGGAGAATAAACGAGACAGTCGAACTCTCCCTGAAACACGATATATCGCAAGGTGGATGAGCAGTTTCCTTGAATCCAGGCTGCTTGGGTAAGATAGTTCGAATCACCTTAGTTTACATAAACTACTATTAACCTTTAAAGAACATTAATCCTTGAGTATCTCCTTATGCTTCAATGCCCTCTGCAGTGAAGGCCGCATTTAAGAGACCTAGAGGGTCGTAGATCTGGTCAACCAAATCGTCTCCAGTTGGTTTTGACTACGACGCCGAGAAGACTGCGAATTCAGGTTGTCGATCCTGAGAGATTCGTCTATAATGGTGGCGACGGCGCAGTCAACCCGACTCAGGGATTGGATACGGGGTTATCACTTACCGCTTCATGATTTGCGGGATGGCATAAGCCGACATATCGAACTCGAGAAGTAATTAGTTATGGGATACCTACAATCAAACAAAACTATTTCAGTAGTTTCCGTTTTATGATTTTTAGTTACTCTAAGACATACTAATTAACGTGGGCGGCTCAGATGAAAAAATGGCGAATAATCACCGTCTTTCTGGTCCTGTTTATTCAACTCGCTTTGGTCAGATCGGTGTGTCAAGCGCAAATTCAAGCGCAAACGACTACTCAGACTAAAGATCTGGCTTTTGTTTTTCTACACGGCATGGGTGGGAACCCCGGGACTTTTCAATTACTTTCCGATTCAATTGTTGACAAGCTACCTGCTTATGTAAGGGGATTTGAACAAAAGAACCCGGATGTTATTATTCTTGCTGCAGATGAAACTTTGATTCGACAATATCCTAACTATGTAGACATTGATACCTGGGCGAACAATATTGCTACTAGTATAAACAAGTACTTTCCTTATAAAAATTTAGTGCTTGTCGGGCACAGTATGGGTGGCAAAGCAGCCCTTTACATGACAGCGCATAATATCGGCAACATTTCAGACCGCATCGCCGCGGTAGTCACTATCAATAGTCCTGTCAAGAAACTATCCGGATACTACACCATTGGCGGGGCTAATTTTTTCCAGGAGAAGTTTTTACTTACCCAGGACCGTGGCGTTATCAAATCACTCGAGACTTACGATGCCAGCGCCGATGGAAAATGGGTTGCCGAACACAAGCACTGGCTTGCTCTTTGTTCATCTGAGAGCTCACCGATGGGCAGCAAGTTTAATACCAGTGGCGTCGACCCTTTGCCGTGGGACATGGATGACACAATCGTTCCAATTTCAGCACAATATGCCGATGGAGCGGACGTTGTTTATTACGGGGAGCATTACCACAGCGAATTCGGTGATGATCCCGCATTATCTTCAGCCCTTGCGGACAATATATTGAAATACGTTTTCGGAGATGACATTGATTTGTCCGTACTGTCATTAAGTGGTTCGGTCAAATATGACGCAGGCATCTTTCCTTTCCAGTACAATTTCAAAGCAATTCTCGGAGAAGAACAACTCGCCACGGGGACTTTTACTTATAACAACGACTCTTGGTGGTGGCAAGGGCAGACTTTTGTTGTCGGGGAAGCTAATCTTAACGGTATACGTAGCTCATTCGATATAAAGACTCAATGCATTCCAATAATATCCGGTCTTAGCCAAGCGAATTGGCTGAAAAGTGATGAAGGCGATTCACGACTGGTCGTACGGGTCAGGGCAGCGCCGCGTTCGAGGGTAATAGTCACCTGGTCTATTGTCGGATATCAACCGAAGGACATGGCACGCGACCGTTATGAAGTCAGCGTAAGTACTGGCACTCCGTTTTCCGCAGTCTCTAATGTGACGTGGGCGGGCAAAGAAACCAGCGACTATAGATTGCAGTTGAGTTCTCAAGCGCAGGGGCCGCTGCGATGGCTAGCTATTGAGTGGAAAGTATACGCTAAAGTCAGGGGTTCCGGTAATGTCATTGATGGATTGCAGGTCTCGAGCGTAATCGCCAGTCCATGAAAAATGATTTTTACTGCCTCGAACTTGTAAGAAATCGTAAGTCTCGTCTGAGCGCTGCAAGATGTAAAAGTTCATCTTTATCTATTAAGCCTATCATCTTGTTTTCTTTGACAACCGGTGTTTGAGTAACATCCATGTCCAACATCCGCTCGAGTATGTCTGCAGCAGATTGCTCGATACCGGAATAGTCTATTTTTTCAATGGGAGTTCCGATAGATTCCAGTGTTTTAGAATTCCAAAGTTTTTTTCGAACCTTCATGATATCAGTCAAAGCAACACGATTGATTGCATTATCATGGTCATCGACAGTAATAAAAAAATAATTACCTTTAAGCAAAACGTAATTGCTAACTAACTCCATAATAGTCATTTTAGGATTTACACGCGGAGAATCCCTCGATATTCTGACTTCAGTTAAATCTGTGCCCAAGAGATACTGGCGTAAACGCATTGTCCGCAAGGTTTCATTGGCTGCAATAAGATTTGTAATCCCAACTAATATCAGAGCAGCAACGAGAAACCAGGGTTGACCCGTATAGATTAAAAAAAGCCCAACCGCAATGATCGTTAGAGCCATAATTCGGCCTGAATTGCCTGTAATGCGCGTCGTACGGTCATAGTCCTTGGTAACCTTCCAGAGGAGGGCACGCAGCATTCTTCCCCCAGCCATTGGTAAACCTGGCAACAGCTGCAAAAGATTGTACAATGCCATCAAATATATGAGCTGCATCATCAGGTTTCCGAAGACGTTGTAATTTTTAATAACAAGATAAATATAGATTGCGTAGAAAACTATCAATCCTCCAATATTGACTGAAACCCCGAATATGCCTAACCAAAATTCAGTAGATGGTGAAGTGTACAATCGTGGTATTCCCGGCACCCCACCGGTTACATACAAAACCACTTTTCTCAATGGAATGCCACGGCTTCTTATCAGGAAGTTTATAATTGTCTGCCGGATTATCATGAAAATCATTAGAGCCAATGTTATGCCGAACCCCATGCCAAGACGGATCCACATAGAAATTGTTGTCTGGACATTTGTCGCTACAATGAATGTAAGAAATATGAAGGCAAACCACCAGGTGTAATGCAATCGCATTTTAATTGTAAAAACGCTACCTCGGTGAGAAATGCTATTGATCAACTTTCTCGCATACATACACCACTCCAAACAGTCGGAATGGGGAACAGATATTTCAGCATCAATACCCATCTCCGTATTATTTTCTGTAGTTTTTTCACTTTATTTACTAACTGTTCCCAAGGCGGAACGGGTAACGGTAATGTAGGGGTAAATTCGGGATTTTCAGCCTGGCAGTTCGGGCATTTCATGGTGAGTACCTCTCGCCAGAAATTGCGCTTTGAGTATAAGTTAGTCGTGCACGGATGTCAAGAAGTGAATTATTGTTTCATGATGCTTTGATTAAATGCTCCAAAACGGTTACCTTTTGGTGGAGACGGGGGAGAGTTGAACTTCCCGAGATAAAAGTCCAGTTGGGCTTTTTCTACAAATGCTGGAACAGGTGGTTGCGATAGGGGAAACGGCAAAACAAGTTAAGGAATACATGACGGACACTAGCTGGACCACACAAGTTGAACCTCCTTTTTCAAGGGTTATTCGCCATAAGATTACAAATAGATTGTAGTAGCATTAGTTCATTATACTGAATTTTGAGGGTTACTTAGTCGGTTCGACTAATATCAACCCCATGACCAGCTCAGTCTGAAGTTTAACATAGTCTTCCAAAGTGAAAAAGCTCCTGAGGAACCATTTTCTTAAACCCCAATCAAAACCTTGCAGAACGATGTTGTGGGCAATCAAAAGAGGACTCTGTGCTTTGAATACCCCTTCATAAACGCCTTTTTTGATGAGTTTTTCAAAAAACTGGATGTAGTCTGCTTGAGATTTAAGCAGTGTATGACGGTCCGCTGCCGAAAAGTTTATTATTTCACGGTTGTAAAAAATATTATTGTTAGCGGAGTCGTTACACCACGTATAATATATTCTTATACATTCCTTAAGGGCGTCGACTGTGTTTATTTCGCCTAATCCTTCAAGGAAATCTTCCAAAAAATCGACAGTAGTTTCAAGCAGTAATAAATGTAAAATGTCATCCTTAGATCCGATGTAACGATAAATAGTACCCTCTCTCATGCTGCAAGATTCAGCGATTTCGCGAATTGTTGTCCGATCATAACCATTTGTAAGAAAAAGGTTTAGCGCTTTTCGAACGATGAGAGCCCTTCGTTCTTTGACAAGGTGCTCGTTTTTGGAATAGGTGCGGATGTCTCTTGGCACAGAACATGCCTTCCAAACTGCAATTATGAGTGAGGCTCATGATTTAAGGTGATTGATTATAAGTAATAACTAGAATTCTGTCAATACGTACGTACGTTCTTAAAATAATTTTAGTTTTACCTTTTTCCCATCCACTTTAGGGTTCAATAGGCAAAACCAAATCAAGAATACTATTAAGGCCAATAATTACAGCTTGTAAGATATTACTTGTTGTCGTGACGTTCAGTTTATTATGGTTCGCGCATGTTTCCCGAGAGATCAGTATTTGTTTCAATTTCATTGATAGTGTTCCCAAGAGATGCTAATATGTTTTCAGTCGTTTGTTTTAAAGAATCTTGAAAATCCGGTAAGGAGGAAAATACCATAAAAGCTGCACTAATTTACGGACCGCGTGACATTCGCGTGGAAGAAGTCGAGACTCCAAAACCCGGACCGGGTGAAGTGGTTATCAGGGTAAAAGCTTGCGGAATTTGCGGATCAGACCTGCACGAATACAAGTTATGTATATTCCCTGAGGTGGGTATCCCAGCCGGAAAAGGTCGGATCATGGGGCATGAATTCAGCGGCGAAATCGCCGAGATTGGTGAGGGTGTCACTGGACGAAAACTAGGTGATCGCGTAGTTACCATAAGCTATGGGGGCAATGCCGAATATATCAAAATTGGGGCGATGCTAAGTCCTCTCATTCTGCCGGTTCCTGATAATATAAGCTTCGATGAAGCTGCCACTAACGAGCCACTGGCGACATCACTGCATGGCGTCAACCTTGCCACCCCTAAAGATAATGAAACGATTGTCATTGTTGGCTGCGGCCTTATTGGTCTGGGAGCGCTTCAAATTGTTAAAGCTAATTCAAAAGCTCGAACGGTTGCGGTCGATGTCGCTGATAACAGGCTGGACATGGCCAAAAAGCTGGGGGCAGATATCCTTGTGAACGCTGCAAAGGAAGATCCTTACGAAGCAATGAGCAAGCTTACCGGAAGTACGAAAATCGAATTTCTGGATTATCCTGTTCCGGCTATCGATACCGTAATAGACTGCGCCGGCTACAGCGCAGAAAATATGGGCAAACCGCCGCTGTGGCAAGCATTACAGATGGTCAAACAGAATGGGAAAGTGGTTCTTATTTCAGTGTTTGAAAAACCTGCTGAAATCGATATGAACATTATTATGAGAAAAAATATTTATCTGATAGGCTCATGGGGGTGGAATCCCTTAGAGTTCTTCTACGCATTTGAGTTAATTAAATCGGGCAAAATTGACCGTAAACCCTTGATTACTCATAGGTTCCCGCTTGAAAAAGCAAAAGAAGCATATGAAACGCAGCTTAACGCACGCGGTGCAATCAAGGTTATAATCAACCCTTGAATGAAAAAGGCGACCCAACCATCATGACTATTGAACAGACTGGTATCACGCAGATTTCTCAAGCACCGAAACCATATTTCTGTGCTTGCTGGTTGGGAACAATTGATTATCAATCTGCTTATGACCTGCAGCGGAAGTTGTGGCGGAGAATATTAAATCGGCAATCTGAGAATATGCTCCTGCTGCTGGAGCACCCTCCCACACTCACACTCGGGAAATCAGGCAAATTGGAGAACTTGCTGGTGAAACCCGAGGAGCTGGCAGCACGCGGGATCTCCCTATTTTTCACTGACCGCGGTGGGGACATAACATACCACGGTCCCGGTCAGCTGGTTGCTTATCCGATATTGCGTCTGCAGGATTACGGGAAAGACATTCATCAGTATATTTATAATCTTCAGGAAACTGCTATTCGTACGCTCTGTGATTATTCGATTTCGGCAAGACGCGATAAACAGCATATTGGGGTTTGGGTGGGAGGAGAAAAAATCGCTGCAATCGGTGTTGCCGTTCACCGGTGGGTTACGATGCACGGACTGGCATTAAACGTGAATCCTGCATTACAGCATTTTAATATAATAAATCCGTGCGGTATTACCGACAAAGGCGTGACGTCAATGTCAAAGCTCCTGTCGAGAAAAATTACAACGGAAGAAATTGCGAGGACATTTACCCGACATTTCTCCGATGTATTTAAAGCAAATATTGAGATGATTTCTTCAGAGAATTTGTAGGCTATGACGGAACGGTTACCAACCTGGTTTAAAAAAAGGATCCCATCGCCAGCGGTTATGGAAGAGATGAATAACCTGATAGGAAATCTCCAACTGCACACCATTTGTCAAAATGCCATTTGCCCGAATATAGGAGATTGTTATTCACGTCACACCGCCACTTTCCTGATAATGGGAAACGTATGTACCCGAAACTGTACTTTCTGCGCCGTAAACAAAGGAAAGCCGGAGCCACTCGATGATAATGAACCATTACATCTGGTCGAAGCCGTAAATAAGCTGCAACTCGGTCATGTTGTTATTACTTCCGTCACGAGAGATGATCTGCCGGATGGAGGTGCGAGTCATTTTGCGCGTGTTATTGAGCTATTAAAAAAGCAGAGCCAACAAACCACCATAGAAGTGCTGGTCTCTGATTTCGCAGGCTCTAAGTCTGCACTGGAGACTGTCATGAATTCGCGTCCGGATGTATTGAACCATAACGTTGAGACGGTACCTCGCTTGTACCCGGATGTGCGCCCTCTGGCTAATTTTGAACGTTCGCTCGAACTATTGCGGTTAGCAAAGACAATCTCTGGCAGCGTTATCACCAAGTCAGGATTAATGGTAGGACTCGGGGAGACCGCAGAAGAGGTGGGTCAAGTCATGTTATCCTTGCGAAACATTGGCTGTGATATTCTCACTATCGGACAATATTTACAGCCTTCTTCAAAACATTACCCTGTAAAAAGTTTTATCAGTCCTGGTCAATTCGAAGATTTCGCGCGAATAGGCAAGAAAATGGGATTCCGCGGCGTGGCATCGGCACCTCTTGTGAGGAGCTCCTTTGAAGCAGCTTCTCTTTATGAAAAAATGAGCTAACGATGAACAGGAATCTAGATATTGAAAACCAATTAAAGACTATTGCCGGTGACCGGATTACATTCAACTCATTTGAACGGTGGGCGTATTCAAGCGATATCCTGCACTTACCTTACGCTGTGAAGGCATTACTTAAAAGTGTACCCGAAGCTGTAGTCAGGCCTTCATCAGTCGAGCAGGTCCGCCAAATAATGGCGATTTGTAATCGTAATAAAATTCCAATTGTACCACGGGGCAGCGGAAGTTCCGGACTTTTTGCAGCCGTCCCGAAACGTGGTGGTATAGTCCTGGATATGACAGATCTCAATTCGATATTAAACATTGACTTTGAGAATGAAACTGTGACTGCACAGTCTGGAATGACATGGTGGGAGCTTGAAAAAACATTAAACAAACACGGCTTGACTTTGAGAAGTTATCCTTCCTCCGCACGTTCTTCGACATTGGCAGGTTGGGTGATGACCAGCGGGCTGGGTATCGGTAGTCTTAAATATGGTCCGCTCTCAACTTACATCACATCACTCCAAATAGTCCATGCCGATGGCTCCCTCAGAGAATATGAGAGAGAAAGTGCTCAGCAATTTTTTGAGACGGAAGGAATTTTAGGATTAGTCACACGCTTAACTTTTAAAGTCCGTAAAATCCCTGAATACCAAAAACATTATCTTATGAGTTTTGATAATATCAATAATCTTTTTAAGGTAGTAGGCAAACTTGCCGTTAGCAAACCTATCCCGTTCAACATGGAGTTTTTCGATGACGAATATGGTTCACTATTAACAGCTGCTGGATACAGCAAAGAAAAACTATCCATCAACTCAGGCATGCTGCTGGTGAGCTATGACGGGAACAAAACTGAAGTTGATACTGGGGCACAAGTAATAAAAGCCCTTGTCGGCGAATTTCACGGCACCGAACTGCCGGGAGCAGAAGAACATTGGAGACAGCGGTTTGATATTCTACGTGTCCGCCGGGCTGTGCCCACTTTGTTTCCATGCAGTGTTTACCTACCACTCAGATCGTTGGACCAATATTTTGAACAGCAAAAGAAATTGCACAAGCATATTGCCGGCAATCTCGGCTATGTTGTTTCAGAAACGAAATGCAACCTCATGCCCATGATTTTTAGCGATGAACGAAGTCCCATAAAATATTCATTCTCGTTGCATACGCCGAGTTCAGTCAGCAAACTGGCTATCTCTTTGGGCGGCAGACCTGGTGGTGGTATAGGGGTGTGGAATGCTCCTTATAGAAGACAAATCCTGGGGGATAGCAGACTGGAGCAAATTAAAAGGAGTAAACAACAATTTGATCCCAATGGTATCCTGAATCCAGGAACATCACTAGATCCCCCTCTTTTTTTCAAGCCAGGAGTTTACCAGTCTATAATGAGCGCGGCTAAAGTATTGGACAAATTTATTCCATCAACGGAGCGTACTTTCGACCTTGAGGGATTTAGAAAAGAACTGGCAGTCTGCGTTCAATGCGGTTATTGCATGAATTATTGCCCAACACGACTAGATTGGCTGTCGAGCACGCCGCGGGGAAGGATTCTTTACACCAGAGAGTTATTTCTGCGCGGGAAACAATCCCGTACTGATTTTTCTACAGAATACATGAACCGACTCTACCAGTGCACCATGTGCGGACGGTGTGGGGTAGACTGCAGCACAGATATTAAATCGCGCGCGATGTGGCTCGGTGTACGGCAATATATGGCTGAAAAAGGGCTTGTCCCCGGTAGTTTACAAGAAATCGGCAAGATTGTAGGTGAGCATCATAACTTAGCGGCAAAGCCTAACGATCAACGCACCAACTGGCTGTCGCGTGTAAAGCTTCCATACGATTTGAAAAGTAAAAGAACCGCGCCGGTGGTATATTTCGTGGGATGTGTAGCTTCTTTCTTCCCTATGACGCAGCCATCAGCAAGGTCATTTGTCCAGATACTTGATAAGGCAGGCGTTGACTTCGCGATTGCAGGCGGCGAGGAGTGGTGCTGTGGATTTCCTCTGATGGTTGCCGGCGACAAAGAATCATCGCGAAAGCTCATCCTTCATAACCTGGAAAGAATGAAAGCAATGGGAGCAGGGACAATCGTAACGACTTGCCCGGGCTGTTACAAGGTCTGGAAACACGAATACGAAGAAATAATTGAAGAGCGTCATCCGTTTAATGTTCTTCATTCTACGGAGTTTATCTCCCAATTAATTGAGCAAAAGAAAATTAGCATGGCTGGACTTGAAACAAAGGTCACCTACCACGATCCCTGCGACCTCGGGAGGAATGCCGGACTGTATAGTGAACCACGTTACATACTGGAAAAGATCCCTGGTTTGGAATTAGCGGAGCTTGAAAACAATCGAGAGTATTGTACTTGCTGCGGTTCTGGCGGCGACTTGCTGGCATCCAACCAGGAAATGGCACTGACAATTGCCCGGCGCAAAGTAGCTGAAATCACGGCAACCAGAGCCGGCACCGTCGTAACTTCCTGTCCGTCCTGTATTCGCGCGATTACAATGGCAAAAACTTCTGAGAAAATAAAACTCGATGTCGCAGACATTACAGAGGTCGTCTGGAAGGCGATGTCGCAGAAATAATAAAAACAAGAATTGATTTAAACCTTTGATAGTGATAAAGTTTACACGTCAAATCGTGCGTGGAAAGGAGGAGCTTACTTGGTTAACAGACTTGCAGGGAAAGTAGCATTTATCACCGGCGCTGGCAGCGGTCTTGGAAGGAGTATGGCACTTTGCATGGCACAAGAGGGTGCATCTATTGCCATCGCTGATATAAACCTTGTCAACGCACGCAATGTTGCTAATGAAATCAGAGCATTAAAAGGGAAAGCGCTCGCAATGAAAGTAGACGTGAGGAGCAGCGCACAGGTCGCTAAAGCCATTCAGCGGACATTGACAAGGTTCGGTAAAATCGACATAGCTGTCAATGATGCAGGCACCGGAGGAGAGCATATTGGTCCGCCGCTTACAGATATCCCTGATGAGGACTTCGACAGTATCTTCGACATTAACGTCAAAGGGATTTTTATCGTGTGTAAAGCAGTCATGCCGCACATGAAACAGAGGAAAAGCGGAAAGATCATCAATATTTCGTCGGTTGCCGGGAAAAAACCTTCGACTAGTATACCACTCTATTCTGCCAGTAAAGCCGCTGTCATAGTTTTTACACAGGTACTTGCTGAGGAACTGGGACCTTTCAATATTCAAGTGAACGCTATTTGTCCGGGAATTATCTGGACACCGATGTGGCATGACTATGCCGGAAAACTAACAGAGAAGATTCCCGGATTAAAAGGACAAGATCCGGCAGTAGCATTCAAAGCCATCACGACAGCGCCTCGCGAAAATATTCAGCGTGTTCAACGTCCTGAAGACATCGCGATGCTGGCTGTATTTCTCGCTTCGGATGAATCGATACGCATCACCGCAGAAGCGATAAGTGTTGATGGACCGACACCTCTCGGCGATCAAAAATAAACCGTAATATTCAAAGAATTAAAAATAGAGAATTTTTAATGGACCCCTGTATCGTCGGGGTTTAGAAGATGTAAGGAGGTACAACTTGAAACTCGGTAAAAAAGAACTCTTAATACTCTACACGAACATGCTTCGTGCCCGCAAAGCGGATGAGCGTATCGTAAAAGCTCTTCAAGAAGGAAAAGTGGTTGCTTTCTACCACAGCGGACAGGGTTCGGAGGCAGTAGGTGTTGGCGCTTGCAGTTTCCTACGGAACGATGATTTTCTCTACCCCCATCATCGCGGTCATGGCCTTGCCTATATACTCTCAAAAGGTGTTTTGATGAAAGAGCATATGGCAGAGCATTTTGGGCGTGCGACCGGCGCGACGGGAGGCATCAGCGGCTTCCACGGAGCAGATCCGGCACATGGTGTATTTGGTAGCGGCGGCACGATCGGCTCTCAGTTCCCTGTCTCAGCTGGTTGGGGATTGGCAGCGAAGAAGAATGGTCGAGGACAGATTGCTTTATGTGCCTTTGGCGACGGCAGCAGCAATCGCGGCACATTGCATGAAGCTATGAACTTATCAGCTGTTTGGAAGTTGCCTATCGTCTGGTTATGCGAGAATAATCTTTACGCGCAGTGGATGCCGATTAAAGACGCTTATCCTCGCGAAGATATCGCTGACCTTGCGCACGGTTATAATATGCCGGGCGTAGTAGTCGATGGGCAGGATGTTGTTGCCGTGCATGAGGCTGTAACCGCGGCTGTCGAACGAGCCCGGAAAGGCGAAGGCCCTTCACTTATCGAATGCAAGACATATCGGTATCGACCGCACTCTGAAGGTTCCGCGGACATTGCCCATACAGACCCGCGTCCTAAAGAAGAACTCGAAGCCTGGAAAAAACGGGATCCAATTAAATTGTTCCAGGAACGTCTATTATCGGAAGGTATTCTTACTCAAGCGGATGTCGACCGGATTGAGAAAGGAACTCAAGCAGAAGTCGATGAAGCTGAGAAATTTGCACTGGAAAGTCCGCGTCCTGATCCCTCGATAATTTCCAAGTTACTTTATCAGGTTAAGGAGGGTTAAATGAGCAGACAATTACCTTTAGTACTGGCAATAAATGAAGCATTTTCCGAAGAAATGACGCGTAACGATAAAATTTTCATTATAGGGGAAGATGTACAATCCGGCGTGTTCGGTGCATCCAGGGGTCTGGTGCAGAAATTCGGCAAAGACCGGGTGATGGATACGCCTCTCGCAGAGACGGTAATTGCAGGCGCAGCTATTGGCGCATCAATGGCAGGTTACCACCCCGTTGCTGATTTCATGTTCGCTGACTTTATGTGGTGTGCGGCTGATGAGATTTTTCTTAAAGCTGCGAAATGGCACTTCATTCATGGAGGTAAAGTCGACCTACCGGTTGTGTTATTTGCCAATGTGGGTGGGGGCGCTCGTTTAGGTCCTGAACACTCGCAGTGTCCCGAATCGATCGTGATGCATACACCCGGATTGAAACTGGTGTTTCCATCATGCTCTGCAGATGCCAAGGGACTTCTAAAGACAGCATTAAGAGACCCAAATCCGGTGGTCTATTTCTACCACAAACGTATGCTTGGGCTGATGGGTGAAGTACCGGACGGCGAGTATACCATTCCGTTCGGTAAAGCGGACATTAAGAAAGAGGGTAAAGATGTTACAGTCGTCGCGATCGGTATGATGGTCCAGTACGCGCTGTCTGTAGCGAAAGAACTCGAAGGCAAGATTAGTGTTGAAGTCGTTGATCCGCGTACACTGGAGCCGCTGGATATCGAAACTATCGTCAACTCTGTGAAAAAGACCGGGCGTGTCGTCATTGCTGATGAGGATACCAAGAGGTGCGGAGTGACTGCTGAAATCGGTATGCAAATCATGGAGAATGCTTTCGATTCTCTTGATGCGCCTATCCAGAGAGTGGCTGCCGCTAACTATCCGCTAGCCGGTGGCTATATGGAGCAATTCGTTCTACCAAGCGCAAACGACATTAAAGCCGCCATCGAAGCTGTTGCAAAAAAATAATAATAAGCATCCCAATAATTTAACATTGTTCCTAAAGGAGACGATGTACCCAGGAGATTTAAAATATAATCCGGAACACACCTGGCTGAAAATGGAAAGCTCCGATATTGGCCGGGTTGGCATTACGCAGTTCGCCCAGGAACAGCTAAAAGAAGTTGTTTTTGTTGACCTGCCGGAACCTGGTAGTATGGTTACTTATTTGGACCCGTTCGGTACAATAGAGTCTGTAAAAGCGACCAACGACCTCTTCAGCCCCGTAACGGGAACAGTAATCGAAATCAACTCAAAGTTGAAAGAAGAACCGGGGCTCGTGAACCATGACCCGTATGGCTCAGGCTGGATGATTACCATCAGGTTGAGTAATCCATCGGAAATTTCCAAACTCCAGTCGTCACAAGAATACCAGGAATTTTTAGGGAGAAAATAGCAATCAACCACTGGCAAGAGTTCTATCACTACAACCTATTCTTACAGGAAGTCCCGAGTTGCCGAACGTTATCGTATGAGTAAAGTAGGGATTATTGCCAATCCGGCAGCCGGCAAAGATATCCGCAGACTGGTAGCCTACGCCAGTATGACTGGTAATCGTGAAAAAATCGATCTGGTGCGCCGCATTATACAAGGCATTTCATCAACAGCGGTAGATGAAATATTGCTGACTCCTGACTATTCTGGAATTTGTATGCAGGCTCTATCTGGTCTAAATGAAGAAGTCGTTCGTCGCTGTTTAACGTTGTTAGAAATGACAGTCACCGGCACGCAGGATGATTCTACCAGAGCCATGTCAATCATGGCTGAAAAGGGTGTCGGTTGTGTCGTGACTATTGGAGGAGACGGAACAAGCCGCGCAGTAGCAAAAGGTAACCGGCGTGTGCCAGTAATAGCAATCTCCACAGGTACTAACAATGTATTTCCGGTGATGGTCGAAGCCACGGTCGCTGGCATCGCCGCCGGTCTTGTCGCGCGCGGAATAGTCGAAGAGGATGAAGTTGTACACAGCCAGAAGCGTATCATCATCAGTGATAAGGGATATGAAAGGGATATGGCTCTAATAGATGCGGCGGTGCTGGACCAGGTTTTTGTTGGCGCTCGCGCGGTTTGGTCGCTTTCAGAAGTAAAGGAATTGATCTGCACTCGTGCCCAGGCTGATACAATCGGTCTCTCCAGCATTGGCGGCAGTATTTGTACAATCAGCTCTAGCGACGACTATGGACTTTACCTGAAATTGGGCGATGGAAAGATAAAAGTCAAGGCAGCAGTATTGCCCGGTCTAATCCAGGAGGTGCAAATTACCGAATACCGTCGGATCGGGATTGGGGAGGAAATCCCTATTAGCGTGAAACCTTGCCTTTTAGCTCTTGACGGAGAGCGTGAACTAAAAGTCCGCGCCCAAGATGAACTCACCATGCGGATAGAAAGAGATGGACCACGGATAGTCGATATATCGAAGGCGGTACACAAAGCCGTTGAAAAAGGTTTCTTTGTAAGAACAGAATAGTACATTTTCTATATACTTGTAGCGGTTGAAGGTTATTAACACCTTGTATTCGATACCTGATACTTGATACTTGGTGGATTATTAAAGGCGATAAGGGAGCGTAAAGATGGCAGAATACATCGCTATTCCCAAGTTAGGTATGGCAATGATGGATGCAAACCTCGTCGAATGGCGTGTAAACGAGGGCAGTCAAGTAAACAAGGGCGACGTTGTACTGCTCATTGAGACAGAAAAAACTCAATGGGAGGTTGAAGCGAATGCAAGTGGTTTCGTTCATATTCTGGTGCCAGCAGATACAAAAGCTGATGTCGGTAGGGTAGTAGGTTTAATTGCCGCCACTAAGGATGAACTAGCCGCTTTACAAAAAGAGCCGCCTAAAGAGATGTATACCATAGCGCGCACACCCACCGAACCTCAAATGGCAGGAACCAACCCTGCAGCTCCAGTTCCGTCATCGATTGAGCGTGTAAAAATTTCACCGGTTGCGAGGAAAATGGCAGAAGAAGCCATGATAGACATTACCACTGTAAAGGGCACTGGACCTGAAGGCAGGATCGTCCGCGAAGATATCGAACGTGCCATCGCTGAAAAAACTACTAAAAAAACAGAAGCTCCAAAACAAGGTGCTCCTGCATCTGCTATCGCAGTACCCTCTGGACAGCTGATAGATTTTAAGCGGGTTAAACAAACTATCCCGCTTAAAGGTACTCGCCGGGCAATTGCGGAACATATGCATCGCAGTCTTAATATTGCCGCGCAATTAACTAACATGGGCGAAATTGATATGTCCGACATCGTGCGTATGAGAGAAGGTCTCGTGGCACGAGAAAAAGACCTTGGTGTGCGTATCACCTATACCGATATTATCGTATATACCCTCTGTAAGTTGTTAAAAAAGAATCCGATTATTAATTCCAGCCTGATCGAAAACCAGGTCATACTCTGGGAGGACATTAACATTGGAGTAGCAGTGGCAGTGGGTGAAGGTGCCGAGAGCGGGTTGATAGTTCCCGTCGTGAAAAATGCAGATAAGAAATCGATTGTAGAACTTAGTCTGGAGATCAAAACGCTTACAGAGAAAGCGCGTAGCGGTAAGCTTCTGCCCGATGACGTTACCGGCGGGACCTTTACGCTAACAAACATCGGGGCGGTGGGAGGGGGTTATGGGTTTGGTACCCCAATCATCAACCAGCCACAGTCATCAATTTTGGGAACTGGTATGATTTCGGATAGAGCGGTAGTGATCAACGGACAAATTGTTATCCGTCCTATCATGACTATCAGTTTTACGTACGACCACCGCGTTATCGACGGTGCGCCAGCTACAAAGTTCGTCAACGAACTAAGACAACTTCTAGAAACACCGGCGCTCCTATTGGTAGAATCAGGCACTCTGGAGAAGTAGAACAAATCGTAAAGTAGATCGCTTCCCTGACGTATCTCCTGAGATAAACTACCCCTTTTACGATGACGGTCACAGTCTATACGGAGGTTCTCAAATGGCTGATACAGATTTGCTGATAATCGGTGGAGGTCCGGCAGGATACGTCGGTGCGATTCGTGCCCGCCAGCTCGGGGCGAAAGTTACACTCATAGAAAGGGATGCACTTGGTGGCACCTGTCTTAACCGTGGCTGCATCCCCACGCGGGCTATGGTACGGGCTGTAGAGTTTATCGACCTGCCGAGAAAAGCGCGGGAGTACGGGATAACTTTTCCACCTCCTGAAATTGATTTCACAAAGATAATTGCCCGCAAAGATACCATTGTGAAGACAGTAGGTGGCGGCGTCCGCTCGTTGATGAATGAAAACGGTGTTGAAGTGATAAAAGGCGAAGCTAAATTCATTTCTCCAAGGGAAGTACAGGTACAAACAGAAAATGGCAGGCAGAACGTTGCTTCACAACGAATTATAATTGCCACCGGAGCATTTACGTCAAAACCATCAGTGCCGGGAGCTGACAGCATAATCACAACGACGGAAGCGCTTTCTTTCAAGGAAATTCCTCATTCTTTGCTGGTAGTCGGAGCAGGACCTATCGGTATAGCTTTTGCGATTATTTACGCAAGGTTAGGGTCAAATGTTACAGTAATTGAAGAATCGGCAGAAGTACTGAAGGGATTCGATCGAGAAATAACAGCCCTAATGACTCGCGAGTTACGGAAAGAGAAAGTCAAAGTCCTGACAGAGGCACAACTGCTCGCGATCGAAAATGGCAAAGCGGTACTCAAAATGAAAGACAAAGAAGAGGCTTATGCAGTAGAAATCGTGCTGGTTGCCGATAGCAGATCAGCGAATGTTAATGATATTGGTTTGGAAAACACCGGTATTACTCTCAAAGATGATCACATAATGGTAAATACATCTTTAGAAACCAATGTGCCAGGCATTTACGCGGCTGGTGACGTAGCCGGCAGACTAATGCTGGCGCATGCCGCTTTCAGCGGAGGACGAATCGCTGCTGAGTCAGCACTTGGAAAACAATCAACCATAGATTTCAATACTATCCCTCGATGCATCTATACTTTCCCGGAAATTGCATGCGTAGGTTTGACGGAAGAAGAGGCGACAGTAAAAGGTTATCAGGTCAGGGTTGGACGATTTCCTTTCTCTGCCAACGGTCTAGCAACTGTACTTGGAGAACGTGGTGGATTGGTCAAGGTAGTCTCTGAAACCAAATATGGGCAGATACTAGGTGTGCATATCCTCGGACCAAATGCAACTGAGTTGATTTCAGAGGCAGTCCTGGCAATGCGGCTTGAAGAATCTCCTCAAGTGCTTGGCAGCACAATCCACGCTCACCCCACTCTTTCCGAAGCATTGATGGAAGCAGCGCTGGACGTGAATGGTGAAACACTGCATTCTATTTCAAAGAATCCTAAGGCGACATAGACCGTAAGGTATCAGTCACTAGAATACCATCCATGACTGTCCACTGAATCAGGTGGTTCTGCTTCTTCGAAAAGCTCTAGACTTTTTCTAAGACATGAATAGTCATCGCAGCCTCGCCCGTACCTACAGTGCCACCACCATTCTCAGTCATCGCAATGCGATGTTTTAAGACTTGCCGCTGCCCTGCTTCCCCTCGAAGCTGCGTCGCAAGCTCGTATATCTGTGCCAAACCCGAAGCGCCGATCGGATGTCCCCTTGAAAGAAGTCCACCGCTGGTGTTCACCGGGATCTTACCGTGAAGTGCAGTATCTCCTCTCTCAGCGATGAGTCCACCTTCACCTCTCGGGCAGAAACCAAGTGCCTCCATCGCAGAAACTTCCCCAAATGCGGTTGCGTCGTGGACTTCCATGACATCGATATCTTTTGGACCAAGACTCGCCACTTCAAAAGCGCGCTTGCCTGCTCTCTCACCAATGTTATCAGTTCCGGTACGTGTCCCGCCCTCAAGTATGGATGCTCTTATTTTTATCGCCCGGTCTGAAGGATATTTCTTTAAAAATTGCTCACTGCAGATGACAGCCGCAGCTGCACCGTCGCCAATTGGCGCACACATAGCTCTTGTCAAGGGATAAGCTACAATGCGATCGTTTAAAACCTGTTCCACAGTCTGTGGAAAGGTATACTGGGCAAGCGGATTTAGAGTCGAATTGTTATGATTTTTTGCAGCAATGACGGCTAGCTGTTTTTGTGTCGACCCATATCTTTTCATATGTGCCCGAGCCCCTGCCGCGTAAAAGTCCATAAAGGCGGAATGACCTCCCGTAGCTTCCGGCTGGCTCTTCGCGGTTTTTTCCTTTGCTTCCTGCTCCTGTAACCGGTTAACAACGCGACTCATTTCCTCCACGTCCGTGCCCGCCATAAAACCACCCATGACTTTGGCGCGGTCTTCATCGTATAGTTTTTCTGCACCTACAGCCAGCGTTACGTCATAAATCCCGGCTTTTATCGCTGTCCATGCCGCATGAAGAGCCGTACTTCCGCTGGCGCAAGCATTCTCTACATTCGTAATCGGTATTGCCTGAATACCATTCGCAGTCAAAGCTACCTGCCCGCGAATACAGTGCTGGAATGAATAGATCCCCCAGGACGAATTAGAAAACCACGCCGCTTGAATATTTTCCCGACTAAGACCACAATCTTTCAGGACTTCATTGATGACCTGTCCGGTCATGTCTTTGATGCTGCGTTGTAAAAATTTGCCAAACTTTATCATGCCCACGCCAATTATCCAAACGTCGTTGCTCATTTTTCTCTTCCTCTTTTATTAATTAGTGTCTTCTAATGGATAGTTAAGTCTGCTGTCCCGATAGATGTTCTTTGACCGTGCTGGTTGTCAATCCAGACCTCACATTTAGTCAGCGTACCATCTTTTTGCTTGGAAGTCTCGATCACTCTACCACCTGCTTTCAACGTGTTTCCAGCAACATCCATTCCACGATGTTGGACGGAAAGCCACCTGATGGCGTTTCCATTTCCTGTCCAATTTTTAAGCATCTGTGCAATGATTGTCGTTTTGTACAGACCTTGTATGATAACATCGGGAAGGCCAAGCGAACGGGCATAAGCCTGATCATAATGAATATCAACAAACTCAGCTGTAGCAACAGCGAACATAGCCAAATGGCGGATGGCTACAGGCCCGATCGTAAGTTCGGGCAACTCGGTTTTGGAATTGACATCCCTGGTTGGGCTCTCCTCCCGCGATGTAGTACCCCTATTCAGACGTTCAATTAAGACACTTGATAATTTACGTATCAATACAATCCGGTTATCCTGGTTTGTAAATGTCTTTTCGCGTGTTATAAAGATCAAAGTACCTGATTGGCTCTGTTTTTCATAAGCCCCAATCATCTTTTCCCGACAGGTAAGAGTGTCACCCGAGTTTACAGGAACGAAAAATTGGAATTCATCGCCCGCAGCCACCGAAGTCCAACCTTTCGGTATTGTGAGGTTGATAGATGACATTGTGCGGGAATCTCCTGCCTTCAGGCGCCGTAAACCGGTAGCTCCCCCGAAGAACGTTGGAGGTGCAATTATTCCGCCGTGTACGGTTGTTTTGGCATATTCTTCATCATAATATAATAGATCCGGTTCCATGATAGAATCAGCAAACAGTTTAATCGATCCTGGATCGATGACATATTTGATGGGTTCTGCTTCGATACCGATGTAATTATTGATTTCGTCCAGCAGGCTACTCATGTCAAGCATCCTGAAAATTTACCGGGATTCTAAAACATTATACTCGCTGAGCATCCACGTAACAACACAAAATATATCAATGAACTCTGAATAACAAGTATTACCTGGTTGCTTTTCTCCTGGTATTATGCTTGAAAGGACGTGAGAAAATGGAGAGGGCGGTTATTTTAAAATAACCGCCCTCTCTTACTTTGTCTTGATTGAGTGGTGTATTACTCTCTGGTACCTAGTTTCTTTGCTCTCATGGCTGTATCAATCCACATGTGGCGAATAGCACCGCCAACTTGCGGACTATCGGGTCCGATTCCCTGTTCTCCGGCAAAACCCTTGATCCATGGTTGCCACGCCGAATAAGCGGATGGTGTGGGCAGGATAACCTCCCATGCCAGATCAATTTCACGTACATTCTCTGCTTTCCTTACCTTCTCCTGCTCCGCGAAAGTTACCATCGCCATCATTTTCTCGTAGGTTTCTTTGGCTACGGGGTCAACAACCTTACTGAAGGCATATACGGAGTTGGAGCCGTCTTTACCAACCCAGCCTCCATGTGCCCAACCGAAAGCATCATCAATACCGTTGTTAGTCCAGGGAATGTATATCAGACCTGGGTATGTCATACTATAAAGTATGGAAACTAAAGAGGATGGTTCGTAGGTTTTAATTTCCATTTCGATCCCGGCTGCGGCGAAGTTTTGCTTGACCAGTGCCATTATATCAAGCCCCTGCTGCCAGGTTGATTGAATAGCAACCTGCGTCTTCAACGCCGGATAGCCTGCATCCGCTAGCATTTTCTTCGCGATATCGGGTTTATACTCGAACATTTCGCGAAGGTTAGCTGGTAACTCATTTATCGGGGTGTACTCATCTGGGAAGAAAGAATGGATAGGCCAGCCAAGAATCTCTGCATCACCCTGATAAAATTCGTTAGCAATACCCGGTTCATCGAGAGCGTACTGGAGAGCCTGGCGCACTTTTTGGTTATTGAACGGTGGAATATCTGCTCTCATAAACAGACAATAGGCATAATCCGCCGGCATCTCTCTGATAACTAAATCCGAATTAGTCTCTCTAAATCCTTTCACCTTGTCCCATGGTATGCCAGCCCAATCTGTCTTACGTGTACGTAATGCAGCGAGACGGGTGGTTTCATCTATGATGACAAGCGCCTTTATTTTCTCGATATAAGGGAGCTGGTTTTCCGGGAAGAACGGATCGTTCATCCAGTAGTCGGGATTTCGCTCGAATAGCGCGTAACTATCAGGAATAACATCTTTCACTATGTAGGGTCCTGTGCCCACAGCGTTCCGCCAGTCTGATAGGTCACCGTACTTCTCCACTGCTTCTTTGGGCTCGACGATTATCCATTGGTTGGTAGAATGTACCTTCCGGGCGTCTGGATCTACCGTAACGAATTCGACCCTATATTTGTCCAGGGCTGTGACCTTTAATTGTTTGTCTTCTGGGGTTCCAGGTATTACATAATAGACATTGCGCGGGTCAGACTTGGCTCTTTTGACCGAATATACTATGTCTTCGGCGGTCACTTCACGTCCGTTCATGGGAGGCTTGTTTTGCCAGTGGATGCCCTGGCGGATATAATGAATAATCGTACGGGGGTCTACGACCTCCCACCTTTCAGAGATAGCACCCGTGAGGTATGGATCGGGGACATAGGTAGAAGCAAAGGGATATTCGTTGGTACCCTGGGGACCTTTCGTCCAGTCACCCTGTCCCAAAGTCTCATACATTTGAACACATCCCCACTGGGATGTAGTAGATACTACAGGATCCCAGTTCTTAGTAGGAGTGCCGTCAGTCCAGATGACATTCATAGTGCCGCCATACTGAGGTTTTTCTACCATTTTGCCCATGGCATTTTTCACCAGGTTAGAAGTCGGTGTAGTCGTGGTTGTGCCTGGTGTAGTTGTTGTGCCTGGCGTCGTAGTAGAACCTGTGACAGTGGATCCCGTGCCGGTTGTTGTCGTTTCCTCTGTACCGCAGGAAGACAAAACCATCGCTGCCGTTAGCAAAACAACTAGTAGCAACCAGACAGTTTTTCTTAACATTTTCTCCTCCTTATTATTGCCCAATTTATTTATATGAAATCGTGAGCATGCCGTCGATAGCGAATATCAGACCTCCACTGGTAGTGATCATTTGATGGTTTTTGCTTTAATTTTTTTCAATTTTTTACCCACCCCACTGTAACGACCGACACCACCCCTCAGTCTTGGATCAAGCAGGTCTCTGACTGCATCACCCCACATATTGATACCGTAAACTGCAATACTAAGTGCCACTCCAGGCCAGATTGCCAGCCACGGAGCTTCCATCATGTACCTGCTCCCTTCATTGCTGAGCATACCGCCCCAGCTTGGATACGGTGGTGGAATCCCAAATCCCAGAAAGCTGAGACTGGCTTCGCCAAGAATATTACCAGCCATTGACACACTGAAAATTATTATGAATATTGAGAATATGTTAGGCAAAATGTGCCGCAGAATTATCCTGAAGCTTGAGGCACCGATTGCGCGGGCTGCATCAAGGTACACGTTCACCCGAATGGATATAACGGCACTCCGGACCACGCGTATCCATCCGATGCCACCCCAAATACCCAGCACGATAATTACCTGTATGAGCCCACTGCCTATCAGGTTCATCAGGGTGATTACGATAATAAGCATAGGAAATGTGAGCGCTGCATCAACAAACCTCTGAACAACGATGTCCGTTACACCTCCGAAGTAACCTGAAAGGAGACCGACGACCAGGGAGAAAATCACATTAATAGCACTAGCGCCCAGACCAACATACATTGAAATTCGGGCGCCATAGATGATGCGGCTGAAAAAGTCGCGCCCGGTCTGGTCGGCACCCATAATGTACTGGGCTGAGGGTGGATGGAGTCTGTCCACCAGGTGGATATCCATGTATCCATATGGGGCAATAAAGTCTGCGAATATCGCGACGATAAGCATCACCAGTACAATGAGTCCGCCGATAAGGCCTAGGGGTTTTTCTCTCACCAACCGCGCCATAAAATCAGGTATTCCCCGGCGGGTCTTTGGTGGCGCTTCTATCGTTGTTATTTCAGTCAATATTCTGCTCCCTACCTGTAACGAATCCTGGGATCAAGATAGGCATAGCTCATATCTGTCAGTAGTATAAGGAACAGGCCTACAACTGCCAGGAACATGTTGATCCCGGTCACAAAGGGATAATCGCGGGTGTTAATTGAATCCAGAAAAAGTCTCCCCATACCCGGTAAATTAAATATCTGCTCGATAATTACTGCTCCGCCAATCATCACGGGAATTTGCCCCGAAATAATGGTCACTACTGGAATTAATGAATTCCGTAAACTATGTCGAACCACGATAATACGTTCCCTGAGACCTTTTGCCCAGGCTGTTCTGATGTAGTCCTGGCGCAGCACCTCCAGCATGGTCGTGCGTAGCATACGCATGGTTGTGCCGGACATAGACAGTCCGAGGAGCACAGCCGGTAAAATAAACTGCCCTAAATTCGTCCACGGGTCCTCACTAAACCTGGTATAACTCATTGGCGGCGACCATCCCCACCAGATAGAAGGAAAAACCATTATCATCCTTCCGAGCCAGAAAGATGGCACAGAGAGAGCTAAGATGGCAAAGCTACGACCTAGAAAATCGCCAATACTATCCTGGCGGACCGCCGAGTAAATACCAATAGGAATAGCAATTATTTGGGCGATGATGAAAGCCATTAATCCCAACTCAAATGTGATTGGCATTCTAGCGCCGATCTCGTTCTTTAATTCCAGATTTGTCCATAGCGACTTTCCAAAATTACCGTGGAACATATCAGCAATCCACTTTCCGTACTGAACAGGAATCGACTGATCTAATCCCAACATGTGTCTTAAGGCCTCAACATCGATTTGAGAACCGATGCCCCCTCCCATTGGGCGCTGTGCCACCATCTGGTCAATTACCTTACCGGGAATGAGTCGGACAGTTAGAAAGACGAGCATGCTCACAAGGATCAGTGTGGGGATGATCAGTAATAATCTCCTGATTAAATAGGTTCGCACCGCTTACCTCCGATGCTAGTTCTAATAATTTTTATCAATAAAAAACCGCCAAAATGGCGACGCATTCACTCATGGTGGAGATAGCAAGGGCTCACTCATTCGCTAACGATTATCGTGAGAGTAGGCTATCACAAGATTTTTGTGATGTCAAGTGATAATATATTGTACCGTCAATATTTTTTATCGAGAAATTGTTAAATTGCTAGTCCCTCAAGAACTTGGGAAAAAATCTAAGTAGTAAAAAGAAATAAAAATAGAACATGCATGAAAATAAAATTAATAAAAATGGGGGAATTTTATGCCTTACTTTGAAAACGGCAATCTCAAGATGTATTACGAGGATATCGGTAAGGGTGAACCGATCATTACGAATCATGGCCTCAGTGAGGACTGCAATTACTGGAGCGAGACCGGGGTTACCAGGAAGCTTGCAGCAAATTACCGCGTGGTTTCAATAGACATGCGGGCTCACGGGCGCACAGTGGTTAGAGGAGAACCGCTTGGCTATGACGCAGACACTATGGCGGTGGACTTTAATGCCCTGGCTGACCACTTGGGGATTGGCAAATTCCACCTCCTGAGCCATGCAACCGGCGGCATGGTAGCGGTCCGATTCGGTATGAAGCATTCACATCGACTGTTAAGTCTGATGCTGACGGATACCGGTTCTGAGACTCGACCGCAAATGTATAACCCTCAAGGACAGCCGGATGACGAAGCATTGCGCAGTATTGTAGAGGGACCTATTCCAACAGTGCTTCCATCTCTTGAAATGACCATCGCCGGCACACACGCAAATCCTGGTGTTTTCCTATTCAAAATGGCTGAACACCCTTTTAGTGATAGGTTATGGCAAGTGTACGATGGTTTTCTTCAAAGGCAGGACCGTCGGGCGATAATAACTTTCATGCGTAGCTTTTATACCGACCCTGATCCAAGAGTCGATGCACTCAGACAAATTAAGTGTCCTACACTGGTGTTATTGGGAGGATTCGACTATGTCTTTAAAAAACCTAGTGAATTAATGGCTAAAGAAATTCCCGATGTGCGGTATATTGTTCTAAAAGGTTTCGGACATATGACTGCCATCGAAGCTCCTATACAGACGGCAAACGAGCTTCTAGACTTCCTTGATTGCGTCGCTAAGACCGGAAAAGCTAAGTGGTAGAAGAGTGGATTATTAACAGTTTTGTTAAAAATAGAGGGCTCATTACCGGAGAGTCCTCTTAAAAACTTGATTCGAAAAACATTAAATCTTTCTGGCTATTTCATTAGCACTCCATATAGCCTCTTTAATACCTTTTACATCTGAACAGTCGCCAATTTTATAAATTTCAGATACCTTCTCCTGCAATTTATCAAATAGAGAATCGTTCTTCGTTAACTGACCAAACCGGGTGGACACTATAAGCGTATCGAATGGGACTATGACTGTCTCCTTGTCTTTATTGACTAACCTGGCGCCTTCTGGCGTAATTTCTTGCAGGTCTCTGTTGGTAAGGACTTCAATATTACTTATCCTTCTAGTCTCAGGTGTTGGCCGCGGTACATTTATATCAGTCAAATTCCTGAGAATATAAAATCTCCTTAATGATGGTAAGTCGCTCCCAATTGCACCTTCTCCGGTTTTGGTCACGAGGACTACATCCTTACCTTCTTCAGCCAACGAGACAGCCAGTTCAGCTCCAAAAGTCCCCCATATAATAACCTTTTGCCCGATATCTCTTTTATGTTTCATGGCTTCCTTATGAGACATGACACCAGGCTTTCCTTGGAGCGCTTCGGGTATTACCGTCGAAGCACCTGTAGCTAGTATAACTACCTCGGGTTTTAGCTCTTCGATATCGGTAATATTTGCTTCGTGGCATACTCGGACATCAACGTTAAGTCTCCTCATCTGGTTGCCAAGGTATTCAACGACGTTCCCAAACTGGGACATGAGTTTAGCCTGTGCTAAGGCTCCTACCATACCGCCAAGCTCAGCGTCCCTTTCGATAAGGGTGACTCTATGGCCTCTCAGTGCAGCTACTCGGGCTGCTTCCATACCTCCTATGCCGCCACCGATGACAAGGACTTTCTTCTGTTTTTTTGCTGGTGTTAGCGGAATAGGCTCGACTTGCATATCGTAGTTGATAGCGCAGGGTCCACAGGCACTCAGGCATCCAATACAGCCTCGAATATCCCCCTGTTCACCCGCGAGGTACTTGTTTGGAGTCTCAGGGTCTGCAGTTAGCTGCCTGCCCATGTAGATCACATCAGCCTTGTTTTCCTGTAAATATTTTTCAGCAAGGTCGAGGTTGAAGATGGCTCCCACGCCGATTACCGGTAGCTTCGTCATCTGCTTAACAGCGGCTGCTAAATGTATGAAGCATCCGTTGGGATAATAAAGAGGGATATTAATTCCCTGCCCGCTCCTGGTAATATCTCCCTGAGAAACATCTATACAATCTACACCGGCTCTCGCCAGTGCTGGGACTATAAACCTGGTGGTATCTTCAAGAGTAATACCTTTGTTACCAACTAATTGATCGGCGCTGATACGGGCGAAAATAGGAAAATCATTACCGACTGCTCTTCTCATCTTTTGAATGGTTTCTACCGGCAAGCGAAGCCGGTTTTCCCAGTTCCCACCGTATTTATCTTCTCGATGGTTATAATAAGGCGAGATGAAAGAGCAGTGTAACGTTGCCCCGCCGTGAGCACAGTGTAGTTCTATACAGTCAGCCCCGGCTTCCCGGGCTCTGGCGGCAGCTTGAGCAATGGCATCTTCTGCCACTTCGATTTGTTCGATTGTCATTTCAAAAACGGGTATTTTAAATCCTGCCAGGACAATGAACAGGTCGTCAGTGGCACCTTTCTCATCAGGATAAGGGGGCACCGATGGACCGATACCGGTCATAGGCCCGCCCATACCAATTTGTACCCCAAACTTGGCGCCATGCGCATGCACTGCCCTGGCTATTTTGGCGAAACCAGGTATGAATTTATCATCATAAATACCGATCCCTTGCACCCCAAGAACATTTAGCGACTGAGGGGGTGGTGCAATCGGCATAACCGTGCCGGTCATTACTAAGCCAGCGCCACCCTTAGCCCGCGATTCGAACCATTTGACTGTATAATCGTTGGTAAAAAAATCTTTACCTGCCGGCATATTGAGAAAAGGCGGCATACCGATCCTGTTCTTTAAATGCATTCCGTTAATATCAATTGGCTCGAAAATTTTCATCAACAACTCCTCTTTTTAAGTGTCAGTTAACAGTGGGCAGTAAATCTTATCATACAATGATACTGCATACAATCACGTTATCAGTCAAAGTAAGACCATATTGCGTTATCAATGTTATTAAAAATTCTGTTGAACCACCAATCGTCGTATGTTATCCTTAAGACCGTAAGTCGTTTACGTTTTGGTAATCCATTTGGGGAGGTAAAGCTGTGAGTACTCTAGAAGCCTGGAAAAAGATGCGTGAGGTTTGTATTGTCGGGGTAGGGTTACACAAATTCGGCCGTTGGCCGGAAAAGTCTGTCAGTGCTATGGGACGTGAGGCTATCCTAGCAGCTTTAGACGACGCGGGGGCTAATTTTAAGGATATCGAGGCTGCATTCAGTGGTCGCGTTCAAAATGTCACTGGTACTGGTTTGGAGGTGGTTGGAGAGCTTGGTCAGCCAGGTATTCTCATCGATAATGTTGAGAAAGCCTGTGCTAGTTCGTCAACAGCTGTTCGGATTGCTACGTGGGTTGTGGGAGCTGGACTTTATGATGTTGTTCTTTGTGTCGGTGTAGAGAAAATGGCTCGTGGTCTGCTCGGTGGCATTCAAGATGAATCCCAGGCTGGTTATTCAGCATTGATGGGGATGGATATTATGCCAGGTGTCTACGCCATGCGAACCATGCGTCATATGAAACAATATGGTTCCAAGCGCGAGCATTTCGCCCAAGTGTCTGTGAAAAGTCACAGGAATGCTACGATGAATCCGTATGCACAATATCAACAGGCTTTGACACTCGAGGAAGTTCTAAACTCCCGTATGATTTGCGATCCTCTAACTCTATACATGTGCTCACCAACTACTGATGGAGCTTCGGCGTGCATCGTTTGCGCGAAGTCAGTTGCCCACCGCTTCCGCGGTAAACCAGTGACCATCGCCGGCTGGGCAAGTGGGACGCCGGAATATTCTCCTGAGGGCGTTGGTGGTGATGTTGCAGAAGGTTTTATTGCCAAATTGGCTAAGGAAGCTTATGAAAGAGCTGGAGCTGGTCCTAAAGATGTTAATGTTTGCCAGGTTCATGATGCATTTAGTCCGGGAGAAGTTTTTGCCGCTGAAGAGCTCGATTTTTGCCCACTTGGTGAGGGTGGGCAATACATATGGGAAGGCAAGACCGATATCGCCGGTGAACACCCAATAAACACTGATGGAGGTCTTGAGAGTCGGGGGCATCCGATGGGTGCAACCGGTATTGCTCAAATTACAGAAATTGTACGTCAACTTCGGGGTGAGTCTGGACCAAGGCAGGTTCCGGGCAAACCCAAAATAGGTCTGACCCATAACGTTGGAGTAGGCGGCTGTAACGTTTTTATCTTTAAAGTTTAGAGGTAAATCTGAAATAGTCTTAAAAAAGCAATCCCCACGCGTATTAGCGTGGGGATTATTATTATAAACAATTTCCTCAGTTTAAATTACATAACTGCCTTGGATCATTGACCCAGAGACTCGCCTGGCTCAACCAGTTCTATTAACACACCATGTGTGCTCTTGGGATGAATAAAACGTCGGTCAAGTACGGTCATACCTCTGGCTTCACAAATCTTCAATATTTCGTTTAGATTATCTACCTCGAGCGAAACGTGATGAATGCCTTCACCACGGGTATTGAGGAAACGCTCGATAAGTCCGTTCTTTCCTCTGGGTTCCAGTAATTCAAACGCATTATCGCCAACCTGGATCATGCGCGATAGGAATTCGTTAGTCTCCAGGGCATAACCTGGTATCGGTTTAGCTCCAAATACTTCTTCTAAAAATTTCGTCATCACATCCGCATTACGCACTGCTAATCCGACATGATGTATTTTGTTTATCACGTTAACCCCCGGATATTTACTTTTTCCTCAGTGGACGGAACTTATAGACGATTTGTTCATTACCCTCAGCATCATCCCGGATTTTCTCGAAATAAACCTCCATAGCCATTCCTATATCCAGCAATTCCCAATTTTCAGTCACAATGGTAGGAACCTGGCAGCCTTCCTCCATCGTAATATTGGCAATGGCGTATGGCGGTTTCACCAGAGCGCCAGGAAGTTGCTGCCGCGCTACGGTAAAGGTATAGAGAGTTCCCCTGCCTTTGAGCGGCGCTTCTTCCATAGTCTGCTTTCCGCAGTTGAGACAGATTACCCTGGTAGGGAAAAAGTATTTGCCACAACTTTGGCATTTGGAAGCTACCAGGTAAGGCGTTCCTTGTTCTGGTATTTTAAAACGACCGCGCCGCAGCGGTACTTGTTTCTTTCCAGATTTTGCTTGAGTCATAGTTATTCTCCTTTCTTACGCCATCAAGATATAGTGTATTACTAGTTTAATCTCACCCGGGCTTGCATATTATCGACATTCCCACAATACTATGAGAATTACCGGACCTTGAGCGAGTAAGGTAGACTAAACAATCACATCCTGTGCAACAAGGTCGCCAATTTCGTCATCTGATATTCCAAGAATCTTTTTTAATACGTATTCGTTATGCTCTCCGATCAAAGGGGCACGCGTTATTTCATCCGGTGTTTTTGATAGCACGCAGGGTTGTCTTGGGGCACGTAGCCTACCTATCTCCGGATGTACTAACTCTTTGTAATATTTCCGATATTTCAAATGTGGGTCTTTATCCATAAGATCCTCGGCATTACTTACCAACGCCGCCCCAACGCCAGCTGCCTGCATTAGACTCATCACCTCCTGGTCAGTGCGCTGGATGGTCCATTCATTGACTTGCTTATCAAGTTCTTCCTCATTATCTTTTCTACCTTGAATGGTGGAGAACCTGGGATCTTTTGTCCATGGTGGATTTCCGATTACCTTACAGAAACTTTCCCATTCTTCGTCGGTGAATACAGCAATGGCACACCAACGGTCATCTCCCTGGCACCTATAATTTCCGTGAGGAGCCGCATATTCGCATTTATTACCCATACGGTTGGCAATTCGTTTGTTGACGATATAGTCAAGGATCAATGGGCTCACATATTCTAGACTGGCTTGATGCTGGGCTACATCCAGATAAACTCCTTTACCGGTACGACGCCTGTACTCGAGAGCGGCAAGAATCATGATGGCGTTGAAACGTGGGGCAATATAGTCAGTATAATAACCAATCTCACCCGGCTCCCGATCAGGATAGCCTGAGATTTGTGTTAATCCAGATATTGCTGTTAATTGGTCACCGTAACCCGGGCTGTCATGCCAGGGACCGCTCTGTCCCATCAACGCAGAACTAAGCATGATAATGGTTGGATTTATTTTCTTTAATTCCTCGTAGCCAAAACCCATTCTCGCCATCGAACCACCGGCAAAGTTGTCGGTGACTATATCCGCCCAGGCAACTAATTTCTTTGCCAGTTCAATTCCTTTAGGATGGGCGAGATTTAATGTTACACTGAGCTTTCCTGTATTCTGCGTATTAAAAACGCCGCCACGATTCGGACCGGGGACATTATCTTTGAATGGAGGTTGTATGCGCCAGACATCCGGTCTTCTGCTACTTTCAATCTTAATAACAGTTGCTCCAAAGTTAGACAATACCCTCGTTGTGGTCGGTCCGGTCCAAACCCAGCAAAAATCAGCAACCTTTATCCCTTCAAGAGGTTTTTTTGACATGTTTCCCTCCGATTCATCTCGAACTCATATAACGCCAGCTTGCTTCAATAGGACCAGTTTATCTGCGGAAAGACCCATCTCTTTTCCATATATCTCTTCATTGTGTTCGCCAATCAAAGGAGCCCGTCTTGAAATTTTAGGTGGTGCCTCCGAAGTTATTGCCCACATCGAAGGATAGGTTATAGTTTCATTTAATTCAGGATGGTTGACCTCCTGCCAGAAATTCCTCGCCGCAAGCTGCGGGCTTTCAACTATGTCCTTTGATGTTGCGATAGGGTAAAGCATAATACGATATTTTATTGCACCAGCCATCATTTCCGCTTTAGTATGAGTCATAAAGAATTTTATGGTCTGTTCTTCCATGTGGTTGATAATATCCTGGCTCGTTGTATAATGGCTGAAGTTCGCCCAGTCAAAATTCCTCATGAAATCATCAGCCATCCCCTCGGCTTCCATCCATTTGATCAGCGGTACACTGTATCGACTTGCCATGGGTCCTCCGGTGTAGCGCCACATAACCCAACCATCTTTACAAGGCCACATGTGTTTGACAGATACCGGGATAATACCCTCCCCGCGCTTCCTATCTACCTTATTCAAGTCCCATTCCCATCCGGTGTTGAAAGCCATACACTCCTGTATAGAAACATCCACGTGCTGCCCTTCACCTGACATCTGGCGATAATATAGGGCTACTAGAGCGCCCACAACTGCTTCAGTCCCGGCGTGATAATAGGTCTGTGGATGGTAGCTTATACGGAAAGGAGGGCGGTCAACGTCGCCAAAGGTACGCATGAAGGGTCCTGAACCTGCTGCCCAGCCGACAATATCCGGGGCTTTGTAGTTCTTGTAGGGACCGGTTTGTCCGAATGGAGTGATAGAAACAACAATTATGCCCGGATTAATCTTCTCCAGTGCGCGATAATCTAATTTAAGTTTTTTGAGATACCCGGGTTTAAATGACTCAATAACAAAATCAGCGGTGGCTACCAGTTTCTTGAAGATTTCCCGCCCATCTACTGTCTCAATATCCAGCGTAATACCTCGTTTGTTGGCGTTCAGAGCAAACCAGTAAAGGCTCTTTTCCGGATCAGGCTCATCATGCCAGAAAGGACCGATATTACGTGCCGCATCACCACCGGGTCTTTCAATCTTAATTACATCAGCGCCAAGGTCACCAAACAGTTTCCCGCAAATAAGTCCTTTTTCATCGGTCAGATCTAAAACTCTATATGGACCGAGCATACCTTCTCTTTCCGATTGGGTCATACCCGCGCCTCCAACAATATATTTATCATTTGTGTTTTTTATCAAGTCCAGATGATCTGTGGACTCATACCAACAGACTTGTCTGTTTTAAATTTCATCGACTACTCCAAGAGCCAATGTTTCATTTACACCATCTTCAATCATAGCTGCCCGTGCATCTCGGAATATCTTCTCGATAGCATATTCCCTGCTCAGTCCATTACCGCCAAAGATTTGAATTGCCTCACTTGCCACTTTGAATGCTGTTTCTGTTGACATCCATTTCCCTGCCATCGTATGGAGCATCGAGGAAGAACCACTCGTGTGATTATACAACTGTAGTCTTCGAGCCAGACTCCGAGCAGACTCAACTTGCATGAACATCTCAAAAAGTTTCAATTTGATATTCTTATGTTCAAAAATGGGTATACCGCCCTGGATCCGCTGTCTGGCATATTTAATTGCTTCATCAAGTGCAGCACGGGCGAGGCCGCCAAACATCACAGCCATACTGCCCATAGGGACTCCGCCTCCCGAGAATAGTCCGCCAGCAAGCTGTCCGACCGGTGTCGGAGTCAAAATCATGTATTGTTTCGGTAAATGAACATCGTCAAAGAAAATCTCTCCCTGGTTTAAAGGTCGTTGTCCGATTTTGTTGAGGGGCTTGCCTTTGGTGATACCGGGCAAGTCCAAGGGACAAATTGCCACACCCTGACCTTCCATGCCTCTCGACGGTTCAAGTCCTACATGTAGTAGTGAATGAGTGGCAATCGTTCCATTGCTAACCCATGCTGCTTTTTGACCATTTAAAATATACTCGTTGCCCTTCAGTACTCCTTTTAATGAAGGGCCGCATTCAGGTTTGTTACCGCCAAGAGACCAGTCACCCCCGTGCTCGGGTTCAGTTATACCCCAGCATCCAATCAGTTTGCAGTCCTTGTCCTGAACATATTGATGTGCCAGTTCCTGTAATTCAGGCACCGGGAATGCCTGGCAGTACGCGAACGGCATGCCCGAAACGCCCAGGCTGATAGCTAGACCTGCATCGGCATAACCCATTTCCTCAAGCATAAGTATTCCAGACACAGGGTCCATGTCTTCTGCCATACCGCCAAAAGCTTTGGAAAAATTAGTCGCGTGAAGACCAAGTGCTCGATACTGTTTGAACACGTCCCACAGAACTGACCCCTTAGCGATGACATCTGCTGGATCATTGAGTTTATCCAGTTTAATACCGGCGGGACGCATCACTTCCGCACCGAATTTTTTCACCAGGTCTCGTAAATGTTTCTGCGCATCAGTTAAATTCAAATCGATATCTGGATATGCCATGGTGCCTCCTTTCTAAGTAATCCTATTTTATTCCTGATTAACGTTTTGTTTTGGAAGATGTTCTCGATTTACTTTTCGGTTCGACGCCAATGGCTGGAGAAGGTGCATAGGTTATTGGAGTTTTTTGTTTAATAGCGATGCCTATATTATATTCCTCTTATTTCATTGTCAATTGGGTCTATTGCAATATGTCATAATATTTTGTGGATAATCCACTCTTTCTCCTGCCCGACTTCCACATACGCTTTCATCAATCTAAGAGCATCCTCGCTGATAACCAGTTTCCAGAACAATTCCGATTCAAGCATGAGACCATTGACAAGCGGCATGCTCATTCCTTCATAAATAGCTTTGCGTATGTATTCAACAGCCAAAGGAGGCTGTTCAGATATCTTTTTCGCCAGTGCGATCGCCTGTGGCATCAGGTCTTGCGGATCACATGCTTTTGTGATTAAGCCTATACGTTCCGCTTCATCAGCGAAGATAAGCCTACCTGATAGCTGTAATTCCAGAGCTTTATCTATACCGATTAATCTAGGCATACGCTGGGTACCACCGCCGCCGGCAAGAATTCCAACAACCACTTCCGGTTGGGCAGCATAAGCAGTTCGCGACATGAAACGGAAATCACATGCTTGTGCTAGTTCAAGTCCGCCACCAGACAGGTTGGCATTAATAGCGGCGATAACTATCTTTGGACCAGGACGGTAAGCTGGACGCGGAGTGGGTTGAGGTATAGCATCCTTGTTCTCTCTAAGAACCTGTCCCCACATCAAGAGTTGTGAAACGTCGTGATGCTGTATGAAAACCTCAAGCAAAGCACTGGTGAATATACCTGCACGCAGAGAATCATCTTTTTCAAATTCATCGAGTAGCTGGTGGTATTCTGTTTCGACTTCCGCCGACCATAGGTTCTTTGGAGGATTGTTGAATTTCCAGATGATAACAGGGGGCTGTTTTTCAATCAGAAAATATTTCGATGTGATTGCCATAGATTCTCCTTCACCTTGATTAATTAATGAAGAAACTGATAACGCTGTTAGCATACCTCATGAAAAGGCGGATTTCAATATAAATTTGGGAAAACAGTAGATTACATATCAAGACCACAAAGATTTTTATCCGATACCAAAATAGAATTGTGGAACAGGTTATAAACAATGTAGCTTGATTTGTATGCTTATAATGGAGACGATCAAGAAGAAGATGGTATTTCCCATTCTTTGCCAACACGTGCATTTTTCTTGCACATCGGCGCGTCCTTGGGCAAACGGCGTTTGAAAGTTGATGCATAGCAATTTACATTGCAGGAATCGCAGGTAACAACATCTTTGAAACGGTTTTCTCTGACTTTGTGCGGCCAGAAGGGATCCGCAATCAATTGTCTCCCGATAGCTATCATATCAGCCTGATTATTGATCAGGATTTTCTCACCGACTTCCGGCGTATTGATTCTTCCCACGGAGATGACAGGGATCTTGGCCTTTTTCTTGATTGGTTCGGATAGATTGGTAAAAGTGCCCATCGGACTTCTTTTGTTAGGTGACACCGGATATTTTCCCCAACCACCGGTAGATACATCTAGACAATCAACCCCTGCTTTTTCCAGCTCCAGGGCATAAATCAGACTTTCGGGATGTATCTCTCCGTTAAATTCTAGAGCGCCAAGACGAAATAGTAGTGGAAAATCAGGTCCAACGAATGAGCGAACAGCTTTTACAACATCGAGTCCGAACCTCATTCTCCCTGCTGGGCTTCCACCGTATTTATCAGTCCTGTGGTTTACATCCGGATTGGTAAATTTGCATAATAAGTAACTGTGCGCTCCGTGCAATTCTACACAATCGAACCCGGCTTTACGAACGTTGTATGCTGCTTTAGCGAACCTATATATGATTGATTCAATTTCCGGGATTGTTAGCGCACGCATCCCTTCTCCTGCTGATGGAGCTACTGGATCTCCGGAATCGGGATCGACCTCCTCGCCTGCAATCTGCTGTCCGCGCCCTTGAGGGAAGCGGTGTCCTTGCCAAAGCTGGACACCTATTTTCGCTCCAGCTTGATGAATCTCATCGGTGAGTAAATGTAACCGATCGAGAAATGTCGCCAATCCTTCATCACCACCCCACAGCTCTTCACAAGCAAAGTTATCGATAGAGGTATTGGCGGTAATGATGAGTCCAGCGCCGCCCTTAGCACGTTCTGCATAAAAAGCACGAGCGCGTCGGTTACTTAATCCCATGTTTAATTGAATGGCTGGATAGACAATCCTGTTGGATACGGTCATTCCCCGTATGGTTATTGGCTGGAAAAGCTTCATGATATCTCTTTTAATAAATAATGAATCACAATCATACCGCCTCTGGGTGTATTCGTCAACGGTTTATATATTGATTTTTCAGGTATTTTTCAGCCATTTCTCATCGACTGGAAAATACTCGATACCCGATCATTAGAACTTAATGACAATCGATGATCATTATTACTAACCACCAGTAGAAATCGACGGGAAATTTCACATTATTCCTTCGATCGTCTGAATTAGCGACGTCTCCGAAGGCATCCAATATTGTTCTAGCCCTGGACTAAACGGAATCGGTGTATCTGGTGCACAAACCCGCTTAATAGGCGCATCCAGGTAATCGAAGATCTCTTCTACAACTGTTGCTGACACTTCCGAAGCCCAACTTCCGGTTAATGGTTCTTCGTCCATAATGACCAGTCGGCCTGTCTTTTTTACCGATTCGAAAATTGCCTCCTTGTCTAATGGTTTCACGGTGCGTGCGTCGATTACCTCAGCGCTAATACCTTTTTGCTTTAACTTCATGGCGGTTGAAATGGCGCGATGGACCATCAATGATAGTGCTACTACAGTTACGTCTTTACCTTCATGTTTGATCTCCGCTTTTCCCAGTGGAACAGTGAAGTCGCCATCAGGTACTTCTCCGGCTATTCCTCCTAGCATTTTATGAGCGAGAAAGACTACCGGGTTATCTTCCCTAATTGAGCTTTTCAGAAGGCCTTTAGCGTCGAAAGGTGATGAAGGTGCAACGATTTTTAGCCCCTGTATATTCGTCAACCATCCATATAGGCTCTTGGAATGCTGCGCAGCCGCCGAAGCGCCGGCACCGCTTGTGGCGATAATAGTCAAGGGTAACTTTATCTTGCCGCCAAACATATAGCGCATCTGCAACTGGTTTAATAGTTCGTCGCCTGAAACTCCTAAAAAGTCTACGAACATCATGGCTGCCACGGGTCGCATGCCGGTCGCCGCTGCCCCTATCGCCCCACCCAATATCGCTGTCTCCGATATTGGCGTATCACGTATTCGTTTGGTGCCATATTTTTCCGCAAGCCCGTGAAACTGCCCGAATGGACCACCCCAGTGTTCTCCTATATCTTCACCGATGATGAAAACGGATGGGTCTCTAGTCATTTCTTCGTCGAGAGCTTCATTGATTGCCTGATTGAACCTGATTACTCTCATGTTGTACTCCTTATGCGAAAATATCCTGGAGTGTCTCCTCAGGTGCAGGGAACGGACTTTCACGGGCGAATTTCACAGCATTTTCAATTTCCTCGGTAACCGTGCGGTCAATATTTTCGAAATCGACCGACGTTAAAATTATATTTTCTAAAAGCTTCCTGCGGAAGGCTGGAATCGGGTCACGACTTTTCCAATCATCAATCTCTTCTTTCGGTTTGTAGGTCTGGCGGTCGCCTTCATAATGACCGTGCCAGCGATACGTTTTGCACTCTATAAGGGTAGGTCCTTGCTCTTTCCTTGCCCTTACCAACGCTTCGTGTACTGCTTCGTAGACGGCGATGACATCATTGCCATCGACGGTTATGTCCGGAATTCCGTAAGCCGTAGCCCTATCTGCTAGATTTGTAACACGAGCTGTTTCTGTAATCCGTGTCTTTTCAGCATACAGATTATTCTCGATGACGTAAACTACAGGAAGATTCCAGCAGGCTGCCATGTTCACTCCTTCATGGAAGGTGCCGCGGTTACTCGCACCATCTCCAAGAAAGCAGATAACCGACTGGTCGGTGCCGCGCATCTGTGCTGAAAGGGCTGCCCCACCTGCAATTGTGATACCTCCTCCTACAATACCGTTCGCACCCAGGATACCTAGTTCAGTATCGGCAATGTGCATCGAGCCACCCTTCCCATGGCAATACCCTGTTTTTCTACCAAACAGTTCAGCCATCATTAGGTCGGGCTTACCGCCCTTGGCAATCAGATGACCGTGACCCCGGTGGGTGCTGGTAATGTAATCATCCCGGCGAAGGTTGGCGCAAGCCCCCGTCGCAATCGCTTCCTCTCCGATGTACACATGCATAAAGCCTGGTATGTTTCCAGAGGCGAATTCTTTTGAGACCCGCTCTTCAAACGTGCGGATTCTAACCATAGTTCTGTACATATCAATAAGCTTTTCATTCGGGATTTGCATTTTATCCTCCTTTGTATTGTTGAGAAGAGACTCTTTTACTCAAAAAGTCCCGAATTCTCTTTTTATTTGGCACAGAAACATCTTCAGCGAAAGCTGCGTCTTCATGTTTCGGATCTCTTTATTATTGCCAGTAACCTGCGCTTTTCTCCTGTGATATTTTCAACCAGGCGCGCTGCTGCAATCACTGAAAGCCATTTATCTATCTCATCATCAGAGAATGCTCGTAGTTGTGAATATTGCTTTATGTACATAGAGTATACTCAAGAACCACCAAAATTATGTAGTCGTCGTGATAAGGCGTTGCATCCAGGTGGAGTCCCAACTTTTAACAACAGTAAAGTCCTTGCAATATCGGACACCGGGTTACCACTTTTTGCCGTCAACCAGTCTACAATTATTGGTCCCTTCGATGACAGTATGATATTGTCTGGATGAAAGTCTCCATGGCACAATGCTTTACCATCAGAGAGCTGTTCTAGAGTTCTAAGTAAAGACGATTTGGTATTACTGTTATAGAAACCTGACCTTGTATCTTTGAATGTAATTCCTCTTTTCGTGAGGGTAGGTTAGGCACTTCGCAAGAGTGTACCTTCGCATGCAACTCAGCCATTGACCTGGCAAACTCAGGAAATTTCCAGGGTCTGGCGATCATAGCTGTTGTTAATATTGGTCCGTTGATATATTCAAAGACTATGCCTTGTCTTCCTTCAACGCTAACTACTTCATCAACCGCCGGGACGGGTAGCCCGGCGTCGTATGCGGTTCGTGTCACCCATGCCTCATATGTGGCTTCAGCTGCGGGAAAATCCTTTAGAAACAATTTTAAAACACGGTCGTCGCCCCAAAGAAATATCTCTGCGGTCCGCCCCCGACTGATCATTTTACCTTTCGATCTATGAATTGCCATATCTTAGCTATGTCTTTATTAACTTTAGGACTGATTCAAATTCTTCACTTGTTATGGCTTTCCTCTAATCCCTTCGATCAGGATTTATTACCCCTTTTAGTACTTTCTAACGCCGAGTCTCTCTTTCGGATGTATGGAGCAAAAGCCTGAATAATGGCGGCAATCATTGGAGATGACTCTGGGTCTTTTCCTACCCATTCACGTCCACTGGTAAGACCTCCATCGACCACGAGAGCATGACCGCTTACAAAGCCGGTATCGTCGCTGGCTAACCATAAAGCTGCCTGAGCGATGTCTTCCGAAATGCCAGCGCGTTTTACCGGCTGGAGGTTAGCAAAAACTGGTGTAAGAAGTTCGGCTGCATTATCAGCTTCTTCGGCAGACATACCCAGACCTTTTCCGAAGATTGCCGTGACGATACCCCCGGGGCAAATGCAGTTTACACGCACACCGCTGGCACCTAACTCTACAGCAGTAGTGCGTGTCAGATGAATAATTGCTGCTTTGCTCGAACTATAAGCGTGATGGCCAAAGCCAGTCTGTATGCCGGCGACACTGGCAGTATTGATAATGCTCCCGAAACCTTGCTTCTTCATTATACGAGAAGCATGTTTTATTCCGAGGAACACACTGCGCAGGAGGAGGTTGATCGTCGCATCCCAATCCTCTACCCGGACGTCCTCAATAAGACCCTGGGCGCCACCTGCTCCTGCGTTGTTGAACATGCAATCCAGCCGTCCCAGTTTCTCAGTAGCGTAATTAACGAGTACCTTAATGTCTTCCTCACGATTTACATCTGTATGTAAGTAGGTGGCATTAATTCCTACTTCGTCAGCGACACGCTTTGCCATTCGGTCTTCTATGTCGCCGAACACTACTCGAGCACCCTCTTTCACAAATAGTCTGACAGTAGCCCGACCGATTCCGCTAGCTCCTCCCGTGATCACTGCAACTTTGCCATCAAGTTTTCCCATAATTCAGTCTCCTTCATGCAAGTTGATTGGAATCAATCGATTCCCAAAATACTAAATCTGCTATGATCTCATGTTCTCGTTCGGAGGCGTAATGACATAATTAGATGCGACTTTTCAATATCTCTTTATGTGTGAGTCGGCTCTCCGTTGTAGGTCTTCTTTATCTCCCAGCACTTTGTAGTGTCGGACTCAAGGCGGTTGACTTCAAGGCGTTCACATTATCAAATCAGCCTCCTGGACTTTCTCCTTCTCTAGCTATTTGAATGTCATGTTTTATTTCGTCGGGCACGTTTAGCCCCAATTCCTTGAACCTCTTCTCCGTCCACCGCCCGATATTACGGGGATCTTTATAGAAGTTACCTCTGGGAATTAAGGTTGGCTCCCCGGATTCCTGATGTATATCCTTGACAGACCGATGATGCGCAAAGGTAGATATGAGCTTCTCAACGTTATTCCTACCACAGTCCGGACATACGGGCGTATTCCCGGATTTTGAGAGGATGAGAACGCTGAACTTTTTCTTACACCCGTCACACTTGTATTCGTATATCGGCATCGGCGCTCCTTACCGAAGTTTCTCCGCTCCGAGGAGAGCTAATGTCTCACTCACACCGTCCTCTATCATCGAGGCACGCGCATCGCGGAAGAGCTTCTCAATCACGAATTCCTTACTGAGGCCAAACCCACCGAATAGCTGGATACCCATACTCGCCACCCGGAATGCCGTCTCGGTACAGAGGATCTTGACGGCTATCGAGTACGGAAGGGCACCTGGCGGATTCGCCGAATTGTACCGGGATACCTGTCTACTGAGTGCACGTGCCGCTTCTACCTGTATGAACATGTCGAAAAGCCTTGCTTTCACACTCTGGTGCTCATAAATCACCTTACCGCCCTGCACTCTCTGCTGGCAATACTGGAACGCCTCATCGAAAGCAGCCTGGGCGCAGCCGACAGCTGGTGTACCCGTGCCGGCGGTAGTGCCTGTCAAGAGTGATTCAGCCATCCCAGGGTATGCCTTTGGATCGGTCCACAACATGTATTCTTCGGGTATGTGCACATCGTCAAAGAAAATTTCTCCCTGGTTCAAAGGCCGTTGCCCAAGTTTGTTCAGTGGCTTTCCGCGGCTGACACCTGGTCGGTCGAGAGGCACGATAGCCATACCGCAGTTATTCATGCCAATGGCTGGTTCAATCGCCAGGAACAGAGCCGCATACTTTGCGATAGTGCCATTACTTACCCAAGCTGATTTTTGACCGTTGATGATGTACTCCTTGCCCTTTTTCACTGCACGTACTTGCGGCGTAGTTTTAGGATTCGAGATGTGCTCACCCTGAAAGAGCAGCCAGTCCGAGCCGTGGTCTGGCTCCGTTATTGCCCAGCATCCAGTATATTGCGCGTTGTCGTCTTTGATGTAGTTCATGCCCAACTCAACCAATTGCGGGACACCAGACCCCAGTCCGAAAAGATATGGGAAACTGTGACATCCAAGGCTGATACAAAGACCGACGTCAGCGTAACCTTGCTCTTCCGTCAAGATATGACGCGTCAAAGGATCCAGCTCCAATCCGCCGATCGCCTTCGGGAAACCTGTTCGGTGATACCCGAGCCTGAAAGTCTCCCGCATGACCTCCCAATAGATCGAGTCCTTGGCAATTACGTCTTGCGGATCAGCCATCTTGTCCAGTTTTATACCCGCTGGCCGCCACACCTCCATAAAAAACTTCCTGGATTCCTTGCGGATGGCTTTTTGTTCGTCTGTGAGATTGGTATCGAGCTCCAGTAAACCCATGATAACCTCCTTCTATTATTCATAAAGCTGCTAAAATGCGGGAAGATTGTAAAAAAATTGGCACGACTTGGTCACATCGACCGCCTTGTTTTAAGCTGGCTCTCTCGGACGCTGGATCAATTCGTACATGACTCCCCCCGGGTTACCTGTATCCATGTAAGCAAACCTTCCTCGTCTACCGAAGAGGACTTTAACACCTTTCTTTCCCAGATTCTCCGTTACTGCATCAATATCGTCGACACGAACACCAAGGTGATGGATTCCCTCACCGTGTTTTTCTAAAAAGTCGGCATAGAAGGTCTTCCCTTCAACAGATTGTATCAGTTCAATCTGTAACGAACCTATGTTCACAAAGGCGAGTTTAGTTTTGGCTTTGTTACCTGCCCTATCAACAGTCTCCATTTCCGTGGAATTCCATCGATCAATCCCGAGAAGTTGTGACCACGATTCGATTACTTTATCGACGTCTCGAACAACAATTCCGATCTGATCAATCGTTTCAACCTTTAAATCGGCGGTTTTCTGGTTTTCCATGTTAGCCCTCCTATAAATAGTAATCCATATTATTACTTTCGGTATAATCGGTCAAAAGCAATAATTGATGGCGTGACTCAGCTATCCAGCACTTCTTCCCGTTTATCAATTCCGGCAATAGAACGAGCCAACCTTTGCTTGAGGTCCATATCAGTCTCACGCTCGATCATTATTTTCTGAGCCTGGGGGGAGCCAGCCCCGTGCATTGACTCGGTACGGTAGCTTGGAGCCACCAGACCAAAGCTCATAGCGTGGATAAGACTTAACATCCGGAGGCGGGTCTCGGTAGGCACATCCGCAACTCCGCGAAGGTATTTGTCCACATATTTACCGATAACTGGGTGACGCAAGTCTTTTTCCGATGGCATGGTAACGAGCAGTCCTCCAGCAATATCTTCCGCGATTCGACACAGTTCGTATGGAAGACGTGTTACATTGAGCTTACAAATGTTGGCAAGTAAAGTGTTTGGCTGGTAGTTACCGGCAGGCATTTTATGTCCTTCGTATGAGGCAGCAAGTCCGCAAGCGTGGATTGTCTCGTCGATGTGAATCATCTCACTGATCTTGTCGCGCACATGGGAAGCCTTACGGGCACCGTTGTAATCAGCAATCGATGCGGTAGCGCCAATAAGCACATCACCTATTCCTGCTTTACAGCCGCCGTAGCTTTGGCGGTGGTAGGAAGCAAATCGCTCTACGAGCATGATAGAAAAATCATATTCCCCGCACATAAACACCCGCTCCCAGGGTACAAAAACATCCTCAAGAATGACGAGGACCTCCTGCCCTCCGAAGTTATAGTTGCCTACATCAATATCGCCTTCCTCCAGTTTACGGGTATCGCAGGACTGCCTGCCGTAAATCATAGTCACACCCTTTGTATCCACTGGTATTGCACAGGCAATCGCGTATTCTTTATCAGGTTCGCGTATTCTCAGGGTGGGCATAATAATCATTTCATGGGAATTGGCTACTCCCGTCTGATGGGCTTTAGCACCGCGGATGATAATACCGTCATCATTGCGCGCTACAATGTGGACGAACATATCCGGGTCTTTCTGTTCGCCCGGCGCCAGACTGCGATCACCTTTAACGTCCGTCATCGCTCCGGAAACACACAGATCATTATCCTGTACAAATTGCAACCACTTCTTGAACCGATTGTGGTATTCAGTACCGTACTTACGGTCAATTTCATACGTGGTGGAAAAGCAGGCATTGATGGCGTCCATACCTACACAACGTTGGAAACAGCAAGCTGTCCTTTGTCCCAAAAGCCTCTGTAGTTTTACCTTTTTAACGAGGTCATCAGAGCTCTGGAACAGGGAATTGAAACGGTTGACGGTACTACCGTCGAGCATGGAAGGTGTGGTGGCAAGCATTGCACTTTGTGCTTCATGTGCCAGTTTATACGTCATCGCAATCGCGTTAATCGACGGTCGGATGATAGGGTGCTCAACCGGATCCGCCACCTTTTCCCCGAAAAGGTAAAGCTTCAGGTTCCTTTTTCTCAGGCTATCAATATACTCTTTTGCTGTCTTTAACATACTTGAACCTCCTGCGTTTTAGCAATATTATTTATTTAAAAAGAAGACCGGAAATAATATCAGTTCCCTGATATATATACGGTACTTATACCCAATACCGGTAACAAAGTCAACAAGCTTTCGATTGTAGTTGGCAAGTACTCACGCTTATAGTCTCCATTGATGTTGCCGGTGAAGGTGTGGAGCCTGCTTTTCAGCCTTACCAGAAACCGGTCGTTGATATCAAATTTCTCTGCTTTGCTTTTCAGTCTATACGCTGTTTTTATAGGGACTCTCCACATCTATATTGAATCCCCATAGCAGATCACAAAATATTTTGCTCAAGCCTTTTGAGTTCTTCAGGAAGCCTGTCCACAGCTTCTTCTCTGTAAAGAATCTTTTCCCGATATAGTTCGTCAATATCTTTGCTTTGATAACCTAAATACTTAGAAAGGATCTCCAGGTTGTTTTCCCCTAATAAGGGAGCATAACCCATTGGTTTGCCAGGCGTCTCTGACATCTTGAATGGACTGCCGTATGTCTCGAACTCGCCAACAAAAGGCTGTTTCATTTTTACTAGCATTTCTCGATCTCTAATATAGGGAGCATCGCAGATTTCCTCGAAACCACGTACTTTCATAGCAGGGACTCCTGCTTCCCTCAGGATGGACTCAACCTCATCCACAGAATCGAATTTCTGTACCCATTCCTCAAGAGTTGCGTGGATAAATGGAGCACATTCATACGAAAGTCGTTTCTCCAGCTTATTTGTCCTCGGGTCATTTAAAAGCCATGTGTAATTCTTACCCATCGCATTAACTAGTTTTCCCCAGATAGAATCACTAAGAGCAGCCACGGCAATATAACCATTTCTCCCTTTCATCAATCCATAAGGAGCATAAGTAGAATACCAGCGAGAATTCTTGTATGGCAACACAGTGCGATTACTAAACAGGAAGCCGGGTGGGCTATTCTCATGACAATGGAAAAGACAATCAGTCATAGAGATATCAATTGACTGACCCTTACCAGTTTTTTCTCGATAGTAAAGAGCTGCAAGGATAGCTGTTGCGGCGTGCATACCGGCATTAGAGTCACCTATTGCCAGGGGAGCTGGCATCGGGGGATCTGATTGACCACACCAGCCACTTGCAGCCTGGGCAATAAGGTCAAAACCGGGTGAACTTGCGAAAGATCCAGAGTGTCCGAAGCAAGAGATGACGCAATATATAATACGCGGATTTATTCGTTTCATATCATCATAACCGAGTCCCATATCAGCCATTGTACCCGGCGCCATGTTTGAGATTGCGATGTCGGAACTCTTAACAAGGTCTCTAATTATTCTTAATCCCTTTTCGCTTTTTAAGTCTATAGAGAGGCTTTTCTTACCGCGATTTAGGAAGACTGAATAGCTACTTTGTTTGACGCCGTTACGTTCCAACACGAGCGAATATCGTCTCTCCAATGCTCCATTTTCTGGTGGTTCAACTTTGATAACCTCGGCGCCAAGGTCAACAAGTTGTCGTGTACAAAAAGGGCCTGCATAGACCCACGTGAAATCAAGAACCTTCAATCCCTTGAGGGCATGTTTGTTTTCTGACATCGGCTATTCTCCTTCTTAATGTACATTATTAATCATGATCTGCCATTTCAACTCATGGTGAGGTGGTATTGTACCATCGATGCCAGCATCATAATACCTGGCATCGTAATAGTAAAGACCAGGTACTGCTAAAAGAAATTAAAAAATAGGTTCGCTATACAATGATGTTGGAAGCGATTTTTTCAAACTTGAAGAAATCTCAATCGAGATTAGGGAATCTCCAGTTTTAGCGTTTGGTATTTTTTCACCAAGATGTCATAGATGTATGAAATGGGCAGGCCCCGCAGTTATGCCGAGAATTTCCTTTACGTTTCCTCGGTTGGACGTTACGGTACAAATGAAAGAAATGTTTTTATACATTTTAAGGGGACGATGTATTTCTTCTAGAAAATGCATATTTACTTCTTTATTCTGCCCGGAAAGAACTTTGTCGATATTATCCCACATTAGTAGAATATTCTGATTTTTGTTTGCTCCATTGGAGCAGATTTTGTCAGTCAACGCATCAATAATAATAGTTGGAATGCTCGCCCAACTATCAGTAGCTCCCAGATTTATTGACAAATATCTCTTGCTGTAAATTTTCTCAGCCAGGTTGAAATTCTCCTCGTTCTTTGCCTCTTTCACTAATATGCGTTGTCGGATAATTTTTCTCACCAAATCCAATAGATCCGTCTTGCCACTACCTCCCGGTCCGTCCAAGATTAAGAATCCAGGTTGTTCATCGACAGCCAACCTTTTAAGTATCTTGCTCAGTGCCTGATTCCAATTATCGCCGTAATTATACATCCCCGAACCTCCAACAAATGTTCAGTCGAAAACAATCATAATTCAATATCTTCAATCGAGGTCGTTCGAAGGAATCATACACCCCAAATCGCCCTCAAGCAAGACAATGTTTAAGAGTTTGATGACTATGCCGAATCCATTCCGTAACAGAAATACCTAACAGAAATTCAAGTCAAGTGTTGTATAGTCAAATTAAGTAAACTGTCGCTGAAACCTTAAAAAAAGGGATTTAGGCGTTTGTAGTAGCATAATGACGAATTTGGATACCGAAATGTACTTCAAAAGACCTGAAATGCATACTAAACAGCACAAATCTCATGAATAATTGTAGCTGAAATTACACCGAAATGACCACTTTTTGAGTGCATATACTGTATCTATGAAAAAACAAAGCACAGGTCGCGCCCCTTTAGCCAAGAAAATAAAGCGTTTATTTACCCCGGGAAGGGGTAAATATATGCACGGATTGAACCCTGAAGAATATTTTAAGCAGTATTGGCTCAGTCGCAGTAGTAGTAATAGCGTTAAAATAATCGCCCGCCTGAAAGGTGTTAATAAAAAAGCTACCCTCGAACACTTTGTCGAAGAAGGAGTAAAAAGTGTTATGAGGGAACTGGTAAATAAAGATCTGGAAGCCCGGGATACACCTGAAGGACGCGCTGAACAGGCGGAACGCATCAGGTTTAACCTGGAACTGCGCCGGATCTGCAAACAGATGGGCTGGGATTACAAGAATATCAAGAAACTTTTAAAGTAGCATGGTAATTTGGCGGGCTACTTTGATTTAAGCCTTCAGTATCTCCTTACGTCTGAGAGCCCTCTCCAGTGAAGGCTGCATCTTCATCTCCCGGGAACTCTTTGATGGCGAAGTCAGGGTGCTACAATATCAACCCAGCCATTCACGATAGGTATCAGGTCGTAAAACATGACTCCTCCTCTTTGGACTTCATCGCTTTGAGGAAGAACATATTAAAGAGAGGTGGAGTTTCTGTTATCTCTATGTCTTCATAAGATTATTAAGATTACTCAATATTTTCTCTATGTTCTTTCCCACCATGCCGGAGAGCGGTGCATCTATAACCTTGCCAATTACTCCCCAGGGCATCTCGGTGTCTTCAGTCATCGTAAATCTTGTGCCTGAAGGAATGACTTCTAAACTCCATATCTGGTCATCCTTCTTCAGCGATCCTGAAGTCAATTTGAAAGCGAGCTTTTTATTGTCCACCCATTCCGTAACTACATAGTTGAGCTTCATAAGTTGAGGACTGGATTTTTCTTCATAATAAAAGGTAGTACCTACACCGCTTTTCTGTGTGCCGGTGTACTCAAATTTTTTCAGGAAGGTAAACCACTTCATTATTTTCTCGGGTTCGACAAGATATGGCCAGATTTTTTCCGGTGATGTTGCAATATCGATCGACCTCTGTAGTTTCACGTTCTCCTCCTTTTTTCAATCAGGATTTATTACGCCTTCAGTATCTCCTTCGTGGAACTCCAGAATACAGAAATCTTGTAGATGAAATTTGGCCGGGGCTACAATGGAGTGAGAGTAACGACAGCAAACAAGCTTCACTTGCAGCGTTTTGTTGTAAGTTGAATAGAATTTTGTATTGTCTGGAAGTTCTGTCTGGAAGTTCTGTCTGGCAGTTCGGGCATTTCACAGCGAGCACCTCCCGCCAGAAAATCGCCTTGAGTATACGTTAGTCGTGTACGATTGTCAAGAATGAATTATTAGCCAGCATTAGCCTAAAGCCGCCATCTTTTTCCCCATCTCCCGGGCTTTTTCAACTACATCGAGCTTTTTCCTGATTTCTCCCGCCTTCGCAGCGTAACCAGTAACTGCGTACAAGTTTTCTGGTGAGATCCGGAAGGTCCAATTAATAAACCTTGTCAATGTCCGAAGTGTATCCTCAATACCTTCCGATTCCGCTACCACAATCATGCCAACCGCCTTCGCTTTGGGGTGCATCCTTTTCACGGACAAAAAGTAGTTGCGGTCAAGGAACATCTTCATCTGGGCACTCATATTGAAGTAGTAGACGGGGGTAGCCAATATTACTCCGTCCGCTTCCAGGTACCTATCTAGCAGATTACAGAAATCATCGTTCTGGGCGCAGCGTTTGAATGAGGAGCACTTATCGTGTGCTAGACAGGGCTTGATGTTCATATCACTCAATACGAACTTGCTGGTCGAAGCGCCCGATTTCGCTGCACTATTTAGTACCTCATCGAGAATATAGTTGGTATTACCGTTCGTGCGCGGGCTGCCTGAGATACCTATTACGTTCATGCTAAACCTCGATCAGAATATTCAGTAACCTCATTATCCCCGTTCTTAATGTCCCCCGTAAGTTGGTATGCCAGCTTTTTTAAGAGCTTCCGCAATACTGACCTCTAATTCAATAGACTCGGCATTGCTCATCGGGTTCAGGTGGTCAAACAGTTCAGGCAAAAGACGAACTCCGTATTTTTTAACGTATTTCGAGGCCTTATAGCCATCTTTATGTTGTTGGAACCTTACTTCTGGTTTATGGCTGGTTCTTCCCACGTACAAAGCATATCCTCGCCTTTTATTAACATCCTTTAGCAGTACAACATAAACTCGATTCTGGACACCCCGTTTCTTATGTGTTTTAGCTGAGAAACCTTTACATACTCTTTCAGCTTTTGGATACCATGCAATCGGATTGTCATCAGAGATTTCGTTTAATCGCTCGAGCAGTTCCTTGATATACATATGGTACTTATATCCAATACTGGCAATAAAGTCAACCTCGTTGTCGGGTTTGTATATTCTGGTATTTGCTCAGAAAATCCGTTACCTGATAATTGGTCCAGATATGTTTCTTGAGCACCGGTTTCTTGAGAACGATTCCTTCCGGAGTTGTGCATCGACTGAGTGCCACGTATATCTGACCGTGAGCAAACGTGCCCCTTCCTATGTCAATTATTACACGGTCGAATGTCTTTCCCTGGCTCTTGTGAATTGTCACCGCCCAGGCCAGCATCAGCGGGTATTGCTTGAAAGTCCCGATAACTTCTGACTGTAAACCTCTTGACTTTATGAAGAAGCGAAAGATTTCCCAGGTAAGAGGCGCAATTTCCACCTCCTCTCCGTCAACGAGCTTGGCGATGATGACGTGTTCGCCCTTCCAATTCTGAGTTATTCCGGTTATTGTCCCGATGCTGCCGTTAACCCACCTGCCTTCAGCGTCGTTATTGAGCATCATTACCTGGGCTCCTACCTTAACTTCAAGTTCGATTGCTGTGGGCATATACTCCCGTCCGAAGTCTCCCTTGACGTTTCCGGTGAAAGTGTAAAGACTACCTTTCAGGTCTGCCAGACGCTCGTAATTGATTTCCTCAGCCAGCTTGTTGGTTGTAGTCAGGTAAACATAGAACTCATCCGGCGGTGGCTCAAACTCCGGCTGGCACCGCTGGTTAAGAATCTTCAGGCTTTCCTCGGCTATGGAGTTGTTGCGAATAGCATTAAGTAGTGCGATAAACTGATCATCGTGCTGCCGGTAAATCTTGTCCAGTTCTACGAACTCCATGTCGAAGGAGTTAAACACCCTGGCTCCGTAGAAGTAGGGAGTCTCGTAAAGAGACTGAAAAACCGCCTTTTCACCGCTGGTGACCACAGGAGGTAACTGATAGAGGTCGCCTATAAAGACCATCTGGACACCGCCAAAGGGTTTATCAAACTCGCGCCCATTCAGACGCATGAACCTGTCCACGCAGTCCAGCAGGTCAGCTCTCACCATGGAGACTTCATCAATAACGATGGTATCCAACTTGCGGTAGATATTTACTTTGCTATTGAGCCGAAGATTGTTGATTTGATCAGGGGTGATGCCAGGTTTGAAACCGAAGAACGAATGGATGGTCTGCCCCTTTACATTGAGAGCGGCGACACCTGTGGGTGCCAGAATAGCCACTCTCTTTCTGGTGGAGTCACGGAAAAGGTTCAACAGTGTTGATTTGCCTGTGCCCGCGCGGCCAGTAATGAAGATACTCCTGCCGCTATCTTCCATGATTTCGAGAGCGTTCAGAAACTTTTCGTTAAATTCTATAGACGTCGGTTTCATCAATGGTCTTAAATGGAGGGCTGAACCTGCATACCAGTCCTACTAAAGAACATAGTGGCCCATAATCAAGGTACTCAGTGATTTTAGCCAATGACCACAGAATATTATAGCTGACCAATGATAGCAAGAGTTCTGATGAAAACTGTTTTGGATTGATGCGTATCACCAAATGCATTATTCTCACTTAAAAGGTCTGCCAATCTTTCATTTTTATATAATTACAGAAATCGACAAGGACAATATGCAGCACCTGATGATGGCTTCAACAACTGCTATGAGAACAAAGCAGTAAATAATGCTCGACAGACAGTACTATTACTCGATTAGCGGCGACAAATAAAAGGATCTGTTTCTACAGTCTTCCTGTCCCATGTGCAGTACTGGGAATAGCTTTTTTCAACTTCTGTATGAATTCCTTGCGCTGTTTGGCATCAGCAGTCCTCAGCTTGATTTCTTTCCAGGTTGCCGGGCAATTTTTGTAAGATACTTTAACGATTCGGTGGATTGCCTGGTCCACCTCTTTCTTGTTAACAGGCGTGACCTCTATCCCAGCTTCAGAAAATATGTCCTTCAGATGCCGAAAATAACATGACATTTGTTTCCTCCAATTTCAACATTATCTACCCCAACAGAACGGAGGTCTCCCCATTTAAACATATCAAAAAACGTCTGCCGAGTTTCACGCCTGAGCCTTCAGCACTGGCACTCTGGTCAATTGAGGTACCTTTTCCCCCAATCAAGAAGCATCGAACTTGTTTAAATCGGCGCCATTATGTGATAATGACAAGGATAAGATTTTCCATTTCAACTCACGAATAAAGGAGGAAACGACCATGGGTAGTATCAGTGCAATGGATCAGAAGACGGGACGAAAATGTTTTATCGATGATCCGGATGATTTAAAAGCTGACGAACAGGTCGTTTTTATCCTCAATTTGCACGGTGGCGGCTCGCACGGTGTGTGGCAACATCTTTATTTTCCGGCGCACGATGATAAAAACAAATACCGTCTCGTTGTCGCGACGCCCTCTGCTGCAACTAAAGAGCCAACGCGCCATTGGGTGGCTGAAGCTGACGACGAACATTTAAAGAACATAGTCGAGCTTGTTTGTGATAGATATGGAAAAGACCGTATCAAATCGTTTTGGCTCGCTGGTCATAGTCAGGGTGGAATGACATCAAACCGACTGCTTCGGACCGACTATTATGCCAAACGTGTTGATGGATGGCTCAGCCTCTCGGGCGGGCGTATTGGTCCAGCCGAGAGACCAGCTTCGTTTTTTACAGGGGGCAGGCCACGGATTACGCTACCAGCCCCTAGCGGTCCAAGCCTGGATCTCTCAGTTTTGCCGGATTGTGACTTTTCCTTTATCTTTGCGATCGGGGAGCTTGAAATCGTGAAACTGCCTGAGACGTCGCCCTGGGCTGAAAAGTACGGCGCCGGTTCTCGAGTACGAATGCCGGATGTTGTCGACACCGAGAAAGGTCAGGTATCAGACGCAGCCGCCAACCGAGGTCCTAGTTGGGGTAGGGAAGCACGACCTGGTACGGCACAGATCTACGTTTTTCCGCATGCACGTGATGGTCGAGTTATTGCCGATGTGGTTCGTCTTGATAAGGGGCACACGGAGGGTCTCGAACCAAAAATCACCGAGGAATTGATTAAGATGATGGTTTCGGCTCCAGGTGGAAAACTAATTGCTTTAGGTCGTTCCACTTCGAGAAATTGATATCGTTCGTACGAGAGAGTCAATCTCTCCCAGAAACACGATATATCGTCAAGTGGCTGAATAGGTATCTCGAACCCTAACCCGCTTATTTGTATGATAATTCAAATCCACTGAGCTGGAGATGAGGGTAAAATATGCAGAACTTTTTCCTCTTTTCCTCTAGTATTTGTAGGTAAGTAGTCTACATCGACAGTATCTTCCACAGGTTTCAATTAATTCACTGATAATACCAGAAAAAACCAATGAGTTTTTAGCACTACTTTACCACCGGTCGTTTTGGGAAAGTTGATATTTTAGTCAGATCGTGCAGGCTTCTTAAAATACAACACCGAAGCTAGACGTGAGCCCACTTTCGATGGTGTAAAAGGTTAATCTGATCGTTAAAAAACCTTCGGCACTTAGGACACCTGCACTTGTTCAGCCTTACCCTCCAATAATTGTTTATCTTTTGTCATAGTGATCGCTAATGAATGAGCCTCAAATTCCTTGATAGTAAATGTATCTTTGGTCATCACAGAAGCTGTAATTAGCTTTTGAATCCGTCTGTACCAGCTAGGTTCCCGATAACATTCACCAGGGATTGTCCCTCCGGCACCACGATCTTCGTGCCGCCCTTGAGAGACACCTCGACCGCCTGAAGCTTCCGGAGCAATTGTGCGTTGCCAGTAAAGTACTGGTTGGCAGCCTCGTTAACCAGCTTGATGGCTTGCGCTTCCCCTTCCGCTACATATATTCTAGCTGTCTTCTCTCCCTCGGCTCTTTTTATCTCAGCTCTTCTTTCGCCGTCAGCTTTGGTTTCCGTTGCAGTGGCGAAGTCTTCTGCTGCGATTTTTTCGTTGTTAGCAATGACAACACTGTTCATTGTTCTCTGGACTTCCCCAGGCGGTTGAATCTCTTTGAGTTCTGATCTGACAATCTCTATTCCCCAATTCTCCGTTTCCTTAGAGAGCTGTTCGAGTAAAGCCTTGTTGATCTTGTTTCTTTCGCTGTTAGCTTCCTTCAATGTCATAGTACCGATAATATTTCGAAGGGTTGTCTTGGCGAGGGCGATAATCTGGGTCTTATAATCGAAGACGTTGTACATTGCCGCTTTCACATCGGATTCATCCGGCTTCACCTTGAAGTATACGTTCGAGTCTACGACAGCATTGAGACTATCTGCGGTGATAATCTCTCTTTTTTCAGAACTTACCATCATCTCAGTGATGTTGACCCGTACCAGTTTTTCAGCAAAGGGGATAATGAATATAAGACCGCTTTGGGCAAAACGATAGTATTTACCGAACCGCTCTATGAGTCCTCGTTCCGTCGGTCTGATAGTTTTGAAGGACATTGATAGTCCAATAAGAAGAATCAAGAGCAATATGATTCCTATAGCTATTAACCAGATCATTAACAAACCTCCCATTTTTATTTTTCCATTTGGTTGACAGTTAGTCCGGGTATGCTGGTGCTTTTCTATTCTCGTTTCACCTCCTTCCTTTTTAATAGTAAGCGCCACCCAGTTTGCAACACTCGCGCCGTTAAGCCGATACCGGCAGGAACCAAAACTACAAGAGGGAAAGGAACCCGCAGGAATAGCGACAGGTAATAGATACCCATAATAATGACCACTACCCCGGCAATTACTGCAGGTATCATAGGAATGTGGTGCATGACTAATGTCCAGACCAGTGTGCAACAAATACATGTGCATATGACTGGTAACCAAAACATTAGTGGAAGCGACCAAAACGATTCTTTTTCTGGTTCAATAACTGCCATCTCTCGTTTCTCTGGATCGTAATGAACGGTTATCAATGTCCCAGGTGAATACTTATGCGCTTCTCCCGACCCTAGTCCGAGCCAGTCTTGCCTGCCGGAGTACTGCATACCGTCTACCTCATAGGTGAACTCTACGGTCACATGATAGGCTGGAGCGTTCGGGTCTGATTCCAGGTCATCGGCATAATTTTCTCTTGACGAAGTAACTGTACCTTGGGCTGTAGGCCATTGAGAACGAGCCTTTATTAACATATCTGTTCGTTCAAGTAAAACCACTGCAACCTGAAACCCCGAGACAATAATTAGTGCCATCAGGAAAAGAGCCAATACCGTACGCATTTCGTATCTCCTCCTGTCGACCTTGCTCTCATTAAGTAACCATACTCAAGACAATAATGACCGTAAAAGAAGCAACTACAATGAGCAGGTTGTCGTCACAGAATCTGAGAATCCTTGGTCGATAACGCTCCACAGCCGTCGCCACGATTGCCCCTACTGCACCTATCCAGAAGGGGCGGAAAAGGGTAGCAGCGGCAAAGCAGACACTGAGCATTATAGTCGAAGGCCAAATGCTTGCCACGTTGTCATGCCAGATAGTAGCTCTAGTCAAGCCAGCGGCATTATCCCCCCAGGCCATAAAAGCTATTGGTAGAAAGGCCAGCCACCGGTCGCCAACTAATCCCCATCCGATGGCGAGGCTGGCTGTACCGCCTATGGCATACGTAACCTCAGCCCAGGCCTGATCCGACCGTTTTCCGTTGGTCCCTCTAAGTCCTCGGCGAAACCCCAGCCTGAGGGCAAGGATTACGAGAGTTAGGGCTCCGGAAACCCAGACAGCTGTCCATGAGTCCAGCCATGTTACTGCCCCAAGGAATGCCACCCCGCCGAGCGCAGCGGAAAGGCAACGGGACACGGAGCTATCCAGACCTCGGTCATGTAGAAGATTGGAAATAACTAACCCGGCAAGAGCTAATCCGATAACCGCGCTTATGGAATAAGCTTGAGCCAATGCGCTTTACCTCCATCCTGTGTATTTGGCACTCTTACTTCCTTGCCTTATAATTGCACCGTTAGCCTGTTGCTGCCCATGTCTGGACTTCTCCGCATCTAGCGCACTTGTGGGCGTCACGCCCCCAGCTTACAGAGTAAACCGGTCCCCACTCATGTTTGATCCTACGCCCGTTAATCTCACCGCACCGCCTGCAAACCCGTTCCTGTTCGCAGGCACCATTCCTCACGTACCGCCACTCCCGCTGGTGCTTGGTTCTTCCTAGCGTTACCCGACAATACCTGCATACTTTTAATTGGTGGCAATTACTTACAGTTAAATAAACCCATCTGCCTTGATGAATCCCGAATCGGCAGAGCACAGCAGCGTATAACGGTATCCTTTTTCTGCTGTTGCGAACAACACTATCTAAGTCTTGAAGAGATGAGGTGGGGGTGGGATTAGGCTCTATAGATCGTTCCTTTGTTAGCAGTCCCGTCATTGTTGTTTGCCTCCTTTATTCCTGTCGACGTTCTTGACATTTATCTGTATTTTGTGCTACATTTCTGCTACATTCAAGTAGATAATATGTAGTATTAGCACCATTAATCATTATTCGTAGCAATAATATATATAGGACTCGTTGCAACTGCTACGTTTTGTAGCGTGAGGAGTGGTATGAAATGAAAAAGAAGGGCGCTCTGGTCTTCAGTCCTGAAATACCACCTGATCTCGATCATGCTAGTTTGATCCGCGAAGAAGCCATTGATTGGCTGGAAACTCACTATCCGGAAAAACAAAGCTTCCTAACGGGTGATGTCTTACGCATGACGGGAGACATCGGAAGACGCTGGTTAATCACGCGTTTACGTGCTCGAAACATCGGCAATGAAGAGGAATTTAGTTTACCGGATGCCGCCGACGCATTGACAGTACTCTTTCTTCGTTCTAAAGGAGTAAAATTCCGTGATGCCGTCGAAGGAGTAGTTGGAGAGAAGGAAAGACCTAAAGTATCTGAGCCAAAGTATGGTGGAATTTGGAATCGATTGATAATTTCAGCCATGGATGGAATCAAGCGACGGGTGCCAGCTCGTCTCTTGGCCAGCGTCGCATTCTCTCTATTAAAAAATCCTGAGGACCACCAAAACTGTCTCATTATTGTTAAGTGCCATGGCAAATCGAACCGATCATTAAGTGCTAAGGAGGCGAACAAGGTAAATGCAGACTATGTGTTTCGAATAGTCCTGGAACGTCCCGCACCATCTTGTACCGTTCTTGGGCCGTCCCGTGAACTTATGTTTATCGGTCAGAACCAGCTTCCAGCAAGATCAGAAATAACTTCACGTCACTTTGTCTCGGTCCCGATAACAACCGAGCTAGATAACTATGAGCTTCTCGTTGGGACGATTCGACCAACAACCGTCAACATCGGTAGTGATACATCGAGATACGCCGGCAGAATTCTCGATATGGTATATCATCATTTTGAGAAGTTTATTGAGACACAATCATCAAGCAGATTAGATACGCCCATCGAGCCAGAACAAGGTTCTGCAAAAGATTTACAACTCTGGTTGATTACACAATTCCTTGCGAATGTTTACCCGGATTCAATCTGTGAAATAAGTGAAACCTTATCTTCGACAAAGTTGACCAAAGTGTTGGCTAGTTCTGTTTCCAAGCCATGGGAACCGTCGCCCTGGGAGCCTGCGAAAAGTCTTGAAATGCTTTCAGGTTATACCGGTCAGACCGGGATTCCGTTGGTTGTGGATACAATTAAATATCCCTGGATAACGGTAATCGAAGGAGTAGAATCAGAATTGCGATTCCTAAGGAATAGAAGCACAGCCAATAAAGGATCTGTATTATTCTCAGCAGTAGCTTTACCGATCAATTCGAGTTCTGTTGGTTCGCTCGGGGTTTTGTACATAATTATGCCTCAAATTCCAAAAATACAGATGGTGACTGAAGTACGTATATTGAGTATCTTTAGCAGAATAATCGGAGAGACCATCGAGCGCTACCAAGCAGCGGTACGTACTGCTGAGGTGGCCGCTGATATTGTTTCTATTTCCGTACTCAATCGGGAGAAATTCAGAGACAAACTTATGACCTTCTTAAGAAACAAGGCCGATGAGCTACCCGTGGATGCGACATCTGGACCAGATGTAAGACTCCCATTTCTGCTTGTTTCGGCCCATAGCCCAGATAAAGACAAATTAGATCCTGACACAGGTAACAGATTGAAAGACTGGCTTGTAGATACCTTAAAATATCTGGAATGGCGGTCTTTCGTAAGTTCGCACTGGCCGGGAGCCCGCGAAAAACAGAATACGGAAGGTTTTATTGGCGAAGTACCTGGTATCGGCATAATGGTGGCATTGGGTAATTGGGTCTCAAAAGATGAATTGGATGAAATTCGCAATGCTTTTCCAACGAAAATTAATCGCACCTATCCCAGTAATTCGCCTGTAAAGTTTGTAGCCTGGGTGCTGGACATACCCGCGCAACGTATCTCATTTGCTGATAAGAGTGAAAAACTGGATGCACTTGCCAATGAAATTGAAAATTGGGCTTTTGATGTAGCGACCGTAATTGAAGATCTCGCACAAAGCTCGGTCTTGGCACATGAGGAGGGTGATTGGGATGGAGCTCTTCGAAAAATTCGCCAGGCTCTTCAGAAAAAAGGAGCGCAGAATAACTCTTACCTGCGCCGATTGGCGGCTGATTGTTCACTGGCACTTGGCGACTGGCCTGGAGCTTTAAAGTATGCACATGAAGCGGTCGTTTTAAGTGAACAGGAACTTGGAAGTGGTTTTATCCGATCCTTATGCCTGGAAGCAGATGCACATCTTTGTCTCTGCAATCCTGATAAATCACTTGACCGATATACCGAAGCAGTCCTGAAAGCGCCATCGCATCCTTTACCACGTTATTATCGAGGTAAAGCACTTCTGTTGATGGCAAGGCTTTTGCGCGTATATGAAGAAGAATCTTTCAGGAATAATGAATATGATGCCAAAAAAAGAGAGCAACTCGACGTTGTTGTAAGCACATTGGTGAGTGGAGCGATGGAAGACCTTACACTCGCAGCTGACTTGCTCGAAAAATGGGGATTAATTCCAGAAGCATATCAATATCGAAATTTTCATCTAGTGCCGACTTTGATTGGGCAGAGTTTGGGCTATCTTCTCACGAGATCACCAGGTCCAGCCGCAAGCAGACTACAAAGCGCCCGCAGGTCTTTTCCCAAAGATGACCTTTTTTTCCGTGAATTTCTCTTTGCCAAATGTTGGGAGCAAGGAAAGCATCATGAGTATGCAACTCTGTTATTGGGTAAAGGGTGGGAAAAAATTAGTGAGCGCCTTCGTAAAGCCTATGGATGGCTAACAAGATAGAAAATTGTACTACTATCAAAGCTAGAGTTTCCTGAGACTACCGTATTGCATTAACAAAGGTCAGTGAGAACACAGCTACCTTACTCCAAAAGTGTTGACGTCCGCTTGCTTTGATAGTACGAATTCCCTCATCCGGGTATTGCTGTTCCCTAATCTCTATCTGTCTTCGTCATCACCACCGAGGATTTGTGGGTGGCAAAAAAGATAAAGTAGGATCCAACAAAGGTGAGAAGAATAACAACGATGACCCAGGGTGCTTTGTGTCCTCCTAAAATCCGTTTTCTGTTCGCGATGTCATTGAGGATGGTGCCAGTGAGAATCCAGTGCAACACGCTGAACAGCACAAGCTCGAGTACCCATTCAATGCTCAAAAAACAGGCCTTTCAGATTAGTGATTCAGGTAATACCAGGAAAACCCCGAACAATTCTACAATCTGTCACAATATATCGAATGTTGCTGTACTCGTTAAATCAAGCCACCTGAAGCGCTTGGATTTGGGACATTGGAAATGACTATTCATCTGCCTGTTAAAGATGTTCAGTTTTTCCTCGATTGCTAACGAATGAAGGCGTTTTATTTCACCCTGTCTAACTTCTTAAGGTGAGTAATATCATGGTAAACAGAGAGCTGACATTCTGTCCCATCAGCATCAGTATATGGGGAGGCTACTGCCTCAAATGCAGTGCCGTCCGGCATGATATATTCCCAACGCTCGGTCGCGCCGGCAATCACGTGTCGCAACCGGCATTTTTCTGCGCACGGTTCCACGCCGTGGAAAATATACTTGTGGCATGTCAACCCGTTCACTGGTCCGAAACTTCTTTTCATTACCTCATTAGCGAACTTGACTCGATAATCAGGTCCAATGATCAGAACGCCATCTGTCATTCTATTTAGGATATTTAGCAGTGTATCCCGTTCAGTTTTGTTTTCTCTTTCAAGAAATGCGGTACGTCGGTACTGGCGTAACATAAAGGCGGCCAGCAATCCAGTCCCACCCTCGACTACCAGAGAAAGAATCGCCCTCAGTAACGGAAACGAATAGGGCGAAATGAACAGAGCCCTTGGTATCCAGATACCACCCGATATAAGCGTAACGATGATAGTCGCTCTAAGACCGAAAGCGTAAGCCGCGTAAATGATGGGTGCCAAAAAGAGAAGACGGTGAATATCATGGACCGTATAGAAAATATCCCATCGCAAGGAGTCCCACTTGAAATAGTCCACCAGCTCACCGAAATAGTAGAACACCGAACAAAAAAGAATCAGCAGGCCTAACACGCAGAGTCGAGGGAACATCGGACTCTTGCCACGGAGTTCTCTTGTTCCAATTGTGCCGGGATTAGTCACTTTTCCCACTTGCCATCTTCCCCGGCAATGTTCCTAATTTCTCTGCAAGTCATTGCCGATTCGTATTTGCATCTTTCTCCATTAAAGAATCGATTGCACAGGAGATAATCGAAGTGTTACCTTCTCATTGTATTTCTAATGATGTAGGTAAAGTAAGCCGACCACGCAACTGTCACCAGTGCGCTGGCAACTACAAAGACGATAATCGCCGCCTTTATTAACTCGGCCCATTCACCATCCGGAACCATACCAGTCAACCACCTTGCCACGAAGATACAGAGTACTGTCAAGCCCGCTGTTACCAGAACAGGGATGAAAATGCGTAGGAATTTCATGTATCACTCCTTCTTCTGAGAGCCTTAATTTATTCCGCTACCTCTTCTGGGATTACGATCGTGCCTTAACTATTTCGTGGTTGCTTTTTCCGTAACTTTGCGAGCGCGGGCTTCTTTAACTGCCTGGAACACTCCACCGAGGTTCAGGTACCAGACGAACGCTGCCGGGAAGAGAATCATCGGGATGGCGATTGCTAATGCGATTATAAGTCCTGTTTCCATCGTAGTCCTCCTTCTATTACTTCCTTTCGATCGTTTGTTCCTTTGCTATTTGGTGGTCACTTTTTCTGTGACTCTGCGGGCGCGGGCTTCTCTAACTACTTGGACCACTCCACCGAGGTTCAAATACCAGACGAATGCTGCTGGGAAGAGTATTACCGGTATTGCGATTGCTAGTGCTACGATTACCTGCCATTCCATTGTAGTCCTCCTTTTTGCTCTGTTCTTTTTCTTTCCACCCTTATCGTAACACTGGCACTAACCCTTGACTTCTGCCATTCTACTGAATCTGTTACATTATAAACGCTTAAAAAGTCAATACCCCACATGACAGTGTGACCTATCCGACAGGGTTGTTTTTGCGTAGATTTACCTATAACGCGATTGCGTCTCCAACCCAATTATTTAACTAAAAACGTAAAAACAATTTCAGACCCATTGTTAATGCCTGCAAAAATCACATACAAAAAATATACAGGGTCAAACTCTCCACCGGAAACACGATATATCGTCAAATGGCTAAATTTCCTGTTTCAATCTCACATTGCTTAGCTCTGGCGGTGAACCGTTTCGATGCTGTTACCTATCAACTAATATAGGAACTTGACGATATAGTCAGCAAATGACAAAATACTACCACTCGAATATCGAATTGTTAAGAAAGGATTATTTTACTATGGAAATGAAAGAGTTCATTCAGAATGGGTTGGGAAATGTAAAAAGGGGATTTAACAGGACCCTTGATAGCCTGACCCCTGCGGAATTGAAATGGCAGCCACGCTCGGATGCCAACTCGATTGGGCTTATCCTTTTCCATTCGATTCGCGTTGAGGATTCCACAATTCATATGTTAAAGGGCAAATCGCAGCTCTGGGAAACGGAGAACTGGTATCAGAAGTTACACAAAGCGATTGACGATGGCGGAGCCCATTATACAGGTGAACAGGTAGCTGCCTTCGTTGTTCCGGAATTGAAAGAGCTGAATGTCTATGCTGAAGCGGTACGAAAAGATACTCTTGAATACCTAAATACCTTAAAACCGGAAGATTTCGATACGAAAGTTAATATTCCTCTCCCGCCTGCCCGAGTGGCGATACCTTCTGGAAGTCTTGCTCCTTCACGGCCCACTTTCAACCTCACCGTAGGCTCGATGTTACTGATGTTAGTGACGCATCTTTCACAGCACGCAGGGGAAATGTCATACATACGCGGTTTACAACGTGGAATTGACAAGTAGAGCTCACTTTTTAGCTAGGCTAGATTCTGGACATAGGTGAATTGAAAATGGAAGATAAGAGAGCAGTCGTGCTCGTAACCGTGCACCTTGACGATTACGAATTTGCCGCTGGTGGCACTGTGGTCAAGTAGGTCAAGGAGGGGCGCGAGGTAATCAATGTCATCTGCCCCGATGGCGACAAAGGGCAGGACGACCAATAAGCATCATTATTAGGGATTATCAGCTAATTAACAGGACAGATACCGCATAATGTCCTATTGTTACTTTATTCTTGTTCGAATAAAAGATAAAATAATCGATAGCGAATAGTAGCACATTAATGTAAGAGAGTTTAAAGAAAATGAGTAAATCGACAAACAACGATATCCGGCATAGTCTGTGGGAAGTATTACAGCGTACAAATACTCTCTTGGTCAAGTATGTCGATGTCAAATTTCTTGAGGAAAATGAAATCTCCTACCAGCAGTTCTTGGTACTTCTGATGATGGACCGGATCGGGGTTGCTGCTACCGGATCCCAGATCGCTAATATGCTGGAAAGAAATCCAAATACACTCAGCATGATCCTCGATCGCATGATGGATGCCGGACTCGTTCAACGTGAGAGAAATATGAAAGACCGTCGACTTGTCAGGATTGTCATGACGCAAAAGGGAAAAAACAAGCTCAAAAAAACTGCTGAATCAGGCTGGAAAATTATAGAACAACTTACCGAAACGTTTACCCAAGAAGAACTGGAGACATTCATTTCGTTGACTAAAAAATTGGAGACACAGGCTTACAAGATCCTTGTGCCTAAAAAGGCAACCAAACAGGCTCAAAGTACTCATGTGAAAATCAAGTAAGTTTTCTATTCTGTATCCTTCTCGACTTCTTACCAACTTTTTGTCGGTGTATTGCCACTTTTACATTCTTTACTTGAATAGTCACACTTTGATGTATTGTTGGGTCACAAAAATACATAAGGTAAAATTTCAAGAACTCGCTCGTATTATGTCGGTAATCCCCCAGGAGGATGGTGAATTGAAACAAGAAAATTAACATAGGCAGGAGGACAGATAAGTGAGCTATAAGCTACGGCGGGAGATGGAAAACGGGAGCGTTGTAAGTATATCTTTTGGTGTGTCTGAAGTAGATGCCTACCTCAAACTCGCCAAGTTCCAAGGCGTTAAGTAGATTGATGCGGCGTCGGTGGATCTAAACCCCCACCATAATCAGTTGTCCCACCATTGTATTAGTACTATTGCGTAATCAAATCGAGACTTTTGGGTGATTCACAATCAAACCCGTATTGAACATAATTGACATATATCAGGAATGACTTTGTTGTGGAGGACTCTGACGAAATGACATCCACAAACCGGAATCGACTCTATTACCGAACTACAGAGGCCTGCAAAATAGTGGGCATAAGTAGGTCTACTCTATTACGATGGTTTAGGAGTGGCACAGTCAAAGATGTAACCCGTTGGGATAGGCGAGGGTGGAGACTATTCATGCCGGCAGATATTGAAAGAATTCGATACGAAGCCGACAAGGCAATCGAAAAAGTGAGCCCCTTCTAGGGACATCTGTGGTGTCTTAAATGTGGACGATGTTAAGATGTATCACAACTGAAGGAGAGAAAACTGTTTTCATACCATTTTCCGATAGGTTTGTGAGGAACAATTGACATCAGAAAATGGTCGTGCAGAGCGGAAGGAGGCATTATGACAAGGGGACACGCAGGTATAACGAAAGCACAGTTCATTAAGGAATCGGAGGAGCTACCTCAACAAGTCAACGATTTGAACAATGCTGAGAGTATGGCACACCAACTGGAAACCTCAGAACACCGCTACCGGCGCCTCTTTGAAACAGCCCAGGACGGAATACTGATTCTTGACGCAACAACGGCACAAATCGTAGATGTCAATCCTTTCTTAATCAAAATGCTCGGATATTCCAAGGAAGAGTTTTTAGGGAAAAAACTCTGGGAGGTTGGCTCATTCAGAAAAGTCGAGACAGCCAAGACAGCTTTTGAGAAATTGCAGGATGAACACTATATTCGTTACGAAGATATGCCTCTCGAAGCGAACGATGGCAGGTTGATAAGTGTGGAGTTTGTCAGCAATCTCTATCAGGTAGACGGCACAAGCGTGATTCAATGCAATATTCGGGACATCACCGCTCGCAAAGAATCTGAGCAGGCAAGGCGAAGGGCAGAGGAAGGCCTAGCCAGGGGTGAAAGAAAATACAGCCAACTTGTTGAACAGATGCAAGAGGGCGTTTGGATTATTGATAAGGATGCCCACACATCATTTGTTAATCCTCGTACAGCAAAGATTTTGGGATTCACTGTCGATGAAATGCAAGGGAAACCTCTATTTTCGTTTATGGATGAACGCGGTGTGGAGATCGTCAAGCGATTATTAGAACGTTGCAGTCAAGGTATAGTAGAACAGCATGATTTCGAGTTTATACGAAAAGACGGAACCCGGGTTTATGTTATCTTAGAAACCTCACCTATGACTGACGAAACTGGGAACTACGTAGGAGCGTTAGGTTGTGTTACTGATATCACTGAGCGTAAGCAGGCAGAGCTGGCGCTTAAAGAGAGTACCAAAGCTTTGGCGGCGTCAGAAGAGAAGTATAGCACCATTGTTGAATCAGCCGCCGAAGGAATAATCATAGCTGACATTGAAACGAAACAATTCAAGTATGCTAATCCTGCCATAAGTAGAATGCTGGGATATAGTCAACAAGAGTTGAAAGGAATGGCCGTAGGTGATATACACCCGAAGGAGTCACTGAAGCATGTACTTTCTGAGTTCGAGGCTCAGGCGAAAGGTGAAAAAACATTGTCGGAAGGCCTTCCCTGTCTAAGAAAAGACGGGACGCTGCTATATGCTGACATTAACACATCCGGGGCTTTGTTAGATGGAACGAAGTGTAGTGTAGGTTTCTTTACTAACGTGACTGAACGCATACGCGCAGAAGGGGAAAGAAGACAGAATATAGAGAAGCTGCTAAAGGCTTTGGACACTACTATTAAGGTCATGGCCTTGACTGTCGAAGTCAGGGATCCCTATACTTCGGGTCATCAACAGCGTGTGTCTAACCTTGCTACCCGCATAGCTCAAGAGATGAGACTTCCGATGGAACAAATTGAAGGAACCCGCATTGCTGGGATCCTTCATGATATCGGCAAGATGTATGTACCATCTGAAATCCTTAGCAAGCCCGGTCGATTGACTGAAACCGAATTCAACATGATTAAGATGCACTCCCAAGCCGCCTATGACATATTGAAGATCGTGGAATTCCCGTGGCCTATAGCTCAAGCCGTGCTCCAACATCACGAAAGAATGGACGGCTCTGGATATCCTGGTCACCTATTAGGTAAGGACATCATTCTTGAAGCAAGAATTTTAGCTATTGCTGATACAGTGGAAGCGATGGCCTCTCATCGGCCTTACCGACCGGCTTTGGGAATAGACAAAGCATTAGAAGAAATCTCCCAGAAAAGGGGCATTCTTTATGACTCTGAAGTTGTTGATGCTTGCCTGAAGGTCTTTAATGAGAAGGGATTCAAATTCGATGTGGAGATTTCAGACAGCAAGCGGGCTTCCACCTAAGATTGCCTGCCAGCTATTCTCATTTCTGTGCTGATGCAATACAGATTGACACTTGGGTACTATATTACTCGACATTTTAGTAAATTATTACTTTCATAGAGCTGCGCGATCGACTGCCTTATACCTCGTAGCGCTCACACAATACTTCGATACCCTGCAAATACTTGGCGGCGACGCTCGCAGCAAAGTGGTTTTTCTGCCGAGTAATCCTGGCGCATCCGGCGACTTTATGAACCAGATAAGAGTTGCGTTTTCGTCGGCGATGGAAACACAAACAGACAACCCACCGATAGCTCACCGCGAACCTGAAAAAGAGTCTTAAGCATAAGGCATATCCTGCAATCTAGCCTTGGCATAGTTCCGGACGATAACATTAATCGATTGGCGGATATTTGTCCACCCATGGTTTTGCACGTTCAAATGCCGCCGAGGCTTTGAGGACGGTTACCTCATCATATTTTCGCCCGACAATTTGCAGTCCGATTGGTAATCCGTCTTCGGTAAAACCGCAGGGGACAGAGGCGGCTGGCTGTCCCGTGATATTGAATGGGTATGTAAATGGCATCCATGCGATGCCTGATACCTTCTGTCCGTTTATCTCCCCCGGATTATATATTCCTATCGGAAACGGAGGTACAGCTAACACAGGCGTTAAAAGCAAATCATACTTATCGAAAAACTCGCGTATTTTGCCCCAATATTCCAAGTGTTTCATTCTTGCTTTTACATAGTCTCTCGCCAATATGTCTTTGCTTCTCTCGACATATGTTGCCAGCCCCGGTTCGAACTGTTTTCCCCATCTTGGCAATTCATCATAAAGCTGTGCCGCTAAAGCGCTGCCGACCTGGAGAGAGAATGCTACTTGCGGGTCTCCGGCGTCAGGATGCGCCTGTTCAACCACGCATCCCAGTTTTTCGAAAACCTTCGCAGCTGTTTCGATTGACTTTGCGATGCGCGTATCCACGATTGCATATCCCATATCAACAGTCCATCCGATCTTGAGGCCTTTCAGGCTAACTTCGCCTCTAACAGCTGACAGGTAGTGTGGCGCTTGCTGCGGGATGGAGTAAAAATCCCGGTTGTCATATCCGCTCATTACCTCCAACATAAGGGCAGCATCGGAAACGGTCCTTGCAATTGGACCGGTAACTGAAAGCCCTTCCCACAAACCGGGAAAACCAGGCGCTGCCGGAACTCTTCCAAAGGATGGTTTCAAACCATATACACCGCAAAAACTGCTTGGAATACGAATTGATCCCCCACCGTCGCTCCCCTGAGCAATAGGACCAAGACAAGCTGCCACGGCTGCTGCCGCTCCACCGCTAGAACCACCGGTCGTGCATTCAGTATTCCAGGGATTCCGTGATACACCAAAGACAGGATTTGTAGTGACTGCTATCCAGCCAAATTCAGGTGTGTTCGTCTTACCCACGATAATCGCGCCAGCGGCTTTTAACCTTTCCACGAAGACAGCATCTTTGTCGGGCACAAAATTTTCATACATCTTCGAGCCGCCCGTCGTCCTGATACCTTTTGTGAACGCAAGGTCTTTAATAGAGACCGGAATTCCATGGAGAGGTCCCAGAGGCTCACCTTTTACCACTTTATTTTCAGCTTTTTTGGCTTCCCTAAGAGCTTGTTCAGGCACCAATGTGCAGTATGCGTTTATTTTCGGATTAAGCCTTTCAATGCGCTCTAAAACCGCATTTACTACCTCAACGGGTGAGATTTTCTTTGTTCTTATCGCACGGCGTAACTGGAGAGCTGTCATTTTGCTTATTTCCAGATTTTTCACGTATGCCTCCTCGTCCTGGTGCAAATTAACGAACACATTATAGCATTATTGACGCCTTAATCAGGTATCTCTATACTTGAGTTGAAAGCTTCTGCGGGAGCGATTCGATATGCAAAAAAATAAGCTTTTTCTGGTGATTTTATTCTTAGTTGGATTCATAATGATTTTAAACTCATGTGGAGGACAGGAAGTGGCAAAAAACACTACAAACGAGTCTACCTCTGGTTCAAGTCCAAAAACATATTCGGCACCGCCGCCGATGAACATATTCATGAATAGAGACTATACAGCGATCATGGAGACCAATAAAGGTACAATGGTATTAGAACTTTTTAATCGCGATGCCCCAAAGACCGTAAATAATTTCGTTTTCCTAGCACGAGAAGGTTTCTATGACAATACGACTTTCCATCGCGTAATCGCCGGCTTCATGGCGCAGGGCGGTGACCCATCAGGCACAGGCAGCGGCGGACCTGGTTACACAATCCCAGATGAAATTACCAGCCATAAACACCTCACCGGCACCCTATCTATGGCTAACCGGAACGCCCCGAATACCGGAGGCAGCCAGTTCTTCATTTGCTTTGCTCCTCAACCTCATCTCGATGGCGGATACAGCGTTTTTGGTCAACTCATTGAAGGGATAGATGTGTTGAATAGTATCGTTCAGGGAGATACACTGATCCGGGTTACCATCAAAGAGGAATGATGTGTTTAAGAAAATACACGTTTTCCGAGTGAAACCCGGGCAAGAGCTTCTTTCCGAAATAACGAAATACTGCCGGCAGACCGGGATCACTTCGGGCATTATCGTCGGCGTCATTGGCTCAGCGTCGGAAGCGAAGTTGAACTATTTGCAGGAGCTGCCTGGAAAATACGAGACCCATACCTATAAAGGTCCGTTGGAAATCGTTGCCGCACAGGGTTCAATTGCATTGAAGGATAAGGAAATTATCGTACATATCCATATTCAAATTTCACACGAGTCTGGATGCTTTGGCGGGCACCTGGCAGAAGTTAAAATATTCTCAACCGCCGAAGTAGTAATAGGAGAATTGACCGCACAGCTCAGCCGGTACGCTGATAATTATACCGGGTTAAATGAGCTTCAGTAGCGCAATATGATGTTGAGTCTCCCTGATTTTAGTATTTTATCTGCATTGTGTTAGACTGAATACTGATGAGTTACAGCATCACCGTAGAAAACCTTGATTGGTATAAACAATATTGGGTTGAACATCAAAAAGACTTTACCTGGGAACCTATTTTTATTCTTCCACCCTGGCTGCAAACCTGGAAAAAACATTTTGCTCCTACCGCAGAAACATCAGTTATCGTAACCAAAAACACTGAAAAAATTATTGGTTTCGCCCCACTTCTGCTCGCAGGTAATTCTGCGTCGATTATCGGCAGTCCGAATGTGTGCGACTATGAAGATGTAATTACTGTGCCTGGAGAAGAAACGGGATTCTTTAAAGCTCTTTTAGATTTCCTCAAGCAAAAAAAAATCAACACACTTAAACCGGGTGTAGTTAGACCCGATTCCAAGATTACTTCGAAGCTCTTGCCGATCGCTGCTCAGTCAGGCGCAGAGATTACTTGTGAACCCGACGAAGTCTCGCTCGAAAAGGTACTGCCTGCAACGTGGGATGCTTATCTTCAAACTCTGGATGCAAAACAGCGCCACGAGGTAAAAAGGAAACTAAGACGTCTCGAAGAAGCTGGCAAAATCAGCTACCGTTTTATCACCGAGCCAGCATCCGTCCCAGAGTTTTTAGAGATTTTCCTGAAGATGTTTGTCGAAAGCCGCGCGGATAAAGCCACATTCCTGACAAAGCAAGCAGAAGGTTTTTTCAGGGACCTGACGATGGTTATGGCTGAATTCGGATTACTGAGATGTGGAATCCTCGAACTGGACAAGGTACCGGTTGCATCAGTCCTGGCATTCGATTACAAAGATACGGTATACCTATATAACAGCGGTTTTGATCCGTCGCAATCTAATTTGAGCGTCGGAATTCTCTCTAAAGCTCTACTGATTAAGGATTGCATCGACCGTGGAAAGAAGAAATTCGATTTCCTGAAAGGCGCTGAGCGCTATAAATATCACCTGGGCGGCGTTGAGGTCCAACTTCAACAATGCAGCATCAAACTTCACTGACAATTTGAAAGTGAGCGATCTATGGAAAATGTAGAACCAGTCTATTGTCTTGTCGTATCTCCACATCCCGATGATGCCGAATTTGGTGTGGCGGGATCTGTGGCGAAGTGGGTGCGCGAAGGGAAACCGTGCGTGTATGTCTCGTGTACCAGCGGAGACAAAGGCACCAGCGACCCTGATCTGAAACCGCCGGTATTGGCAAAGATCAGGGAGAAGGAACAGCAGGCTGCTGCGAAGGTGCTCGGTGTTCGCGAAGTTGTCTTCTTACACTTGCCTGACCAGGGAATTGAGGACACCCCGGAATTCCGCAAAGAATTGGTACGTTTGATCCGCCTTTACAGACCTGACGTAGTGGCAAGTTCCGATCCTTATCGTCGATATATCTGGCACCGCGACCACCGTATTACAGGACAGGTGGTGCTCGATGCGGTTTTTCCCTACGCCCGCGATGTCCATGCATATCCCGATTTGTATGAACAGGGATATGTACCCCATAAAGTCAAGGAACTATTGTTTTGGGGTTCTCCAGATATTAACCATCGGATTGATATCTCCGAAACCATTGAGCAAAAAATTGCCGCATTGATGTGCCATCAGAGTCAATTTAACGTGACCGAGATGGAGAAACGTATCCGCGAGCGTTACCGGGCAGCGGCTGACAGCGGTCATGAGTATGTCGAGTCATTTCACAGGGTAGATATCGGGAGATAGGTAGATTCGTTCGACAGGCATGACAGCTGTTCGTTATTTGTGCTCGAACTCCAACGAATCATGGGTAATGACATACCCGACGCCCCAACCCTAATCCCTTCCCGCGGGGAAGGGATTTTGTCGTTAAGGGGTTGCACCCCTTAACACCCTGCCTTTTACAAGAAAAATCTTTGTGAACAGTCGGCTGTAAACTGTTAACTGCAACTATTTTTAGTCCTGCAGCCAGAGAACGTCGCCACAAAGGTCGGGGCGGTGCGCACGCGCTGAAAATGTTTTAAACTCTTCTTTTTCCTTGCCAAGCACGGTCGGATATCCATGTCCTGGAAACACCTGGGTATCATCCGGTAGTACGAAGATTTTCTCTTGAAGCGACTGCACTTCCTGTGTGAAAGTTGCCGGTGTCATCGTATGGCCAGGTCCGTGTGGGAAGAGTGTATCACCATCAAGCAGATATTTTCCGACCAGGAATGAGATACTGCCTCTCGTATGTCCAGGATTGTGGATAACCCTGAATTCGAGATTACCGCAGACCAATTTATTGCCATCATTCAGCTTTATGTCCAACGGGACCGGAAACCTGGCAGCGTCGAGCTCATGTCCAGCAACAGGAGCTTTCAATGTCTCTTTTAATCCTTTAAGTGCTCCGATATGGTCGCTATGATTGTGTGTCATCAAAATATATTTGATCTTCTTGTCTTTAAGCTGTGAAAGCATTTTTTGAAGATTCCCCGGAGCATCTATCAGAACGCTGTCTCCTGTTTTAACACAGGTCACCAGGTATGAATTAGCCCACTGACTCCCGCCGGGATCAAGCTTTTCAATTCGGATATCTTTATCCTCAACCATAATTTCCATCACATTCTCCAGTCACGCCTTCGTGCAGTGTTCTCTATCGAGACATTTCTGCCATCGAAAGTTGATTTGCTCCTGCAATTCCTGAATTTGTTTATCAGTAAGATTTTTAAATCTTTCCTGCAGCACAAGAAATTCCTTAAGTGGTTTTAGCTGCGCCCCTCTTCTAGCAATTGATTCGCTAGCATCAGTTAATCGGAAGATACCGTTTTCAACCTCATAAAGTACCGTCCAACCTGTTTCCACCGCCAATCGTCCGATTTTAATAGTATCAATGAAATCGTATCGCCATCCTGGCGGACAAGGCGTGAAAACATGCATAAACCTGGTCCCTTTAATCGTCCTGGCTTTTCTTACCTTCTCGTACAGGTCGAGCGGGTGACAGGCACTCGCTGTCGCTATATAAGGCAGTTCATGTGCTTCCATGATAGCGACGATATCTTTTTGTTTCTGTTGTTTCCCAAGTACCGGCGTGGTGCCTGAGATTGCGCCTTTCGGGGTCGAACTGGAGCGCTGGTTGCCGGTATTCATATACCCTTCGTTGTCGTAGCAAATATAAAGGAAATCAGTTTGACGCTCGGCTGCACCGCTCAATGCTTGAATGCCGATATCATGGGTGCCGCCATCACCAGCAATTGCGAGAACTGTGACATCTGTTCTGCCAACCGCTTTCAATCCTGCCACCAGTCCGGTAGCAGAAGCTCCAGTCGATGCGAAAGGTATGTTTACGCACGGCACGAGCACAGACGTGATTGGATACATGCCGTGTAGTACTGTCAGGCAACTGGCAGGCACAGTCACGATTACCTTGCCGTCCAGAGCTTTTAGGATATGACGGTAAGCCAGGGAAAGAGAGCATCCCGGGCAGGTACGGTTGCCTGGCAGGATATATTCTTTTTCAGGGATATTTAAAGCCGTGGCTTTCACAATCAAGCTCCTAGAGTTGACTTAACCATTCAGGGTCAGTGTGAGCGATAGATTTCTCGTTCAATGTGCGCTTCACAGCTGCCGCGAGCTCGCTTGCGCTCACATCTCGACCGCCCAGACCAACGATAAAATTCTTCACAATTGCTTTCGAACCGCTCCCATACAAGGCAGCTTTTATTTCGGTGCAGCAAGCTCCCTCATTTCCATAGGAAATATCCTTATCAAAAACGATGATCCGCTTTTTGTCTTTCAAAGCCTTGCTCAGAGCGACTTTTGGGAAAGGACGAAAAACACGGATGCCAAGAACACCTGCATCAAGACCTTGCTCGTGTAAAATTTCCCTGGCGACAAGAGCTTCCATTGCCAGGCTTCCCATAGCTACGATTACGGTATCGGATGTGGACAGACCATCATTCCAGAAACAATTATTATAATTACGCTTAAATATTTTTTGAAATTCTTCACCTGTTTTAGATATCACCTCGAACGATCTCCGTAAATCTTCCTGCAGGAGTTGCCGAATTTCCATGTAACCGTGACAAAGCACGCCGTCTGCATTCACACGCGGGTTCGCGAGCGTTACCAGATTGTAATTTTTTGGATTTTCGGGGTCTAGTATCGTGTGGGGTCGATACAGGGGCAAAAATTTGTCTACCTCGTCCTGCGCGGGCACAATTACAGGCATCTGCGCGTGGGATAGCAGATAACCGTCATAACAGACCATCACCGGTATGTACACCTGCTCGGCAATACAGTAGGCTTGAATCATTGAATCGATTATTTCCTGGTTGTTACGAGCATAAATTTGTATCCAGCCAGTATCGCGCTGCGAGATTGAATCTTGCTGGTCATTCAGGATATTCCACGGAGCGCCGATAGCACGGTTAACGCATGCCAGAACTACCGGTAATCGGGCACCCGCCGTCCAGTGCAGCATCTCATGCATATAGGCAAGCCCATGCGAGCTGGTCGCGGTAAAAGTTCGCGCTCCAACCATCGAAGCGGAGGCACAAACGGCGAGAGCGCTGTGCTCGCTTTCGACTGCTACGTATTCTGCTTTTAATTCACCCTTTTCCACAAATTCGGACAGGTTTTCTGTTACCGGTGTTT
>Ga0315281_10000102_pt1 | contig 102524 bp, 106 predicted proteins | sample YL17G07_0_MG_FD_204540 | JGI IMG/M metagenome (GOLD analysis project Ga0315281, IMG submission 204540) | Sediment microbial communities from Yellowstone Lake, YNP, Wyoming, USA - YL17G07_0 | ecosystem: Environmental > Aquatic > Freshwater > Lake > Sediment | place: USA: Wyoming | collected...
ATCCCATTTTTATTCGTAAGACTTGGAACAACGCTCAATTCAATTACTTTAAAAATTGCAGGAATTTTCCTTTTTATTTCAGTAATTCTTCCATTATTGGCAGGTTACATATTCGCCACTCTATATAGACTATCAGACACATGGGTAGTACAATTGTTAACAATCTTTATCCAATTAATTATTATAACAGCTTACATCCTTTCCCTCTTAGGTTTTGCTTTCTTAAAAATGCCTGTCTCAATAGGATCTGAAAACACATTACAAGAATAAACAAAGTTTCGGCTTCTTTTACCCGGCACCGCCACCTGAGCCACCTCCTCCACCACCTCCTCCTCCACCACCACCTGAGAATCCTCCGCCGCCACCCGTAGAAGATGCAGCAGACGATATGGCATTAAAGGAAGAAATCATTGAGCTTGTCATTGAGTTAAAGGCTTCAGCAATGTTTATGTTCGAACCAAGTACAACCCCGGTAGCAAAGAAATGGCTGGTCCTTAATTCGTTTTCTGGTATTTGTGGGAGGACAATTTCCATCTCTTTTATCACTTTCTCACTAATTCCGAAGGTTACTGCATACACAAGATACTGTTCCCAGATGGCTATTGATGTTGGGATAGCCTCTTTGAGGTTTGAAAAATCGATTAAAAATTTCTTCAATCCATTCCACAGAGCATAGGCATCTGCGCCGTCCTGCGTCCTTCTTTTAAGAGGAAGGGCAAGCGCTATAAACAAAAATGAAATAATGAAATAAAAGGGGATAAGATACGGGACTCCAAGAAAGGAAAGATAGAAAAAACCGAAGAAGGAGAAAACAAATCCGATTACTATAAACAGGGCCATAAAACCTTCTGACTTCTTTTCAAAATAGTTTTTTTCATCGCCTTCGTCCTTCACAACTCCCTTGAATGCATCGTATATTGTCTTGAACTCCTGAGCATTTTTCTTTATAAACTCCTTTATATCGTCAGTAGATACTGTTACACTCTGAACTCCCGCTATACCTGGTATTGTGCCTTGCTTATCTTTGAAAGTCTTTGAAGCAAGATTTCTCATCTTTCCAGGCTTGAAAAAACTCAGAACTCCCTCGTATGTGAGAGAAGTAAAAAGAAAATTGTAAACAATATGTTCATGGGGTAGCAGTTCATCAGGATTTTTCCCTGTTTCAGATAAATACGTCACAGGAACTTCTCTTTTGAAAATAAAACCCTTCTCTTCTTTATGAGTCTGGATTGATATATATCCCTTGCGGACGAGGTTCATAATTGTTGCAGTAAAATCATTGGGTGCTATGTTCTTAAACCTCATAAGGTATCCAACAACTGCCGGTGGGAGATCTTCAGGTATATCTCTCGTGTAAACAACATCAACTCTCGGCGGATGTTCTTTTCCATACTTAAAGAACAGATAAAGCCATAGTGCAAAAAGGCCCACTGGCAACAAAAGCGCCAGGGCAAAACTTATTCTTACCTTTGCCCTCTGCCTGTTTGCATGTTCTGCAAGGTTTCTTTCATATGCAAGTATTGAATCTAACTTATTTCCTGATTCTTTTGAAATATCAAGGATATCTGAGGGAAAAATGATACGTGCCTCCACATATGTATTTGCTGGAAGGCCCGTCAACTTATAATGAGCACCAGTGCTATCAATTTTCTCAACATTACCAGAAAGTGGGCCATGGCCAAATACATAAAAATCATTTTCGTTTACCTTTGAGGGAAAATAAACATATGCATTTAGCTGATCGGTTCTTTTGTCCCAACCTGAACCCACGAGTTTCCAATAAAAATCAGCAACATCCTGATAAGCCTTTACACCCCCTATTACTTTATATCTTATTGTGAAACTCTTACTTTGATCACTTGCAGAATAAAAGAATTTTGCAACATAATCATTACCATTATCACTGAGGGTATAAGTGCCTGGATTGCCTGTTTCGGTACTGGTGAGTTGATAATAACCGTTTTCATCTGCTATGGAGAAGTCCTCTAATTTGGAGTAGCCTTGCTTTGAAAGGGTATAAGTTGCCCAGTGAAAATCTCCTGAAAAATTAAAAGTCCTATCCTCAACGATATCAAAAGAGCCATCGTTATTTATATTTATCCTTATATTAACGAATGAAAAATAATAATCTTTAGCAAAGGAGCACATAGGTATTATGCTCAAAAATAAAATAACTAAAAAAAATCCCACAAAGATTTTCTTTACTCTACTCTTAACACCAATACCAGACAAATCCACAGTTTCCTCCTTTAACAGAATAAACCAATTAAATTGTAACTAAAATGATCAAATTATCAAACCCTCATAATTATATGCAAAGAAGGCGAATGTAACTTTTGAATACAAAGGATGAGATTCCCACGGATCCCTCGGTTCCTCTGAATGATAGGCTTCTCGTTACTTAGAGCCTGCGTTTTTTGCAGGCGTGGAGTCCTCTAATTTTTATGGTCCATTTAGTGAAAGAAAAGTTATCAAGGTAACGAGGAGGATTACTGTACTTTGGTGCCATGCACGGAAGTACAGTAAGAGAAAACGAGCTGGTAAATGGTTATAATTTTGTTGATATAGGGGCACTTGGAATAAGAATATACGGAGAAACAATGCCCGTAGTCCAAGCATTCTCCTCGGATAGCACAACATCTTTCAAGGCATCCACAATGTTTATGCTTATCATTGCATCCTTTATTCTGCCGATAATTTCCCCGTTTTCGACAAGATAACCAAGGTCAATATTACCCATTACTTCCCCACCGCTTACATTACCCATTTGGACACCCATAAGGCTTTCTATGATTATTCCTTTTTTTACCTTCAGCATATCGGAAAGTTTTTCTGTCCCATTCTCAATCACTATATTTGAAGGAGACGGACTTGGAAGCGTTGAAAGACTCCTTGAAGCGTTCCCAGGTTCAAGGTTCAACTTTTTGGCCGAATAAAGGTCTGTGAGGTAATTGAGCAGTTTCCCCTGGGAGATGATTTCCTTTCTTCGAGAAGGAATACCCTCGTCATCAAAAGGTGCAGTTGAAATTGCATAAGGCATCAAAGGGTCATTAACAATAGTGAGGTTTTTGGAGAAAATCGTTTCGTTGAGTTTATCCTTCAAGACAGAAGTTCCTTTTATAACATTCCTTCCATTAATAGCAATTGCAAATGGCAAAAGAAGGTATTCACTGCTATATGGAGTAAAAATGACAGGATAAAGCCCTGAATTTATCTTAACATTTCTTTCTGCACCTTCGAGATTTTTCTTTAACTTGTCTTTTAACATATCTATATTAAGAAGATTTTTCGAGGAACGGGCAAGAGATCCATACACCCAAAGGAAGTTGCCTTCTTCATTAAAAATACCGCCCATTTGGGCCGATGCAACGCTTTTTTTAAACCCGCCAGAAAAATCTGAAGTAGTTATAATTTTTTCTTCAAGAATATTTTTTGACATCGAGAAAAATGCTTGAATGCCACTCTTTAAGGAAGTAATATATTCAATCGCTTCTTTCCCCTGATTGATTATTTCATCTCTGCTCATATTGACAATTTCGTCATCAAAACAGAACACTTCAGGGACATCTTTATTACGAGCAAAATCAAAGATTGCTTCTTGCGAAAATTTCGCATTTTCTAAAGCTCGATTTATTACTCTTTCGATGTCAGTCACATCTGTTGAAAAAGAAAAACCAAACTTGCCGTCTTTCTTAACCCTAACCGCAATGCCCGAAGTTTCGCCTTCTTCAATTCCTTTGAATCTATTGTGCTCAAAATTTACAACAAGCCTGTAAGACTGTATCTGCATCAACTCCCCTGACACATTTTTCTCATTTAGAATCCTCAAGAATTTATCTTCCATCATTTACCTCCAATGATTGCTTTGCTTATGTAAACATGGGGCGAACCATGACTTACTGGAAGAGGAAACTGTTCATCTTTTCCACATCCCCCGCCACTGTCTCTTATTGTAAAATCATCCCCAACACCAACAATGTTTTTCAAAGTTTCGAAAACATTACCAGACAAAGATACGTTCTTCAAAAGTTTTGTAATTTTGCCATCTTCAATTAGATGTCCATATTCTGCAACAAAAGTAAAAAGCTCGCCGTTGGTCTGTCCACCAAATGAGCCTTTTGCATAAACGCCGTATTTAATGTCTTTAACAAAATCTTTAAATTTGCCTTTACCATTGTCTATAAATGTGGTTCTCATCCTGGGAATTGGTGGAAATCTATAACTTACTGCCCTGCCGTTACCTGTTGGTTCCTCGTTCATTTTTACCGCAGTCTCTCTTGTATGCAAATGGCCCGAAAGTACTCCTTCTTTTATGAGAGAGACCTTCCTTGTGGGTACTCCTTCATCATCATATGCAATAGTTCCTCTAAAGCCTTCAATATCACCTGTGTCATAAACATTGAGGATTTCCGAGCCAAAGACATTGCCAATCTTCATAATTTCCCTCATTTTTGGGTCTTCTGAAAGGAAATCGGCTTCGCTTAAATGGCCAAATGCTTCATGAATGAACACCCCTCCGAGGTTGGGATCAATGATGACTGGATATTCGCCACCTCTCAATGTATCGGTACCAAGGAGTTTGACTGCAAGTAATGCAGCATCCTCGACAGAGCTATCGAGATTTTCGACAGCAGAAAAGTTGTTGTTACTCCCGAAGGGAACAATTGTTCGCTGAATTTCTTTACCATTTGAGGACATCGAGACAATACTTCCGCCAAGATCTAAAATCTCCTTTTTCACAAATGCCCCTTCGGAATTTGCAAAGCAAAGGGTTTTCTTTTTTTCGCTATAGGTTACCCTTGTGTTAACGATATATGAATCAACATTAAGAGCAATTTTACTATAATGCATTAAAAGATCGATTTTTTCTTTAAGTGGTACATTTTCAGGATCCTTTACAATTTTAGCAGCATAAACTGCATCCACAGGTTTAACAGGTGCAAGTGAAACAGTTTCTTTTACGGTGCCTTTAAGGGATTTTGCTTGGGAAATTGCTGACTCAATTTTGGCTTTAAGTTCATCTAAATCATTGAAATAAACAAAACCCCAGACTCCTGATATGAGCACTCTCGCATTTCCACCTGAAATTCTCCCTTTTGAGACAGTTTCGACTTCTTTACCACTTATTGATATACTTGTTTCAGAGCTATCCTCAAGTCTTACTTCAAGATAATCAACATCGCTCCTCTTTGTAAGTTCCCTTATATCATCTCTATTCACCAATGCCTCCTGATATATTTAAAAACTTTATATTAACAAATTGCGTATAGATTGAATTTAATAATTTACAAATATTTGTTTTGATAGGGAATCCCCTGAAGACCAAATGAGACTTACTCTTCTTTTCCTTAAGCCATCGTTTTCTAAAGTCGCGACGAAAGCTTGACCATCATCACGGGCTAATCTATAAAATGCAATCATTTTTCGCAAATTTTTCCTTTACCAGAATAACATAAGATTTAAAAATTTAAAAACAATAAAGTTTTTAATTTCGTCTTAACTTTTTAAGTTTCTTGAAATGAAAAATGGCTTTTCTAAAAGGACTCTCTTAAAAGTAATATTAAAAAATATCTTTTCCAAAAAGATCAGTCTCTTATTAATACCTAATTAGAGACTATGCGCTACTAAATCAAATTTTTTAAATAACCTTAATTATTTTTAGGTTTCTTACCCTCCTGAGATTGTAACTTTGTCAAAGTCTGAGACATTAACTGTCATTGTGTCTGTCTCACCTTTGTTTATAACACTGATTATCATGCGAGTTGAGTAATTCTTATAAGCTCCACTGCTTATCGTCCATACGTCTGCCTCTGCGATTGCTTGCTGTACTCCAGAGGTTGTTTTCCCTTTCATAACATATTTTATCGTAGGATAGCCGTTTATTGTTTCGCTTCCGGCTCTTTCTATACTATAGCTTGCACTTCCTGAAGGAGTTCTAACCGCTACATTATACGAATCTTGAACACCAGTAACCATAGATTGAGCAAAATTAAGAAATCCCGCACTCATTCCACTAACCTGAGAAAAAGGTATATCTACCCATGTATCATCAGATTTAATCTTCGCCTTATCCCCATCGATATAAAGTGCAAACTGGATTTCTCCTGTTTTTAAATCGGTAACCGTAATTTTCTGCTGCTTACCTTTTTGAGCCATAAGGATTTCAATCTCTTGGTGCGTACCATCCGAGCTCTGAGTTTCAATTACCTCCTTATAACTATTTAGATTAGAGAAGTTACTAATTTCCTCCGCAATTACCGTTGTTTTAAGAGTAAGGTTTACTGCCTTTGTTTCCCCTTCCCCCACAGTCATATCGGTAGTAGCACTATCATAGCCATCCTTTGAAGCCTCAATAGTATAACTACCACTATTCACATTACTGAAAGTATACTTTCCACCGTTGTCAGCTGTTCCAGAATAACTTCCCATTTTGACACTTACACCTGAAAGTGCATTACCGCTATCATCGACAACTGATACATTAACCTGCGACGTTTTTGGCTGTGTTCCTCCACCACCACTGCACCCTACAAAAACTCCAACAAACAACAGAAGAATTATTCTCATTACAACAATTTTCTTCATGACTTACCTCCTTTTATATTAGTTATATTGAAAACAAGAGAATAAGTAAATATGTAACTAATCATTACTGTACTTTTGTGTTTAGCACCAAATGAGAAATAAATAAGGCAATTTAAAAAATAATTACTTATGCCTTTTTACGGGCAAGCAATTCTGCCCGTGTTTGCTCTATATCATTGGATACGTTTGCAATGGCAATGCTATAGCATGGTGTCCACAGCAATGTTGCTCCAGCTATAATTACAATAAACGCAGTATGTAAGTCACTTTTTGCTGCAAGGAGGCCTGCAACAAGAGGAGCAAGAGCACTGCCCAAAGTTTCAATAAGACTCTGTATGGCAAGAGAGGTACTCCGCACTTCTGGTAGGCTGACATCGCAAATTGCAGCCCCTACATTTGGTGCTGCGAAAGATGAGAAGAAGGCTCCTACTGCTACAAGCATGGAAAACGTCAAAACATTCTCTCGAGGCACAAATAGAGCCATTATAAGCAACACTGCACCGATTAGTGTTGCAGCTCCAGCAATTAGACGTCCACGTGAATTTTTCTCAAAAAGTCGATCTCCCAATGCTCCGCCAGCCAGCAGCCCAACTCCAAGCGATAGCACGGCAACGGCCGTAATCCCGACAAGACATCCGCCACTATACCCACGCTCGACCTCAAGGTAGCGGAAGAGCCAAAACGTAACAACGTTAATTGGAAAGACGGCAAAAAATCCCTGAGCATAAAGTGCCACAAGTGTTTTCCGCTTCAAAAGTCCCCGTGCGGTTGTCCAGCTAAATCTCACACCCTTAATCTCTGTTAAGTCTTTAAAGCCAGGTTCAGTTGCACCACGCGGAACGTCACGAACCAAAAGCAAAATTAAAACTGCGAGCACAAGACCCATAGACCCGGTAAATCTAAACACATTACGCCAACCAAAACGAACACCCAAGGTAGTAGCAAGAACCGCTCCTAAAACATATCCTAAAGGCATTGCCAATTTGAGAAGAGAATAAACACGACCACGGATCCGCGGTACGAAGTAATCTGAAAGCAGGCTGTAGACACCAGGATAACTTGCATCATCTATACCTGTTGATGCCCTCGTGGCTACAAACCAGACATAGCTTGGAGAAATTGCCGAAAACCATGTTGTAGCACCCCAGATAGCTGCAGCCAGTGCAATGAGGCGAGCTCTCGAATATCTGTCAAATAAGTATCCCCAAACGGGAAAAAGTACACCAGCCACAAGAAGTGCACCTGATAGCGCAGCACCCATCTGTGCCTCGTTTATGTTAAATGCATTCATAATGGATGTTGTAAGTGGACCAATTAGTAACCTATCTGCCTGATGAAGCACTGAAATCAGGAAAAGTACAGCTAGTACTACCCAACGATTCATTCGTAATTTTCTCATTGCTTTTTCCCTGAACTATTTTACGACGATATGTCGTAATGAGCAAAAAATTCTGTAATCTTAGAGGTAAAAATATGAAGAGAAAATAACATTACACAAAAAGGTTATAATAATATAAAGGTGGGTTATGTCGATAGAGGATTATGATTTTGGCTGGATGAAAATTGATGGAAAGGTTTACAAAAGCGACCTGATAATATTTCCAGATAAGGTTTTTTCAAATTGGTGGAGGGAAGAGGGGCACTACTTAAAGGAAAGTGATATATTTGAAGTATTTCTTGAAAAACCCGAGGTCTTAATAATAGGGACGGGGGCAGACGGAGTTATGAAAGTTGACGAAGGGATAATTAAGAAGGCAAAAGAATTAGACGCTGAATTAGTAATTGAAAATACATACATCGCCATTAAGAAGTTCAATGAACTGAGCAAAACAAAAAAAACAATCGGTGCTTTTCATCTAACATGTTAGAAAATATTAACAAGTTGCTCAAAATAGAAATGTATACTTTTAACTGACTCTTCAAGCAAGTCTTTGGCTATATCTCAAAGGATTACGAACATAGACTACAACGATTTTAAATTTTCTTAAAGGTATAAACTTCAGCAACGAACTTACAGGTTTAGTACAAAATGTAGAATCAAGCATGCAGAACAACCCTGTATTCAAGCGTTTTATTAATAGATTGTTCACAGACTATGACCCGAATTACATAAAAAATGTTCTATCTTTATTGCTCATAAATATTGGCCTTTTAAACACTTCTTTTACAAACTTAAATGCCAAAAATAACCTTCCCAATGGCAATGTTTCGACATTCATCTGTAGGGTAGCTGTAATGTTCGACCTTCAAAAGCTCACTTATAATATCATCCTGATATTCAGGTTTGGCAAGGGCAATATCAGATAGAGCTGAAATGGCATGATTTACTGTAATGAGTTCTCCTGAATTTAGATACCCGTACATTTTTCGAATAAGTTTATCAACTTTATTGTCCTTATCAACTCTGGATAAATTCCCGATTATATCAATTGCAGTCCACTTGAGAATATGATTTCCACTGTCCAGAATCTTTATAAAAAAATCTATATCGAGATATAGTGAAGAAGGGTTATTCCTGGCTATAGACAGAAGTTTTTTGGCACAACCAAATTTAACTCCTGGGTCTTTTGATGATAAATCATCCAGATTTATTTTTTCTTCCATACTACTCCAGACTATATTTTTGCTACATAGCTGCGAATATACCAAGATATAAAAAGAAGTCTCCAGCAGCGTGGCCTAATACTCCTCCCCAAAGATTTTTTGTTTTAAGCGTTACCCAACCACAGAGAGTTCCTAAGACCCCCCATTGGAATATAAGCGGAATTAAAGACAGCAGAGATTGTTGATTGGCATAAATTAAAACGTGAAATGCAGTAAAAATAACAATTGTTCCTATCAATGAAAAACTTCGACCAATTAAATTAACTGATCGACTCATCCATAATCCTCTGAACCATAACTCTTCCATGAATCCATTTGCACAAGAAAACAACAAAAGCCATGGAATCATAGGTAATAGCCTGGATGTACTTGATTCCAAAACTGCTTTCAGCCCACCCATAAAAGCAAAAGGCATAAAAGTTATTAAGCTGATAATAAGGCCCATTAGCAAGCTCTGTTTAAGTTTTCCTCCTTTAAGATAAAGGGAGTTAATTCCATTTCGCGACAGCCAATTAAATAAAAAAATTATAACTATAAGAGGAATAGCCTCAGTTACTTTTAAAATAGCCATCCCTCTTGGTGATGCACTATCCACTTTAAACCATGTAGAAGGGAGGTTTCCAATAATCCAGTTTACCAAATAAGCAACTGAAACAGCCAGCAAACCAAAAGAAATCTGCCAAAATTTCTTTAAGTTTTTACTAAAGAAAAATATGATAGTTATAATGGCAAGGATAATTGGGAGAGCAATCCTACAGGTTGATTTGATAGATGCAGGGACGATACTCATGTATCCTGAAATTGCAACAATAATGCTAACCACAATAATCAAAATAAATGATATAAACCTGACCGCACCTCTTGTTGTTCCAACGCCGTTATCTTGCATTGTATCCTCCTTTATATTCCGATTATATGAAAATATGAGTGAGCATAGAATAAATACAAGTATTTACAATACAGTTCCAAGATAGAACATCACAGCCACTGCCGTTTTTACTAAAGGGCAAAATCTTATTGCAATAATAGATGTTCTTGCTCCAGTTAACAAAGTTAAAATTGCCATTATAAACAACATAATTGCAGAAGACCTGTAAACAATAACAGAAATTGAATTTCTGTACCCTCCAAGGATCGTGATCAGGAATACAAGAATGCCTATGAAGCAGAGAGTTAACCCCTCGGCAATCCATTCCATTGTTATAATTCTTTTGCTCTCCCTCGATATTGGTCCGAAACTCCTCACAACAGATTTCATGGGTAAAATATGAGCGATTCCCCACAGAATAATTATAATAGATCCTGCATAGATCATTACACCTCTTATCATATTTCTCCTCCTTTTTCTAAAAGTTACTATGCGCTGGCGCCTAGCACAAAAGCACAGTAAGTAATTTCTATGAACTGTTTATAAAAGCCTCATTCGTTATAAATTCCTTTAATTTCACCGTATGCTTCTTCTTCGATATCAGCGACTTTCATTAACAGTTGCGGGATAAACTTCCTTCTATCTGATTTACCGTCTAATTTATCGAGTATTATTAAAGAAATCTCTCTTATCAATTTCCCTGACGCAGAAAAACTTTCAGACAGGCTTAACAAACGCTTTTCATACGTGATTGTTCCAAGTTCTTTAAGAAGTTTCGAAAAATCTTCTCTCTTCCCTGTAAAATCATTAAATGCTCTTGATAGTGTGGGCGGAGAGTTTGCATACTTAGCCATATTTTCCAGTGCCATTTTATAATCATCGCTCCCGAGAAATTTTTCCCAGTCCGGGAACTCCAGACCAAGTTTACGTATTCCAGGCACTCCCAGATTTTTGATCGGTGGATTAAGCATCTGACTGGCTTTTAAAATCAGTCCAGCTTTAATAGATTCATCAAAAGATAAGGGTCTATCAGGAAGTGAAAAAGTAATTACAGCATTCTTTTTTATATAGCCGGCCTCTCCCTTCTTCCAGGCAATTTTCAGGTTTTCATAACTCAGTTTTTGGAGATCCGCAGAATCACAATCATATAAAAATATCTTTCTGTCGTTATCATCATAACCTACAACCAGTACAAAATGAGGAAAAGCGTGTTTTTTGTTGAAGAATTCATGATATTCAAGATAGAACATATCGAGAGGCCCTATGATAACAGGGTTTCTCCTGTTTATCTCTTCCCTGAGCAGTTTCATTGCAAGATTAAAACTTTTTCCCTCGATAATTTTGATTTTCAAACCTAAAACTTGTTCAAGGTTTTTGTATTGATTCTTTAAAGATTGTCCCCAGAATACCATAAATGGAGGTTCGGCTTTTTTATTTTTAATGTAAGCAAAATCAGCCATTCCGCTTACGGCCATCAAAAACTCGTCTGAAAATGTCTGCCCTGTTTTAAAACGGTAAACATCTCCAATACCGTTAACCATACAGGTATATTTACAAACAACATGTGGCAAATTAATAATATTCTTCATTTTGTTATCCCGTTACCGACTAATCCAACTATAGAATAATTCATTTTTTATTCAACCCTCCTTGCTCTTAAAATTAACTATCTATATATATTATACCTGATTTCAAAAATCAAATATCAGAACAAAAAGCCCTTTTCGGATGCTAACTCTTTTTGGATAAACTCCTTGTGTTTAATTGAAAGCCATAATCTGGCAATCACAACCATTTTCTATACCCAGTGGAAGGTTTTACTATTAAAGGATCACAAAATTTAATGGGCCTATACAAGGTTAACAAGCACCTCTACATAAAACTTCTGTGCAAATTAAAAATATTGTGGGAATGACCCTATCACTCTCACGACAAGCTTATCTGGGAAAATGCCCCCAATAAAGCTAAATATTTTATTCATAGGACCTGGCAAAACAAATGGATCCCCTCTTTCAAAACTTTTAAGAGTGACTCTTACCACTTCCGCAGGTTCCATCTTTTTGCCACCTACATTAGAGCCCGCCCTTTCTGAGAACCGGGTCTTAGTTTTTCCAGGCACAAGACAGAGCACTTGCACATTTTTATCCCTCAACTCTGCCCACAAAGCAAGTGAGAAGCTATAAACATAAGCCTTTGTTGCCCCGTAAACAGCATAGTACGGCACAGGAAAAAGCCCTGCAATTGATGAGACATTGATTATCCCTCCTTTGCCTCTCTCAACCATCTTCTTTGAAAAGATGTATGCAAGGTCAGTTAATACTTTTACATTAATCTCGATCATTTCGTGAGGCTTTGAAATATCCTTCTCAATAAAATCACCGTAAATACCGATACCAGCATTATTTATAAGAAGGTCTATATCTATTTTCCTCTCTGATATTATTCTAATAACTTCATCCAGCCCTTTTGTAAGGTCCGCCGCCACAGGAACTGCCTCAACTCCCAACTGAGACACTCTGCTTGCCACCTCATCAAGCCGTCCCTCATCTCTTCCAACAAGCACGAGGTTCATTCCCCTCTTTGAAAGTTGATAGGCAAACTCCTCGCCAATACCAGATGAAGCACCTGTAACAAGTGCCCATTTATAGTCTGTTAAATTATTTTTCATCATATGCACCTCTTAATACAAACTTTTCATATAAGTATAACCTAAAGTGCTCTATATCCAACATCCCTCCTCGGTAATTGCAAGGGTTATTAAAGCAGCAATTTAGTGTCAGGCACGATTTTGACAAAATTAAAGCGAAAGGATTGTAAATTATGAAAAATATTTTTATAAAATATTTTCTTCTTCACTCACAGGAACTGTTTCAACAGGTTGTTTATGAATTTCTAATATTTTCTTGTCTAATTTTTTAATTTCAGGTATCAGGTACAAAGCACTCAAAAACATAGTTAAGAAATCTGCAATAGGAAAAGAGTACCACACCCCTGGTAATTTGAAGAATTTTGGTAATATGAGAACTAACGGTATTAGAAATATAATCTGCCTTGCCATAGAAAGAACAAATGCCTGTAAAGCCTTGCCAATTGCCTGGAACATAGTGGAAACAATCACCATAAAACCTATTAATGGAAACACCAAAACTACTATCCTCAATGGTATTGCAGTCATATTTATTAGCGACTGGTCAGTCGTGAACATACGAACAAGCTGGTACGGAAATAACTCCATTATCAAAAAACCAAAAGTTGCTACAAGAATTGCAGTGATTGACGCCAAGTATATGCTTCTTTTAGTCCTGTCATACCTTTTGGCTCCGTAACTAAATCCAGCAATTGGCTGAAAACCCTGTGCAATGCCAAATGTTGGCATCAATACAAACGACGCCAAACGATTTACAAGTCCATATATGGTTATAGCAATGTCCCCGCCATAAAATGCCAGAACATGGTTTAATATTGCAACCATTAAGCTTGCAGATACTTGTCTTACAAAAGAAGACAGACCTATTGCAAAAGTCTCTTTTGCAATAGAGAGGTCAATTTTAAAGTTCTTGATATAAACTCTCATAACGCTCTTGCCACTTAAATAATAGATTAAAAGCCAGATAAATGTTGCAAATTGTGAAATCACTGTTGCAATCGCGGCACCTTTAATCCCCATATGGAACCCGAATATGAAAAGTGGATCAAGTCCTATATTCATTAGTGCACCTATAAGCATCGTCCACATGGCAATTTTAGCATTTCCTTCAGCCCTGACAACACTATTTGAAGCCATTCCAAATGTTGTGAAAAAGGTCCCGAAAAGTATCACATTCAAATAAGTTTTCGCGTATGGCAATATTGTCTCAGTAGAGCCAAAAACTTTCAGCAACGGATTTATAAATAAAAGACCAAGAACCGTTATCAGCAAACCTATCCCTAACGACAATGTAAATGAATTTCCAAGTGCCTTTTCTGCACGTTCTTTATTCTGAGCACCAAGACTTCTCGACACAATAGACGCAGCACCTATGCCAATCATCTGCGCAACCGCCATTACCACCATCTGAATGGGGAAATCAATTGTTATACCGGCTATTCCCATCGGGCCAACGCCTCTTCCGACAAATATTGCGTCAACGACATTGTACGATGCCTGCACCATCATTCCTATTGCAGCAGGAAACGACAACTTAAACAGTAAAGACCCTATACCTTCGTTTGCTAACATCTCAGTTGTTTTATCCATGAATTTTTTCCTTTCTATTTTCTTCTTTTTTTACATTTTGGTAAATCTTTTTAAGGACATTTATGAAAGTTTCCAGTTCGCTATCGCCAACTCCAATAAAAAGAATACTTACTAAATCATTTTTTGTGCTTTCAATAAATTGTCCCAATTTTTTCGCCTTTTCTGTAAGATATATCTTTTTTATTCTGTTATCCTTTTCACACTTAACTTCTTCTATGTACCCATTCTCCTTCAATTTTTGCAATGCCCTTGAAACAGTAGTCATATTAAGCTCAAGCTTGTCGCATATTTCTTCATGACTTATCCCATCTCCTGCATGGATTAAAAATCTCAAAATATTCGACTGGCCACTGCCAATGCCAAACTCCCTGAGCTTACAAGCCGTGTAACTCTTCGTATACCTCGATATATAGGTAAAATAATTCCAAAAAGTATTTTTATCCATTTCCATAACACCTTCGGGCAATTATAGCATAAATTAGTTGTATATGCAAGTAAAAGACTAACAAAAAAATAAAAGAAAAGCTTCACTTAACTCCTAAAAAGGGGAAACTGTCAACAATTTGGCGCTTCCACAACTGAATTAATCTTCATTTGCTACACATAATTTTCAATATAATGCGCTTAGTAAAAACTTTTTGCAAATTTTAAGTTTTTACATACACACTTTGTGTGTTTTAAGATTTAATTTCACTTTTGATTTAAAATGAGTATATTATAAATGGTAAAAAGCACCGAAAATAAGACACATTAACTTCGAGTAGACGAAAAGAATTAAGGAGGTTACAAAGATAAAATGTCTAGAACTAAAACAATAGTTTTATTAGAAGCCGGGCTACTGATTGCGCTTTTGTTAAGATACTTCAAAGTATTACCGAATTTTGAGATTATAACTTTTATGTTTGTGTATATCTGTACAGTTTTAAATCGAGAAATATATTACAAAAAAGTTAACTTATATTTCTTAATCATACTAGTTATGATTCTGGCATTTGGTGTTCCAAAGTTGGATTGGGTTAACCTAATCCCATTTATTACTTATGGAATTATAATTCTATCGATTAATTGGTTTAACAGAAAAAAATTATTTTTAAGGACCCTATATTCGGTTGCAGTTTTCTTTATAGTTTCAAATTTTCTATTTTGGTTATTCGAGCCATGGCAAATGTATCCAAAAACTTTAGCAGGTTTAATACTCTGTTATGCAGGAGCTCTGCCATTCTTAAAAAATCAGTTAATTTCAAATTTAACTGTTTCGGTAGTTTTCAGTTTAGTTCTGTGTGGCAAATTTTTTGAAGTAAAGAACAAAAAAATGTCTGAAACATCCTGAGACATTCAAATATTATATGGTTTAACGAAAGTAACTCAAGATTAAGACTGTAAAAAAGTCAGGAAGAAATTTAAAGAACAACAAAATACATAAACTGACAATAAAAAGTATCTCAAATGTAAGAAATATCAATATGATTTAATAATAGAGAGAGATGAGAAGTCTCAGTTATTTAAAAGTGAAATTCCGACAGAGGCTTCGCCTCTTCTATATACCAAATACTAGTCTTAAAACCTGAGAACTTGTATCAGCCATAATTAACCTCCTTTACTCCCTTCTAACCCGCACTCTTCTTCAGCAGGTTTACTCCTTTGTATTCGCCGTCTTTGCGAATTATGCAGCATAGGTCTTGCTTGTGGCAAGTCTTATGTCGAATAGAACGTCATTTAACAGGTTAGCAATAGCAACCGTAATGTCATACAAATCCTGGTCAAGAGCCGTAGGTATAACATTTCCAATGCTTTCCCTTCTTATTGAACTGTCAGAAAGAGTGAAAACCATGTCAAGTCTGTCTGGATTCTGTAATACTGTCATTATTACACCCCCATAATGTTTTCCTGAAACAAGTTCAGGACAAATTTTTGATGATGGAGAAGAATTCCTTCTCTGCGCAGCTCTACCAATTACATATAAATATGCAGGGGGGAGAAAAAGATTAATAAAATTTTTAGCAAAGCTGGCTTTTGAGAAATTTTCTATCTCGATACAATTGAAATATGAGAATAGAAGATGGGGAATTCTGAAAGCATATATGAATGGAATAAAAGAGTTTATAAAGAACTTTTTACGATTTGTCCCTAATCTAATCTACGAGATTAGTACAGAAGTAAAGTCAAGCATTCGCCTTTCTTCTGTTAAATTTAGCAACCTCGATCATTTTTTACACGGAACTTCAAATGTAGAATGGTGGTATTTTACCGGAGTGTTGCAATCTCCTTTACGAAAGCAACTAATTGGTTTTGAGGTAACGTTTTTCATAACTAGAACTATATTTGAAAGTAGAATCCTTCACGCATCATTAACAGATGTCGAAAAAGGAACCTTTTATAATAAGGAGCTGGTTTTGCCTTTTGATCCTTTGTCTTTGTTTAGAAAAAGCAAGAAAATGATTATATCTGCATTAGGAAATCGTGTAGAGTTTGATGCGATATCAAATAGCTTTAGGATTAAAACCGATCAACAAGGCTTAAAAATTGAGCTTGACCTTAAAATTCAAGACCTGATGAAGCAAGGGAAAAGTGGAATTATCGCTATGAAAAATGAGCCTTATGATTCCTCTCACTATTTTTCATTCCCAAATTTAAAAACAATCGGAAACATAACATTTAAAGGGGAGACTTTGCCTGTTTCAGGTTCCACCTGGCACGACCATCAGTGGGGGAACTTCCATATTAAAAATTTGCAATGGGACTGGTTTTCTCTCCGTTTTGATGAAGACGACCTTTATATAATGATTTTTAACTTCAGAAGAAAAGTTGGACAGACGACGACTGGAAACCTCTACAAAAATTCGAAAAATATTCAACTTAAAAATATCAGAATTACTTCAAAGGAAACTTTCAAAACAAAAGACGGCGTAGAATATCCATTGAATTGGGGGATAGAGATATTTGGTAGTAAAAACAGCAATCTATTAATGAAATTTAATGTTTTGCCTTTGATTAAAGATCAGCATATTTCATCATTTATAACACACTCTTACTGGGAAGGGATTTGCCATGTTAAAGGTGAAATTACTGAAAATTATGCACAGGAAGGCAAGGTTCTATTTAAAAAGAAATCTTTAAATGGTACTGCCTATGTAGAATTAACAGGATATGAATAGGTCAAAAGTTTTCAGAGGACGATATGAAGTAAGTAGAGAAAAAAAGAGATTTTGCAATAAACAAGATCAAAGAAAAAAGCCTCCTTATAAAATGGTATCTTCTCACAAATAGGACAGTAAAAATATGACTTTTATTGCACCAGAACTTCAGTAAATTAAGACAATTGAAACTTGACATAAATTTTGAAATTATTAAAATGAAATAGTTACCTTAATAAAATTAAGGAAAATAAATAAGCTTTATTAAAACATTATTGTGTGGTTTCTAAAAAGGAGAGGAAGTGAAAAGACCTGCAGGGTTTAAAGGCTTCTCAATAATGTCTATTGGACAGATCATCTCACTGGTTGGATCCAGCATGACACAGTTCGGTATAGGAATCTGGATATGGCAGACAACAGGAAATGCAACTCCCTTCAGCATAGTTGCAACGCTTTTCTTCATTCCAAACATAATTTTCACTCCCATCGCTGGTGCACTAATTGACAGATGGCCAAAAAAGAGATCGCTAATTCTCCCGGACTTAGCAGCAGGTATAATAACAATTATAACTTTAATCTTATATAAGACGAATAATCTTACACTATGGTTTATTTATATTGCTTCTTTTATTTCCGGCTCCTTTAATGCATTCCAGTGGCCAGCTTACTCTGTAACAATAAGCATCATGCTAAAAAAAGAGGAATATGGGAGAGCGAATGGCCTGTTTTCACTTACAGAGACTGCCCCGATGGTTATAGCACCAATCGTTGCAGGAGCGCTGCTTCCAATAATTAAACTCGGCGGAATTATGACAATAGATATCATCACTTTTGTATTTGCAATCGGAGCAGTTTTATGGGTCGTTATTTCTGATATCAGGAAAGAGGTTGAGGAAAAAGTAAATCTGTTTAAAGATGCGATTTTGGGTTTTCCTTATATATTCAAGAGAAGACCATTATTCTATTTACTTTTACTTTTTCTGTTCGTAAATCTTTTTGCGGGTTTTTATACTACCCTTATTGCTCCAATGGTACTTGCGAAAACAAACAACAACACGGTATTTCTTGGAACGGTTGAATCAGCTTTCGGTATAGGAGGCATTGTCGGCGGATTGTTAATGACAGCCTGGGGGGAACAAAAAGAAAAATATTCAGCCTTATCTTTGGAATAATGCTGGTTGGGACAGGAGCTATTATTCTTGGACTATCAAAAACTCTTGTCTCTTATATCGTGGCTTGTTCTATAATCGGAGTCTTCGGAGTAATCACCAATTCCTCAAATCAGGCAATATGGCAGTCAAAAGTTCCACCAGATCTTCAGGGAAGGGTTTTTTCGGCAAGAAGAGTTATCGCCCAATGTGTTAGTATTCTACCAATGACAATGAGCGGCCCGCTCGTTGATAATTTTTTAACACCCATTTTCAATAACTCTTCAGTAATTGTTCTTAACAAATCTATAAATCTTACTTCAATTTTCGGAGAAGGGAATGGTGGTGCGATTTCGCTGCTCAGCTTTTTAGCTGGGGGTATGATAGTAATCATTTCTCTGTTATCTTTTCTTTTCCCTGTTATTATGAGGGTTGAAGAAGAAAGCTACGAAGAAGAAATAGACGAAGAAGATTTTATAACTGATTAAATTAAAAATCCAACAAGTAAATTATTAAAATATTCCCGGGTGCCTGGCACTTTGCAATAAAAATTACAGAAACAAAATGCCTGCTATACCTGCGATGATAAGAAGGAGAACCGGGTTAATTTTTCTCCATCTTGCGAAGACAAAAAAGGTGACAGCAGCCAATACAAATGGAGCTATTCCTTTGAAACCTTCTGCAACTATAAGGTACACTGCATTTATAAGAAGTGCAGGGAGTACCGGGCGCACGCCACTCATAAATGCCTGATAAACCCGATTCTCACGGAATTTACTTGCAGCCATTGCGATAAGGAGGATTATAATAAAAGATGGAGCAACAACTCCTGCAGTAGAGAAAATCGCACCAGTCACACCTTGCGTCTCATACCCTATAAAAGTTGCCATATTAATAGCAATAGGTCCAGGAGTAACTTCTGCGATTGAAACAAAATGGAGGAAATTCTGCATTGAAATCCAATTTAAATTTATTACAAGTTCTCTTTGCATTATGGGGAGCATTGCCTGGCCTCCTCCAAACGTAAAGGCACCGATTTTAAAGAATTCCAATAACAGCTTAATAACCATCGTCTTTCCGAAGTATCCCTTTAACAATAATTCCAATAGCCCCACCTATTATGATCACATAGATCGGGTTAATTTTAAGGATAAACAGAGCAACAAGAGAAATAATGAAAATCCCTCCGGTAAAAAGATTAATCTTAATTTTTTTAGCAAGGTCAAAGGTAAGGTAAGCAATTTCACCTGCAATTCCTGCAAGGATTCCAGTAAATAACTTTTGCACAACTGTAAACCTCGTAAAATCAAGGAAAAATATTGATATGAGAGTAATAATAATTAGAGATGGAAGTACGACTCCAAGGGTCGCGAGGGTTGAGCAAATAATTCCCCCCTGCATATATCCGATAAACGTTGCCATATTTACAGCAATAGGTCCAGGAGTAATCTGGGAGATTGTAAACATCTCAAGAAATTCATCTTCAGAAAGGTATTTCTCCTTTTGAACAATGATGTTTCTCATGGCAGGGATCATTGCATAGCCACCACCAATGGTGAATAAGCCTATGTAAAAGAAAATTGAAAATAACTTGAGCCCTTTAATTAAGTTTGAGAATTTCGAACCTGTCATTTTCTCAATTTATTCATCGGGGAGGCTTCAATGATTGTTCCAGACACAACTTCAATAGGTTTTTTAAGAGAAATCCTCCTATACCATTGGGTATAGATAAAAATGACAGCAACAGAGGAAATTAACCCACTTATAAGGAAGCCGGCACCTGCGCCTAGTTTCTCCGAGACGGTACCTGCGTATAATGCACCAAACGGCGTGAGTCCACCAAGCACAAACGTATATATGCTCATAACTCTGCCCCTTATGCTGTCTTCTGCATTAACCTGTATCAGAATATTTGTGGAATTGAGATAAGTAATCATAAAGAATCCCTGAAGAATCATAAAGATATTGAAGGGTAAAAAGCTTCTTTGAGGGCCCATTACAATCGAAGAAATACTCACACCAATCGCCGTAAAAAACACATACCACGGTTTGATACCTCTGTGACTCAGCATTGCAAGCAAAAGTGAGCCAAAAAGAGCACCAAGACCCATCATAGCCATAACAAACCCGTACCCTGTCGCGCCCATCTTGAGGACATCTTTCACAAAAGATGGAACAAAGATATTATAGTTAAACATAAATATATTAACAATAGCAAGGAGAACCACAGAAATAAGAATTATCTGAGAGTGTTTTATATATTTCAAACCCTCTTTGATATCTACAAATACACGCTCCGTGAGATTTGCTTTTCTGGGTTTCTCCTCTATTTTTATGAGGTATATTCCATATATAACCGGCAAAAAGCTTGCTGCGTTAATATAAAAACATGCTGCATACCCAAGTTTGCCTATAAGAATACCTGCAATGGCAGGACCTAATATCCTTGCAAGATTAAAAATAGAGGAATTAAGGGATATTGCATTCATAAGGGCTTTTTTCCCGACCAGTTCAACATAAAAAGACTGCCTTGCAGGCATGTCAAAAGTATTTGCAATGCCCATTGTTAAGGCAAGAAGAAGTATTTCCCAGTAAGTTATAATTTTAAGCTGAGTGAGAATTGCAAATGCCAATGCTGTAATTGTAAGTGCACTCTGAGTCAGAAGTAAAATCTTACGCTTTGAAAATCTGTCGATAATTACTCCTGCATAAAGAGAGAATAACATCATTGGAAGAAACTGAGCAGCTCCGACAACTCCAAGAAGGAAGGGAGAATTTGTGGTAGTTAAGACAAGCCACCCCTGGCCTACATTCTGCATCCAGGTCCCTATAAGAGAAATCGCCTGCCCGAAGAAAAATAATCTAAAATTCCTGAAGTAAAGCGAGGAAAAGTATAACTTTGACTTGTTTTGCAAAGTTTTTCCTATAACCTTGTTTTTCTCAGAAGCATTTCTTTCGAGGTTTCCAACCGCTTTAGAAAGCCCGTTCCCAATAAATTTTAAGCTTTTCATCTGAAATTTACCTCAACGATACAAAAATATTATAGCATAAATCAACTCTTTTGGGAATTTTTTAAAAAAAGAAAAAAAGTGCCAAAAAAACTGCAAAAAGGTATTGACACAAAACCAAAATGGTGTAAAATCCGTATCGTTATTTCAAATATAGGAGAGCGAGTTGAAATATATTTACGGACCGGTGAGGTCCCGGAGACTTGGAGTATCACTTGGTATATCGACAGTACCTGCCAAAGTATGTAGTTTTAATTGTGTTTACTGCGATGTTGCAAAGACGACGATTCTTACTGGCGAAAGAAAAGAATGCGTCAGTGCAGATGAAATACTCAAAGAATTGAGGAAGTTCCTTAGCACTTATAACAAGCACCTCGACCACATTACATTTTCAGGATTTGGGGAACCAACTCTAAATTCAAAAATTGGGTATATGATTTCCATAATAAAAGAATTCACAAACATTCCCGTGGTTGTCCTTACTAATTCTTCTCTTATATCAAGAGGCGATGTAAAAATTGACCTTTTACAGGCTGATATAGTTAAGTTTACCCTGAACGCCGCAAGAACCGACTATTATAAGAAGATAAATCAATCGCTAGATTCTATAAAGGTCGAAGACGTAATAAAGGGAATTATTGATTTCAGAAAAATGTTCCAACACGAACTCTGGATTGAAATTATGCTTGTAAAAGGAGTAAACGATTACGAAGACAATTATCGAAGCTTACACGATGCATTAGAATTGATAAAAGCAGATAAAGTCCATATAAATACAGTGGTCAGGGAGCCATCCTTTGGTTTTGCAAAACCTCTTAATATAGAAGAACTCATCCTTGCAAAAGAAATCATTGGAAACGGTGCAGAATTAATATCCCTCAAGCGCGAAATTCATTATCCCACGCAAGGGCAACCACTTCTACAAATTCACAGGAACAAATAATTTTATTAATTCTGTTGTAGCTTTTTAATGGGCTTGACAAAAACTCTTATTTTTATATTATTCTATTAGAATTATTCTATTGGAATTATTCCATCGGAATAATAGGAGGCGAGAAAATGCAGAATCCTTTTACTCTGCAATTGGTAAAAGATAAGAATTTTTGTGACAGGCAAAAGGAGATAGAGGATCTTTTGCTTTTCGCAAAAAATGGTCAAAACTTAGTTCTTTTTTCTCCTAGAAGAACGGGCAAGTCATCCCTGATTTTGCAGGTGTTAAAAGAACTTAAAAAGGAGGGGTATTTAACAGTTTATATAGATCTTTTCCCTGTATCCTCTGAAAAAGAATTCGTTTCAAAGCTTGCAACAAATATAACCAGAGAAATTGGAAGCGGAGCGAATGTAAAGACGTTCAAACAAAGATTTGCAGAACTTTTCCTTAAAATCATACCAACCTTTGAGGTGAAACCAGACGGAGTAAGCTTCTCTGTGCAATTTGACTCAGACGCAAAGTTTGACATATTACTTGAAGATCTGATGGGTGGTATTTATAAGTTCCTCAAAAGAAAAAACATAAAATCCTGTATTGCATTTGACGAGTTTCAAGAAATTACAGAACTTACAGAATCAAAAACTATCGAGGGTACTCTAAGATCTTATATCCAATCAAATAAAGAAATTGCTTTTTTCTTTGTGGGAAGCAGGCGGAGAATTCTCAAGGATATGTTCACAAACAAAAAGAGGCCTTTCTATAAAAGTGCATTCCTTTACAATCTCCAAAGAATTCCTGAAGAAGACTTTGTTTCTTATATCATACAAAAATTCAGCGAGACGGGAAAAGAGTGCAGTAAAGATGCTGCCAATAAAATTTATAATATCTCGCAAGGATATCCTTACTATGTGCAGAAACTTGCTTCGATCACCTGGGATCTTACAGAAAAGAAATGTAATATTGAGAAAGTCCAAAAAGCATATAAGATTTTACTTAAAGACGAAACTTTTGACTATGAAAACATCTTGAGCGGTTTAACTCTTGTGCAAAAGTCTCTCCTTAAAGCTATTGCTTTGGACCCAACTTCCTCTCTATTTAAAATTAACTATCTCAAAAAGTATTCCATTTCCATTGGCGGAGCACAAAAAGGATTAAAAACCCTTCTTTTAAAGGACATCATAGAAAAAGACGAAGAAGGAACATACAGGGTTGTCGACCCGGTGTTTCGTTTATGGCTTCTGGAATATGAAAACCTGTTTGAAATCTAACAATATTTAATTATTTTACCTGTGACCCTGTACAAGTACATTTCTGATACGCGAGCGAGATTTAATATTCCTATCGATTTTTCTTACGATAAGAACGGAGATCAAAAGAAAAAACACTGAAAATAAAACTGTTGTTGCATTCTGAAGCCTCACGAGTTCTATTCCTAAAAGCTTTTCTAAAATTACTCCAATAATTAAGCCAATTATTGTGGAGATAAAGGGCACCATATAAACAACGAAGGTGCCTTTTAAAAGTTCTTTTTCATCGTATTCGAATTCAACAACATCGCCTATCTTTGCACCGATATCATTTATTACATATACAGTCTGCCCTTCACCGAGCGTAGATTGACCGCATGTGCCATTTAAAACACAAGATTTACATTCGGTACCGGTGTCAGCAGTTATCTCTGCAAGTTTTCCGCTAAGGCTTTTAACAACTCCTATCTCTATCATACTTGACTTCCTTCCATATCGGGACATTTTTCTTTACCTCATCAACAATAAAACTGCAAGCTTGAAAACCCTCTTTTCTATGAGAGGAAGTTACCCCCACAAAAAAAGAGATCTCTTTTAGCGGTACATTGCCAATCCTGTGAATGATTATCACATCTATTACGCCGTTCCTTTTGAGAGCTTCAGATTCAATTTTTTTAAGCTCCTTAAGCGCCATCTCTTCGTAAGCAGAATATTCAATTGAGATAACCTCTCCATCTTCTTCGCCTCTTCTGGGCTCGCCGAGAAAAACAACAATACTTCCTGCATTGCTATTTTTAAGATTCCGAATGAGTGAATCTATATTTAAATCGTCTTTAGTTAAGCTAACCATATTAGCCTCCCTCGACTGGAGGAATTACTGCTACTGTATCGCCATTTTTAAGTTCTGTATCAAGACTTTTATACTCCATATTTACGGCAAACATAGAGTTTTCAAGGATATCACAAAGTTTGGGATTTTCCTTCAGAAGAAACATCTTCAAATCATTTGTATTACTCCCCTTAAATTCTATTTCAATACTACCCTGTTTCATAATGGTTTTCGCCTCACCGAAAAATAGCAAATTAACTTTCATATCTATATTATAAGCACATTTAGCAGTAGTTGAACAATATGAACTTCTTTATGAATTTTTCACTGAAGAAATTAGCCGACACCTCGATGTTATTGAGTTATAAAAAATCTCATAAAGATGATGAAATGAAAGAAAAACTCTCGTAAAATACAGGATAATTTTACTGAAGGTCTCTGAGTTCCTATTTTCCGTAAAATATTTTAGGAAATTTCTCCACAAGTTTTTTTATTTCATCGGGAGTTTTGTATGGGTCGGGTTTAATAAGACAGAAAAGTACATTTGTGCTCTTTACCAGAGCAATATGGCGCACCCTTTTCACATCGGAAAAGACTTCCTGGGTGAGTTTTCGGAGTTTCTCAAGCGTTTCTTCCTCTTCAAACAACGTATAAAAACCTTTTGTATTTTCAAGCTTAATAATTCCTTTTTTAAGCTCAGGAGCTTCTCTTATTTCTGGCCCGAAGAGGTAGTAAAAATTCCTGATGATGTGCGCATCAGAGTGAACTTGAAACTTTGGTCTAAGCACAATATAGAGTCTGTCTCCACGCTTTACAAGAAAAGATATAGGCAAATAAAAAAGGCTCTGGCGAGGGATGAGTGTAAGCGTTAGCTCTACCTTTTTAACATAGTTATCACTCAGTTCGTAATCCGCCTTAAAACCAGCAGACCCCCCAATCCAGGTGTAGGTTTTGTCCCTGAGTTTGAGTCTTTTCTCAAAACCTTCAACAAATGCCTTCATAAGCATAAGATTAAGCCTTCTGCCCTTCTGGAATTGAAGGACAGAAATTCCAGCAAGCGCTATTATTATAAACAGCAGGTTTCCTGATATTTTCACTTTGCTCTCCTATTGAATAAATTTTTCATAAAGATCTAAAAGCTGAGGAATTCCTCTGGGAGACTCCCTCAGCATGGGTACTTCTCTTATTTCAATATCTTTAAAGTGATCTTTCATCATCTCTGTTACTCTCTCCTGCTCTTTTATTTTACCAGAAATTTCAGGAGGAGGGTTTTCTATACGAAAGAGTTTATTGAGGTAAATTTTTCTCAAGTGGATTTTGAATTCAGTTAACGACTCATGTATTCTTTTTGTCTCAAAATAGGCAAGATCTTCAGCCATTGTAACAATATTAACGAATGTCTTATCAGAGGAGAAGAGTTCATTTAAAGCTTTCGTTTCTTTTTTGTAGATAAGAAGTTCCTGCATAATAGGGTCATTGCGTTCTTCCGAGGTTAACTCCAAAACCTCCCCTTCAATCTCCGCTTCAAATTTTCCTCTGACATTTTCAATCATTTTCCTTCGTGAAAGGATTTTTCTTCTCATACTTACAAGGTTTGCAGTCCAGATGAGAGAAATTTTAGGCATTGCAAGAACCCTCACTGTAATTCCTGTGGGAGGGGTATCAAAAATAACAATATCGTAGCATTCTTCAGACACGAATTTCTTAATGCCCTCAAGAGTTGCATACTCTTCAATGCCCGGGGAATTTTTAAGCACATCAAAATATTTTTCAATATTCATTACAGAGAGGTATCTGTAAGTGTGTTTGAGTTTTGATGAGAGTTCATTGAGGTATTCAAGAATCATCCTGTCAACATCAACTTCAATTGCATCAAGAGTTTTAGAAAGATGCTTTATCTTGCAGGGTATCTCTTCTGCAAAGGCATCGCCAAGGTTGTGAGCAGGGTCAAGGGATACAACAAGAGTACGCTTTCCTTCATTGGAAATTCCACTGGCAAATGCTGCAGAAAGGGTTGTTTTACCTACACCACCTTTTCCAAGAAAAAAGAAATTTTGCATAAAACCTTCCTAATCTATGTCAAAATGGCTGAGCGTTTCTGCAAAAACGTCATCAAGGTTTGCACTTCTTTTGAGCATTACATACATCTCCCTCTGCATATGAGGAATCAGCCTTAATATGATCCCTGTGGGGGGAGAAGGTATTCCAGAGAAAATACCCATTGTAATAAGGGCAAAGACATTTTCGTACTCCTCGAGTTCTTTCTCAATGAGGGAGGTCGAAACCTCCCTCATTCCTATCTCAAGTCCTTTTAAAAACCTTTTCAGTCTTTCAAGGAATCCATTCATTACTTAGAAGCTTCTAACAATTCGGGACCTTTCCTGTAAGACACAAAGAACTGTGCAACAAGAACAATATCAAGAATCAGCATAACGATTGTAAAGATATACATCGGGACTTTTGTTGCTGCTGCGAGGGTAGGAACAACTTTAAACAAATACCATACAAGAGCAACAAACACAGTTATCCAGAGGAAGATTGCAGGAATCACAACTGCCAAAGCCCACCTTCCTGCCTTCTGAACGTTCTTTACCCAGGCGGCTGCTGTAAGCATTGCGATAGATGCAAGCAACTGGTTAGTCCCTGCAAAGCCTGCCCAAAGAACAGTATATGTATTGCCCCATGCAAGCCACAAGCCAATAGCTGCAACTACAATGGAAGCAACCCATCTGTTGGAAAGGAACGCATAAAGCCCTGCACTTGTATTTTTAACTGGTTCCCAGAGCTCTGTCCAGGCATACCTTCCAAGCCTGTTGGTTGTGTCGAGTGTTGTCATAACGAAAGCAGAAACCCAGAGCCCAGCAAAGGTTGCACCAAATGTTGCAGGAATTGCAATTGCTTTGTTGAGCATCATGCCATAAGACTTTGTAAACACGGCCAGGGTTCCGCCAACTGCATTTGCAGCCTTGACATAGTTGTTTCCAAGATAGGCACCGCCTGCTGTAAGTTGCGCCATGTCAATTCCAAGCTCGGTGACTTTGGCTGCAGCAGCTCCAAGAACCTCAAGACCAAATGCACCAATTGAAGTGATAACAATTGTTGAAAGGAAACCCTCGGTAAACATTGCTCCATATCCAACAAAAAGACCGTTTATTTCTTTATCAAGCTGTTTTGAAGTCGTGCCAGAACCAACGATTGAGTGGAAGCCGGAAAGTGCACCGCATGCAATAACCAAAGGAACTGTTGGCCAGAATGGCGAAGGCTGCCCACCTACTGCCCTGGCTGAGAACGTTGTAAATGCAGGCCATGTAAAGCCCCTGAATGAAATTATTGCTCCAACGAGACCAAGCGCTAAGCCAGCATAGAGAAGGAAGGAGTTCAGATAATCTCTTGGCTGTAGGAGAATCCATACTGGGAGGGCTGCAGCAAAGACAATGTAAATAAACTGAAGTAAATAAAGAGTATGAGGGCTAGTGATATTGATAAAAGGCCATTTAAATGCAATAAAGATGGTAAGAACAAGCATTATGACGCCGATAATCGTTGCAAGGTTGAAGGGAATCTTCGTCCTGTAAAGAATCAGTCCTTCAATTACTGCAATAACAATAAATAGCACTGTTCCAGTTAGAATCTGGGGAGATTTGGATGCAAGGGATGTAAATGTTGCCATAAATGCTGCAATGACAAGAATCATTGCGAAGAGGACATAAAGCTCAAAGACTGTCTTTGTCCTTTCGCCCATTATTTTGCCTGCAACCCACTGAATGGACTTTCCGTCATAACGGACGGAAGCCATAAGGGACAAGTAGTCGTGCACTGAACCAATGAAAAGGTTGCCAAACCACACCCATAGAATTGAAGGAAGCCAACCCCAAACCATAGCAATGGCTGGTCCTGCAATTGGACCTGCACCTGCAATGGAAGCAAAGTGGTGACCAAACAGTACAAATTTATTCGCAGGCATATAATCCACATTGTCCCTGAGACGTACTGCAGGTGTTTCTCTTTTTGTATCAACTTTTACAACATTTTTTTCAAGCGCCTTACCATAGGTAAAATAGCTTACAAGGTAAATTATGGCACCGATCAATACAATTAATGCAGACATCTTTTAATACCTCCTTTTACTTAAATTTTGCTTTTCCAGTCTAAACTTAAACAATTTTCGAAGGTTTTTGTTGTTCTACCCACCTCCTCTATAAGATTTTTAAAAAACTACACAATAACTCTATAATATTCTATAACTTATTACGCGACTGTCAAGAGTTTTTAAATAAAAGCAAAAAAAGAGGGGATAAAAGTAAAAATGTTTGAAACATTGATTGTTTTGAATTATATATTAGGAAAATTTTAAAAATTCAAAAGCGAAATCTATCTCTGAATTCTTTCTGATGGTGCGGCGAAAGAGGAAGTTTATCTCCGTTTTCCATCTGAATAAGATATTTTCCCTTAAACCAGGGTATAATTTTGCACACTTTAGATAAATTTATTATATATTCCTTATTTATTCTGAAAAAGTTTTGAGAAATAAACCTTTTTTCAGCGTTTTGAAGATTCATACCTTTTACTGGAAGTGATTCGCTTTTCTTCCTTACAAATAATTTTCCCTTTTCCACATAAAAGTATTGAACGTCCTCCGGTTTAAGCAGTATTAACTCTCCCTGAAATTCGCAAACCACAAAATTAAGGTTAGGTGGTGTCTTCCCTTTTACTTTTGAGCTTATCTTTGCAAGGGTTTTTATAAAACGCCCCTCGTCAATGGGCTTGAGGATATAGTCAATGGCATCAACTTCAAATGCCTTTACCGCATGTTCTGAATACGCGGTCACGAATACGATAACAGGGGAGTTCTCGGTACCCTTTAGAACTTCTGCAAGACGAATTCCATCAAAACCAGGCATATTGATATCAAAAAAAGCAACATCAACAGTTGTGGATACCATAAAACTCAGTGCGTCAAATGCATTATCAAATTCACCTGAAAGCTCAAAATTTGGAAACCTCTTTAAAAAAAGTTTTATCTCTTCTCTTGAAGGTTTTTCGTCGTCAACGATAACTGTTCTAATAGCCAATCTTTCACTCCTTCTATTGGTATTGCAATTACAACTCTCGTTCCCTTGCCCGGAATACTCTTCACCTTGAACACAGCTTTCAATCCATAAAGATTCTTTAACCTTTCAAAAACATTTTTAATGCCGATTGAATTTTTATCACAGCCTTCAAGCAAATCCTTCAATTTATCTTTTGGGATTCCTCTCCCTGTATCAGATACTACAAAATAAAGCATATTTAACTTTAAATATGCGGAAATATCTATCTTTATCTTCCTTATATCTGTGGAATAACCATGCTTAACTGAGTTTTCAACGATTGGTTGCAAAGTAAATGACGGGATTTTTACATCAAGAAGTTTATCGTCAATATGAAATTCATATTCAAGGCGCTCCTCAAATCTTTCCTTTTCTATCTCAAGATATGACTTAACAAGACGAATCTCCTCTTTTAAATCTACAAGGTCTGAAACTCTATAGATCGTTTCTCTCAGGATATAACTGAGTTTTTGTATGAGGTGTCTCCCTCTTTCTGGATCCTGCCTTACGATATACGAAATAGTATTAAGAGCATTGAAAAGAAAGTGTGGATTTACATAGGCCTGAAGAGCTTTCAACTGGGATACGATTCTTAGCTTTTTTTCTTCTTCTATCTGGTTTAATTCGATCTGTGTAGTAAGAATTGTTGCAAGTCCTTTTGCAATTTCGATGTCAAGAGGACTCATTGCATCGTTATGCCTTCTATAAAGTTTGAGGGCACCAAAAATTTCTTCATCTGCGCTTTTCATAGGAACTACTACGCCTGAACCAAGAGGACAACTCTTTTCTTCACAGTCTATATCACTTTTGTTTCTTAAAAATGCAATTTCTCCTGATTTCAAAACTCTTTTTGTGGAAGACGTCCTGAACGAGCCTCCTGCTATATGATGGTCTTCCCCAAGCCCTCTAAATGCAAGAATCTTATTCCTGTCTGTAATGCCAACCGCATCGAGATTTGTATACTTTAAAATAATTTTAGCTGCTACGTCTGCGGTTTCCGTTGTAAGCCCTTTGCTTAAAACGGGTAGTGTTTTTTCTGTAATCTTTAGCACAGTTTCAGCGGTAATCGCCGAAACCAATTCCCTTTCTCTCATTGATACCTGTATTACAAGAAGGAAAAGCCCTACACCGACTGCATTTGTAAGGATCATCGGACCACTCACTTGCCGCACAAGAGCAAGCGCCTGATTAAATGGTTTTGTAATAAGAAGAACGAGAAGCATATGGCAGGATTCCGCTGCCGCTGCGAAAAAAAACCCTGCAAGTGGTGAAAAAATCTTTCCTCTTCTCAATCTATAAAGAAACCCGGCGGCAACACCATTTATTATAGTTGCGAGAGCACATGAATTCGCGGTGAACCCTCCCAAAGATGCACGATGCACTCCACCCATTAGTCCGGCAATAGCACCCACAAGAGGCCCACCAAAAAGACCTCCTGTTATTGCTCCGACATCCCTCACATTTGCAATTGCATCATTAATATTTACCCCGAGGTATGTCCCTGTGATTGAAATTAGCCCAAAGAATATGCCCAAAAAAATTTGTTTTTTAACCGACTCCTCAAGATTAAAAAGAACTCTGGTGATAAAGGTTTGTGTAAGAATAAATGCCGCTGTAATAATAACAGTCAATGACTGTAGAAGCTGTATATAAAGCTTTCCGCGTGTAAAGATAGAACTCAGGAAAGAATTATCCATCAATCACCTCTATTAATTATACATACTATTATAAATCTATATAATATAAAATGGAAAAGAAAGACATCCAGGGTCTAAGCATTTATATTTATACGTTCGGGTCACTTGAAACAAACACTTACGTATTTGAAGACTCGAAAAGCGTCTGCGTCATTGACCCTGCAAATGCTAACAAAGATGAGGATATAGAGATAATTGAAAAGATCAAAGAGCTGGGAGAGTTAAAATATATTATAAACACACATGGACATTTTGACCATATAATTGGAAATAGGACACTTAAAGAAGAATTTAAGAATGCAAAAATTATTATTCATCCTCTTGATAAAGAAAAATTAAATGACCCTGTAAAAAATGGCTCAAATTTCTTTGGAGAACCGGTAATTTCTCCAGATTGCGACATGACAATAAATGAAGGCGATGAAATAAAGACAGGAAAAATAAAATTAAAAGTAATTCACACGCCTGGGCATACAAAAGGCAGTATTTCTCTTAAGGGAGAGGGATTTATATTTTCCGGTGACACGCTCTTCGCTGGAAGCGTTGGTATTGCAAAGGAATATAGCAATGCATTTGAGGAAATGATTACTTCGATAAAGGAAAAACTTCTTGTCCTACAGGATGAAACAATCGTACTACCGGGACATGGAGGAACAAGCAAAATTAAGGAGGAGAAGGAATTAAATCCATTTTTAAGCTAAAAAATTATGAGATATTTGATAATCCTATAATTGTCATATTTTTTGTAGAAAAAATTTTTTAGAGTAAATTTATAAAAAATAGGGCTCAGCTTTGAGTCCTATGTCAATTCTACAATTTATATTAGTTTCATTCTTCTCTGTTATTTTCTGATAATGCGGTTATTTTTTATGAGGTGAATGATTGTGCCTGTGATGTATATCAGGCATATGTGAATGCTCATGCTCTAATGATTCATGAATATGAAAGTGTGAATGATACCCACTCTCTGGTACTTCTCCAGGTTTATGGGAATGGTTATGATGACCATCTCTATGATTATGCATGTGAACATGGGCAACATATTCATGAAAATGTTTATGGCTATGTTTTTCCTTTAATAAAAAAACAGCACCCGCGATCATTAAAAGCAATGAAATAATAAACATAATATTCGGAGTGTCTTTAAATAATATAAAAGATAATGCTGCGCCTATAAAAGGTGCGGTTCCAAAAAATGCACTTGTCCTGGCACTACCAAGATTCCTCATGGCAACTACAAATAGAACAAGGCTAAATCCATAACTTAAACAGCCAAGTAGCATCGAAAGCAAAATTATTTTTAAATCTGGAATAGAGTTTTTCAGTAGTAGTGACAGAAATAAAGAAAAGAAACCTGCAGAAAATCCTTTAATGATAACAATGGAAACAGGATTTTTTGATGAAATATTTCTTGTAAAATTGTTATCAATCCCCCAGCAAAAGCCAGCAAAAATAATCCCTATTGCTCCTATGGAGAATCTCCATTGGCCTGTAAAATTCCAGGAAAGGAGTATGCTTGCTAAAGTAATCAATAAAATAGATATCCAAACTCTCTTACCTATGTACTCGCTAAAGAATAATCCTGCAATTAATGCAGTAGCCACACCTTCAAAATTCAAAAGCAAAGATGCAGTAGAAGCAGGTGTTATACGCAAACTGAACATCAATAAAATGGGTGCGATAACGCCACCCGATAATATGGCGCCAACAAGCCAAAGAATATCTTTTTTTGAAAGAGAAGCCTCTTCATGCTCTCGTTTTACTATGAGGCGCTCTAATCTCTGGAAAATCCACAAACCAGCACCACTTCCTATATATAGGAACGCTGCAAGTGGAATAGGGTCAATTTCTCTTAAAAGAACCTTCGAAAGAGGTGCGCTTACTCCAAATAGTACAGCAGACAGTATAGCAATCATTTGATATTGTCTAAATTTGTTCATCAAAAGTTAATTTCCTCTCTTATGTAAGCTATTATTGTTCTATTTGTTTCATGTTTTATCCTGTCTAATTCATATCCCTGGACATCTAACCAAATAAAAATTATTAGATTACACCTTTACTCCACTGTCACCGACTTCGCAAGGTTTCGAGGTTTATCTATGTCAAGACCTCTTGCTTCTGCCATATAGTAAGCAATAAGCTGAAGAGGAATAACATTAATAATTGGACCAATGTCATTTGTCACCTTAGGGACATAAAAAACCCTATCTGCAACTTCTTCGATTGTATTGTACCCTTCTTGTGCAATAGCAAGGACTTTTCCGCCACGCGCTTTGACCTCTTTTATATTACTCAGAGTTTTTTCCTTTAAAGGCCCATAAGTTATAACAGCAATGACAAGTGAATTAGGAGTCACAAGTGCAAGTGGACCATGTTTTAACTCCCCTGCAGGATACCCTTCCGCATGAACATAGGAAATTTCTTTGAGTTTAAGAGCACCTTCAAGAGAAAGTGCAAAATCAAGATTTCGTCCAATATAGAAAGTCTCTTCTATACTTTTTGTAGTTGAGACAAAATCTGCAATTTCGTTACTTCTTAAAACGATGCTCCTTGCCTTCTCTTCAAGTTTCTGAAAATCATTTACGATGTTACTTTCTTCCTCTTTTGTAAGTTTACCAAGCAATTTAGCGAAATAGACAATGAGGAGTAAAATTACCTCAACCTGTGCAACATATGCCTTGGTTGAAGCAACTGCGATTTCAGGACCTGCATGTATATAAACAACTTGATCGACTTCCCTTGTAACAGAGCTTCCTACAACGTTTACAATACCAACCGTCCTGGCACCTTTTTCTTTTCCAAATCTTAAGGCAGCAAGCGTATCTGTTGTCTCTCCCGACTGGCTTATGACGAAAAGGAGAGTATGCTCATCTATTACTGGGTCTCTATACCTGAATTCAGAGGCAACTTCTACCTGTGCAGGTATTCTCAAATATTTTTCTGTAAGATACTTCCCAAATACACCAGCATGATACGCCGTGCCGCAGGCTACAAAATATACCTGATTAACACTTTTTAAATATTCAAGTGAAATATTAAGCTCGGGAAATTCAACAACTGCATCCCTCACCCTTCCCCTCATTGCTTCTCTTATGACATCAGGCTCCTCGAAAATTTCTTTAAGCATGAAATGCTTAAACCCACCCTTCTGGGCATCCTCAATTCTCCAGTCAATCCTTTTGATATTTCTTGTAATTAGGTTAAGGTTCTTGTCGTAAACATTAATGCTCTCTCTTCTCACATCTATAATGTCGCCGTTCTCAAGTATAATTATGTTCTTTGTGTATGGAAGAATCGCAGGTATATCGGATGCAATAAAATTTTCACCCTGACCAAGTCCTGCAACAAGTGGGCTATCCTTCCTCACGGCAACAAAACGATCTCTTTCATTTTTACTCATCACGGCTATTGCGTAAGAGCCTTCGAGGAGTTCAACGGTCTTTTTAACTGCTTTTAAAAGGTCTCCTTCGTAAAATTCCTCAATAAGGTATGCAATAACTTCTGTATCAGTATCGGTTCTGAAAGTTCTACCTTCTTTAACAAGCATCTTTTTCAATTCAAGATAGTTTTCTATGATACCATTATGGATCACTACGATACTTTTACTTTCGCTTAAATGAGGGTGAGCATTTACATCATTCGGAATTCCGTGAGTTGCCCATCTTGTATGCCCAAGCCCTATTGAACCCTTTAATTCTTCGTTTTTAAGCTTATTTTCGAGGTCGGATATTCTTCCCTGAGTTTTAACAACCTTTAGGTCATCTCCAATAATTGCGACTCCTGCTGAATCATAACCACGGTATTCAAGACGCTTCAATCCGTCTATAAGTATTGGAAGAGCGTCTTTATTGCCAATATATCCTACTATTCCACACATTTTAATCCCTCCAAAAATTGTTTAATTTTCAATGAAATATTTTTAATTTCATTCTCATCCTCTCCTTCAACCATAATACGGATGAGAGGCTCTGTACCAGAAGGACGGACAAATATCCTTCCCTTGTCTCCAAGTAATTTTGATTCGCTTGCAACGAAATCCTTGAATTCTTCTTTATCCGCGATATTTTTATCCTTTACCCTAACATTCGTAAGGATTTGAGGAAAATGAACAATTCCTTTCCTTAGCTCACTTAACGGTTTACCCTCGTCATTCATAACCGTAAGCAACATCAGGGCAGTTATTAGGCCGTCCCCTGTTGAGCTTTCCTCAAGGAATATAATATGCCCGGACTGTTCTCCACCGATTATTGCTCCACTCTTAATCATTTCGGAAAGCACATACCTATCGCCAACTGAGGTTCTTAAAAACCTAATACCATTTTCGATAAACGCTCTCTCAATCCCTATATTACTCATTATAGTGCCTATAACTGTATTGTTCTTCAACTTTCCTTTCTTATGAAGCCATTTTCCAATGATAAGCATCGTCTCATCACCATCAACAATATTCCCTTCGGAATCTGCAAATATTACCCTGTCTCCGTCACCATCATGACTTACGCCTATGACTGATCTTGAAGCTTTCGTTAGCTCAGAAATAATATGGGGGTTTGTAGAGCCACAGTTCACATTAATCCTTGAACCATCTGGCTCCGTTCCATAAGTAATAAGATCTCCGCCAAGCCTTTTCAAGGTTTCAATAGTTGTAAAATGGGTTGCACCAAAGGCTGCATCAACTGCAATTTTTAAACCAGCAAGGCTTAGAGGAAAACTCTTAACAAGGTGGTTAACATAAGATTCTCTAAGGTTTGTATCCTCTGTAATTTTTCCAATCTGTATACCCTTTGGAAGGGTAGTCATGTTAATTTTATCAAGCAAGTGTTCAATTTCTTCCTCTACTTCATCTTCAAGCTTGAAGCCATTATGTGCAAAAACCTTAATTCCATTGTATTCAATCGGGTTGTGGGAAGCTGAAATCACGACTCCTGCACAGAAATTTCCAAGACGAGTTAAAAGAGAAACTGCAGGCGTTGGTATAATCCCCGCAGTAATAATATCAACTCCATTGCTTGCAATTCCTGCTGCAACTGCATTTCTCAACATTGGAGATGAAACCCTTGTATCTTCGCCAATAAGAACAGGACCATCGCCTCTAAAATATTGGCTCACCGCACGGCCAATTTTAACTGCGAGTTCAACTGTTATTTCCTTATTTGCAACGCCTCTTGCACCATCTGTTCCAAAAATCTTTCTCACAAATGCTATTTTACACCGTTAAGAATTTTAATCAAGTTGAAAGGCGAATCAGGGAATTGCACATAAGTGCCTGACACAAATCGGCAGTTGCTGAGATTTTCAAAATAAATATATTAATACAAAGGAGGGTACAGGATGAGAAAATTTCTAAAAGAAAACTGGAAGTTTTACCTTATCAACATTTCGCTTGCAGTGGGGATTTATTTCTCTTCAAAAATATATGACATTACAAATCACGCAACGGCGAACGTGCACATACTACAAACTCCACTCGACAGGCTTGTTCCTTTTATACCAAAATTCATTGTGATTTATAATTCTCTCGAGCCCGTGATATACGCTTCTCTAATGTTCTTCTTTCTATTTCATCCTAAAATTTTTACAGCATTTGCCCTTGCTATGATTTCCCTGTTTCTTATAAGCAACCTTGTATACGTCGTATTCCAAACACAAGTGCCAAGGCCTGAGCTCACTCCACATACAAACTGGTTTGTTGATAAAGTCATCTCTCTTTACAACAGTGACAACCCTTACAACTGCTTTCCAAGCCTCCATTGTGGCACATCGACACTAACTGCATCATTCTGGTTTGTAAAAAATAGACACAGAGTCATTGCCTGGATTATGTCAATATGGGCATTTGGCATTGTGCTATCCACTCAATTTTTGAAACAGCATGTTCTGGTCGACATTACAGGTTCCCTAATTGCAATTGGGTTATTCTTTGCTTTTTACAAATTATTTAACCTTAAAATGCAGGTATAAAAGTACTTATAATAACCTGAATATTTTTTACAAAAATTTTTAAGCTAAATTTTTATACAAATAATGCAGTATTGATGATAATGTTTTCCTTTTCATAATTCTATCACAATTAAATCTTAAAATTGTTACAAGCAGTTAGGAATTTTAAGTATAGGAGGTTTTAAATGAAAAAAACAGTAAGGTTAATTCTGGTAGGTTTGATTGGATTAGGAATAGTACTTGGTGGTCTAAGTTTAGTCTATGCGGGAAATGTTAGTAACACTAATTCCACAGGATTTGGAGCATTTGCAAATGCAGTATTTACCATGTTTAAACCGGGTTTAAGAGGCGAAATTGCCGATGGTGAAATGCTTGAAGATGTAGCAACATATCTTGGTGTTTCTTCCGATACACTCCGTACAGAGTTGCAGAGTGGACAGACTCTTGCTCAGATTGCAGTAGCACAGGGCAAAACTAAAGATGGCTTAATAAACTTCATCGTCTCAAAGAGAACCGATGAACTTAAAACAGCTCTTAGCGATGGTAAAATAACACAGGAACAGCATGACAATATGAAAGATAATCTTGAAGCACGAGTAAAAGAAATGGTAGAAAGAACCGATGTCGGCAAGCCTGGCTTCGGAGGCAGAGGAAAGGGTTTAGATTTTAACGCTCTTGACACCGACATTGCAAACTTTATCGGTGTAACAATTGATGATTTAAGAACTGCTCGAGAAAGCGGCAAGAGCCTTGCTACTATAGCAACAGAGCACGGTAAAACCGAAGATGCACTCATCCAGTTCATCATTTCAAAAGAAACTGCAAATCTCGATTCACTCCTCAAAGACGGAAAGATTACTCAGATTCAGTACGACAATGCAGTGAAAGATATGGCAACACGAGTAAAAGAAATGGTAGAAAGAACAGAAACGGGAAAGCCTGGCTTTGCAAACGGGATGGGTAAAGGATTTGGGAGAGGGTTTAATTTCTGCCCAGACTTACAAAACCCATAATCTCACAATTAACTTTTAATATAACCAGTAAAAGAGGGCGTCAACGCCCTCTTTTAATTTCACACAATACAATCTCAAACAGCATAATAAAATACAAGCCCAGGTTATAAAAAGGTAAATTCATATACAACCCAATGTAATTGTTTTTGAAGCCAAGAAAATGAGAAATTAAAGAAAATATTTTTAGTAGTATGCTTGAGATTTTTAAAAATCAGCTGAACTATTTTTCACAGATATTTATTATAATTTCGACTTCTGTATTATCCTCCGGAAGTGCTTCAGGTAGGGTAATTGTAGCTCCTTTTATCTTTTCTATATCTTTAACAAGCTGTGGAAATTCGTTTGCAACGATTTTATAATAAAGAACCTTCTGCGTAGCATTGCCTTCAGGTTGCAATTCATCTTGAAATTCGCCATTACCTTTAACACTGCTACCCGTAATCGTACCATGACGTTCAAGTATACTTAAAAGTATCTCATCATCTCTTACACCAATGCTAATGTTTATCTCTGGTTTTACTGCTGTTATTTCAAAAGAGGGATTTTGAGTACCTGACCTTAATTGAGGAGTTGTAATTCCTTTTTTCTGCGGTTTGAAATTATAAAATGTTAAGAAAAGAACTGACACAATGGCCACCGCAAATAGTGAAGCAAAGGCAAATCTATATCTGAAAACAATTTTATGCTTCTTGTCCTTTTCGAGCACTTTGTTTAGAACATCGGGAGATTGAACATTCATTTCGCTTAAGGTGCTCTTCATAAGCAAAAGTTGCTCAAAGTATTCCTTTGATTCAGGATCTTCTTTGAGGAGTTTTTCTAACTCTTCTTTATTACCTTCTCCATCTATGTACTTTGAAATTTTTTCTTTCATCATATTTTAGACCTCTTCACCTTTGAAAAAGTTCCATATATTTTTAAATTTTGTCAAAAAAATCCATTTTCAGAATTTCATCACGCAAGTGCTCTCTCGACCTTGCCAACCTCGAGCGCACAGTTCCAACAAGCACATCAAGCATCTTTGCAGTTTCTTCATAAGAAAATCCACGAATGTCCACAAGAGTAATAATTTCACGCTCGTTTTCACTCAAACGCTTCAAACCTTCCCATATAATCTTTTTCTTTTCGTCGAACGAATATTCAATAGGAATGTCTTCAGAAATAGGATTATCAAGCATATTAACGGCTTTACGTTTCTTAAACTCATCTTTTAATGTATTCATTGCGATTCTATATAACCAGGTCGTAATATTTGCCTCGCCCTTAAACCCCCTTATGTACTTAAAAGCCCTGAGAAAAGTCTCTTGAAGGATGTCCTCTGTAATTACCCTATCCCTTGAAACCTGAAATATAGCATTAAAAATAAGGTTTTGATATTCACGGACAAAACATTCTTTTGCAGTAATATCTCCCTTTTTGAGTCTCTCAATTATCTCTTTTTCTTTCATCTAAAGATATTATATTAATTTTTGTGAGAATTCCACAGTCACAAAAAAGATAAACAGAGAAAAACTGCATGTTTTATAGTGTTTAACCATCTTACAAAAACCCATGACCCTTCATTTAACAAGGCTCACATTTTGATTATAATTTAAATATGAAATATATTGTTTCTATTATTTTTGCATTTTTTATGGGAGCAGTACCCTATGCCTATATTGTAGGAAGGGCTACAAAACACATTGATATAAGAAAATACGGCTCCAAAAACCCTGGTACAGGCAATGTATTCCACCTTATAAGCTGGAGGGCTGGCACTATTGCACTTATTGGAGATGTAGGAAAAGGTTTCTTTGCGCTATATATAATATGGCTCATGTATAAATTCAATGGCACAATCCTAACATACCTCGGCATCGCCTCAGTCCTCGGTCACGTTTTCTCACCATTCCTTGGCTTTAAAGGCGGGAAAGGAGCCGCAACCACTGGAGGGTTTTTATTGTTTGTTATTCCCGTAACACTTGGAACAAAGGCAATCCTATTTATAATATATTACATCATCGCCTGGATAATATTTCTTATCATTACTCATTCCCAGGTTGTGACGCTTTCTGTGATTATGTCAACGATTCCAGTTACTCTCTGGTTTATAACAAAAGATATAAATTTTATAATTGCAATTATTCTGCTCGTTTTATTGATCGAGGCTCTTGGTGCAGGACCTCTAAAAAGGGAGTGGAAAGCCTCTTACGATAAATATATTTCAAGATATTTCGATATAAAGAGCAAAAACTAAAATTTGCTATAAAAAAGTTATTCGCCAGTTACCTTGACCTATTAAGCTAAAACAATATAATTTATATGTGCCGGAGTGGCGGAACTGGTAGACGCGGCGGACTCAAAATCCGCAGGGGTTTGGAGCTCCGTGAGGGTTCGACTCCCTCCCCCGGCACCATTTTTATAAAGAGAATGACATCTAAATATTCAATAATAATTTAAACGATGAAATTTGAGTAACGATATTTCTTGCTTCGGGAATTATTTAGTTAGAAAGACCTTTTATATGCATAAATGACTACAATTTAGTTTAGTTAAAAATCAAATGGGGATATAATCTTACCTTTGTAGAGAACTGATGTCCTTTTTCTTACTGAATATTCAAATTCAACAGGTAGCCCGTAATTTTTCAAAATATTCAGAAGTTCATCGATTCTAACACTTCCAACGTGGGTAAAATATATAGAAAAGAGGATTTCGACATTTTCCCCTTCTCTTTTAAGAAGTCCAAGGTTCTCAATAAATTTTCTTATATCCTTTCTTTTGTCTTCTCTTTCAACAATTATCTCCAGGCTTTCAAGAATCTTTTTAAAACAGATTTCAATTTTCTTGTCACTTATATTTTCGGGAATTTTTCCATAGATAAAGTGCACAAGAATCGCTTCAAGGGATGTTATTGAAGGCGCGCTGTCAGGGATAACTTTGACGTTCTTTATGACAAGTATTCCCGCAAATGCGCTCTCAAGGTTTTCTGATACGGTCGCTATATCAAGTTCTTCCTTCAAGTAGAAATCAAAATATTCGTCCTCGCCAACCATTCCAACGCTTAAAGGGAAACCCATTTCCATTTTCACTCTTGGGTTAAACCCCTCAGCGAACTTAAGAGGGAGGAGAGTTCTTCGAAGTCCTCTTTCTATTGCAGTTTTAAGGTCAATGTGCCCTATATAACAAATGTCTTCAGGCCTTTCGAAATTTACCCGTATTCTCACATAAATATATTATCATAAATCACAATTTCGAAAGAACTTAAGAGGTTGAGACTTTTTAAAAATCCTATTCAAAAGTAATTATGAATAAGTTACGATACATATGCTAAGGACGTAGGGAGATGTTGAAGAAGAAGCTGTTTCCCCTGTATAATACCGCCATGGAAAGATTGATAAGAGCTTCAAGGTTCTCAAAGAATGAAGAAGCCCAGTTCAGGTTAAAGGTAATTGAATTCTCAAATAAGTATGAAGTAATTCATAGGAGAAAAGAGAACGAATACAAAGGAATAAAACATACTTCTATTGCCTTTGGCGTATTCAAGGGCAATGATCAGAAGGTGCGAAGGAGGTGTCTAAAAGAATCTCAGGGGAGGCTTGATAGTCTCATCCCCAAATCAAGAAGACCTAAAAAGGTAAGAACCATGAAGGTGAATTTTGAGATAGTTACCTTCATAAGAGATATGAGAGAGAAACACCCAAGAAGGTTGCAATCATTGCGTCAATGAAAAAGCTTTTGCTTAAAAACTACAAAAACTTAGTTTTAGGTATGGACTCTATCACAGTATCTAGCAATAAATAGGAAGTTTTTCTTTCTACGAAATTTTTCATAGATCTTTGATGATTCACAAAAACTCCGAATTGAATCATCAAAAAAGTGATAAAATAATAAGAAGGTGGTGCACTGTGAAACTCACAGAAGAAGAGCTTTTGAGCCTTCCAGAGAACATAAAAAGCTTTGCCGGAAGTAAAATATGGAAAGAAACTTCTAAAGAAGATCTTATCAACAGGTTAAAGGATACTGATTTTTCTGAAATTAGAAGAGTTGCTGATTATTTAGATCTTTATATAGGAGATACATGGGCATTAACCATAGGGACGTTTGATGGTAGATATTATGTTAGAAATGTTGGCTTTGAAAACGAGAAATATATGTATCTAATTTACGGAGCAGCGACTGGTATGCATGCTGCAGGAGTTAGTGCAGCAGGAAGCTGGGCTGCTTTAATATACTTCTTAACATCAGAAAGATTATTTGGTAAAAAGCGCAAAGGAAAATAATTATCATTATTTAATAAAAACCATGAGATTTTCTACTAAATAGTCTCCGGAATCTATTGACTAAATAAAAAATACTGATAAAATTCAATCCGTAAATTTAAAATGAAAATTGGGATAACGTATAATCTTAAAAGAAGCGACAGCGATAGAGAAGCCGAGTTTGACAGGCCTGAAACTATCGATATGGTCAAGAAATCTCTTGAGAATAGAGGATATAAAGTAAAACTATACGAAGCAACTTCTCCACTGCTTTTCTATTCACTTGCACTTGATAGACCTCAATTTGTATTTAACATCGCCGAAGGAAAAAATGGCTCTCACAGAGAAGCTTTTGTTCCCGCACTGCTTGATGAATTAAAACTCCCTTATACGGGCTCTAATGTCTTGTCTCTTGCAATATCAATGGATAAGATAATGACTAAAGAAGTGCTTAAGCTTGCAAATGTGCCAACCCCGAACTATAAAGTTGTGCGACCAAATGGACATCTAAGTCTTGAAGGATTAAAATTCCCTGTAATCGTGAAGCCTCCATTTGAAGGTTCAAGCATGGGGATCACATCGAAATCGGTCTGCTATAATGAAGAACAGGCAAAAATTGACATTTATAAAACATTTCAGAAATTTAAAAGGCCAGTGCTTGTGGAGGAGTTCATCGAAGGTGCCGAGATAACAGTTGGAGTTATGGGAAACTTTCCTCCTCACGCTCTACCACCTATGGAAATTGACTTCTCCTCTCTTACAAAGAGAGAATTGAGGGCATCGGCCTGGGGAATCCAGACTTACAAATTTAAAACAGACTACTCAACAAAAGCAAACTATTGCCTGCCTGCAAGGCTGCCTGAAGAAATGCTTTCAAAAATATCAAAAATATGTGAAGATGCTTTCATTGCATTAAGGAATAGCGATATTGCAAGGTTTGACCTGAGGGTTGATAAAGAAGGCAACCTATTCATCCTCGAGGTAAATCCATTGCCAGGGCTTGATCCTGAACATTCAGACTTCCCAAGAATCTACCGGTTAATGGGAAAAACTTATGAAGATCTTATTAACGATATCCTGAATTTCGCAATTGAAAGATATAAGATAGAAAACAAAGCAGAATCAGAAAATAACCAGAACATTATAAATCCAAGTCTTTAATTAAACTCTACTGACAATTTTTCAATTTCAGGGTAGATTTCATCGATTTGCTGCTGAGTTTCTCTAGTTCTTCTGAGGGCTGTTGTAATTCTTGAATACGTTGTAATTTCTTCAAGGGACAGGTATCTGCCTTTTCTGTCTTTTAGCCATTTTGAAAGAACCTGACAGCCGCCAATTTGATATTCAAAAACCTCTTTGTCGATATTGTCAAAATAATTATCCTTATTAATATAAATTCTCTTTTCAGGTTCGCCATAAATAACCTTTTCAACAAGATTCAAGCCTTTCCCCTGATATTTTGAAATAGGGGAATCTAGATCAGGAGATTTCAAAAGGTGGAGATATACAAGAGACTCTCCTAATTTACCAACTTCTTTGAAAACTTCATAATCAGAGGTAAAAGGCACTCTCGGGAAATCCATCTTCAAAAATTCCTTGTACTTTTTTCTTGCTACCTTCTATAATCAAAGAGATATCACTTACAAAATTATTTTTTGGAATTACAGTTTTTCGCCTTTTTCATAAGGAGTTCCGTCTGCAGCAGGGGGTACAGCTCTTCCAACGAATCCTGCAAGAATAAGAAGGGTAAGGATATAAGGAAAGGCAATAAAGAAACCTCTTGGAATTATCTTTAAAATCTGAGGGGCAACTGTCTGGATGTATATTTGTAGTACAGTCGCGCCTGTGAAGAAAAGAGAGGCGAGAAATGTACCAATTGGTGTCCACTTACCAAATATCATTGCTGCAAGGGCAATAAAGCCAAGGCCTGCTGGCATGTGGTTATCAAATAGATCAAGTTGACCAATAGACATAGAAACACCCGCAAGACCTGCAAGGACACCTGAAGCAATTGTTGCAAGGTATCTTATAAGATACACATTCACCCCGAGAGTGTCTGCCGCCTTTGGGTGCTCTCCAACTGACCTGTGTCTTAATCCCCACGGTGTATGATAAAGATAAAAGTGGATAACAAAAGGAAGGATCAGAGCAAGCCAGACAAAAATATTCATTACTTTAAAAATCTCGCCCACAACAGGAAGTTTTGCTAGTGCGGGTATGAGTGGCTTTCCGAGAAAAGAATTAACAGAGGGGGAATGGCCTGTCGTATTGAAATACTTTTCAAGGAAGAATGTCATACCTCCGAGTGCAAATACATTTATTGCAACGCCTGAAATAATTTGATTACCTTTAAGTGATATTGAAATATAACCATGAAGTAGACCAACAAGAGCACCTGCCATAATGCCAAAGAGGATCCCTATCCATGGATTACCTCCAAGCGGATTTCTTGTGCCAAGTATAGGATCTATACCTCTTGAAGACATGTAAGAGCCAAGCACTGCAAAGAATCCACCCATTCTCATCATTCCTTCAAGAGCAATATTCACTACTCCTGCACTCTCACACATAACTCCACCAAGTGCAGCGAGAATTATTGGTGTTCCAAACTGAAGTGCCGAGGAAATGAGCGAAACAAATATATTAGTCGTCTGCACTTTTCGCTACCTCCCTCGCTAATGGTTTTCTTTCACCAATCTTATACAACAAGAACTTTATTCCAAACTGTCCTGCAACAAAGAGTGTCGCGACTCCTTGAATGATATCTGTAAATGTCTTATGTATTCCCATCAATTGCATTCCAGTAGCGCCACCTCTTATAAGTCCAAAGAACATTGCAGCAACGAAAGTTCCGATGGCTCCATTACCACCAATTAAAGCCATTGTAATTCCATCGAAACCATATCCTGGTCTGAAAACCCCTGGGTAACGCCCTTCAGTTCCAAGTATCATGCAAGCGCCACTGATTCCGGCAAGCGCGCCTGATATAAACATTGCCGTAACCATTGCTTTTCCTGTGTTAATACCTGCATACCTTGCAGCCTTAGGATTCTTCCCTGTCGCGCGGATTTCATAACCAAGCACGGTTCTTGATAAAAGCAGGTAAACAAAAATTACTGCAATGATTGCAATTATTATCGAGGCATTTAACCTCGTACCCGTAAAAAAAGGGGTTAGCCTTGAAGAAGCCTTTACATATGGAGTGCCTGCAAGAAATGAAGTCGGTTGATACTTCTCAATGCTGAATGGGCCGACGACAAGCCAGTTTTCAACAAGATTTATGGCAATCCAGTTCAACATTATTGTGGTAATAACTTCATGAACTCCTTTTTTTATTTTCAGCCATCCTGCAAATGCACCATAAAGACCTGAAATTACAGCAACTGCTACAAAAATGATAGGAAAATTTATCCATGGAGATATATCGAATTTAAAACCGAGATAAGCTGCAACTATTGCACCAATTATAAACTGCCCTTCCGCACCAATATTAAAAAGACCAACATTAAATGCAACTGCAACAGAGAGACCTGTGAGTGTCAGAATTGCTCCCTTAAGTAAACCTTCACCTGCAACTTTTAAAGTAATTATTTCCTGAAAAGAGCCTCCAATTGCTCCTCTAAAGAGCAAGGAATAAGCAGCAAATGGATTTTTACCGGATGCTGCTATCATAAAGGCTGCAACAAGAAAACCAACTGTAATAGCAATTATTGGAACAAGAAAGTTAGAGAGTCTCTCCTTCTCCCTGTTCCACCAGTTCAATATTTCATTTGAAGATTCAAGAGCTTTTGTGCTCATGATGCAACCTCACTTTTTTCATATCTCTTCAAGCCAAGCATAAGTAGACCAAGTTCCTCTTCTGTTGCTTTCTCTGCTGGAAGTTCACCAACGATTTCACCACCATATAAAACTGCAATTCTATCCGACAGCATCATAATTTCATCGAGTTCAAAAGATATAAGGAGCACTGCTTTACCTGAATCTCTTTGCTCTACAAGTTTATGGTGGACAAATTCACTTGCTCCAACATCGAGACCTCTTGTCGGCTGAGCCGCAATAAGAATATCAGGGTCATATGAAATTTCTCTTGCCACAACCACCTTCTGCTGATTCCCCCCCGACAGAGAATCTACAACAAGATTAGGATTATGAGGCCTTATATCATATTCAAGCACTTTTTTATTTCCAAATTCATCGATATTTTTCCTGTTTAGAAATATGCCTTTTGAGAAATAATTCTCTCTCTGTCTTCCTATAAATAAATTATAGGCAACCGTAAATGGAAGAACAAGCCCTCTATCTCTTCTATCTTCCGGTATATGAGCAACTCCACTTTCTCTAAAGAACCATGGGTTAAACTTTTTAACTTCCCGTCCTCTAATTAATATCTTTCCTTCTTTTATTGGTCTTAAACCTGTCAAGGCCTCGACAAGTTCCCGCTGACCATTTCCTTCAACACCTGCAAAGCCCAGGATCTCGCTACTTCTCAATTTAAAAGAAATTCCCTTTACGGCGGGAATGTCTTTATCACTCATTACGACAAGGTTTTCTATCTCAAGGACAAAGTCTCCTGGACTTTTCTCTTTTTTTGGTATTTCGAATACTACATCTCTTCCAACCATAAGACGTGCAAGTTCTCTTTCGGTTGTTCCTTTTACATCCTCTATTCCCATCAATTTTCCATTTTTAAAAACAGCAATTCTGTCTGCAATTTCAAGAACTTCTCTAAGCTTATGCGAGATAAAGATCACTGTTTTCCCTGTACTTTTCAAAGCATTTATTGTTTCAAAAAGTTCCTTCGCTTCTTGCGGGGTTAGGACAGCCGTGGGTTCATCAAGAATTAAAATTTTAGCACCACGGAAAAGTACCTTAAGTATTTCAACTCTCTGCTGAATCCCCACCGGGAGGTTTCCTACTTTTTCATTGGGCTCAACTTTGAGCCCGTATTTCTCTGAAATCTTCCTAACTTCTTCTATTCCCCTTTTTATATCAAGCACAATCCCACTTTTTACAAATTCTTCACCAAGTATTATATTTTCAGCAACTGTAAACTTTGGAATAAGCATAAAGTGCTGATGCACCATTCCAATTCCCATCTCAATTGCCTTTCCAGGTGAGTTGTGAATTATCTTCTTGCCAAAAATGTAAATTTCACCAGAATCCTGAGTATAGAGCCCATAAATAATGTTCATTAAAGTGGTTTTGCCGGCACCATTCTCACCAACAATTGCAAAAACCTCTCCTTTTTTAATATCGAGAGAAATTCCATCATTCGCAATAACTCCAGGAAACACCTTTGTGATATTTTTAAGCTCAATTGCTGATTCCACCAAATACCTCCATAATAATTAAAAAGGGTGGGGCTAATCCCCCCACCCTTAAAAATCTATACCCTATGGAATTGCAGGAGGAACAAATGTAGAAAATGCTTCCAGTGAATCTGGAACCACAAGTGTTCCGTTTGCAATCATCTGTCTAATCTTTTCAACTTTTGCGATCGCTGCTGCTGGAATTATGTCCTTTGTATACTTCAGTGGAGACATACCTACCCCACCTTCTTTAATGCCAAGTGCAACAATTCCTGAAGTAAAAGTTTTATCAATAACTGACTGAGTGGCAAGCCAGCAAGCATAATCCACATGCTTAATCATTGAGGTTAAAACTCTTCCAGGGGCCATATAATCCTGATCTGAATCAACACCTATTGCATAGTATCCTGTGCCTCTTGTCTGTGCCTCTTTAATTACACCGATACCACAAGCACCTGAGGCATGATAAACAATGTCAGCACCCTTGTCAAATTGAGTTTTAGCAATCTTCTGCCCGTCATCTGCATTCGTGAAGTTACCAGTATAACCACTAAATACTTCCACATTTGGATTAACAATCTTTACACCAGCCAAGTAACCTGCTTCAAACCTTTTGATAAGGGCAAGTTCCATTCCGCCAACAAAGCCAACTTTGTTAGTCTTTGTCATCTGTCCTGCAAGTGCCCCAACAAGGCAGGAACCTTCCTGCTCTTTGAATACATAGCAAACAACGTTCGCAGGTGCAGGGTCGATAACACCATCAATAAGCATAAAATAGGTATTCGGATATAGTGGTGCAACCTCCACAATAGCATCTGTTAGCATAAAGCCAACACCAATTACAAGTTTACAACCTTCATCTGCAAGTTTCTTCAGATTTGGAACATAGTCCTCATTCGCCTTTGACTCAAGGACAATCGGTTCAACATCAAATGATTTGATACCACGGTCTGCAAGATCGGGTGCCTCATCAGCGATAATCTTATTAAACTCATCCGTAGTGAGTGCCTTATATCCAGTACCTGCTATCATTTTAACACCTGCTGCCCAATTCTCAAGACCACGAAGCGCAGAATCATTAAAGGATTTATCGCCTCTTCCACCAACATCTGTACAAAGTCCAACCTTAATCTTCTCAACTATAACTATTTTTTCATAAGTAATAGTTACAGTTCTAGTGGTATTATTCCAACCTACTTGACAACCAAGATTTTCTGAAATAAACCTAATAGGAATCATTGTTCTACTGTTAATTATTACAGGAACAACCTTAGAATTATTTGCATCAATGGGAGTAGCCACACCATTTACTTGGGCGGTACTTTTCCCAATCCAGAGTTCAATTTTAGTATTCTCTAAAGTAACAGTGACTTTTTTAGTGCTATTATCCCAATCAACTTTAGCTCCCAAAGGTTCGGCAATCCACCTAATGGGTAATAGAGTCCTGCTTTCAATAATAACTGGCGCAACATCAAGAGCCACAGCTTTATCATTCACTGTCATTATCACATTTCCAATAGTCAGCTTTAGAACTACTTTGCCTGAATCAGCTTTTGTTACAACATTTCCTCCTGTTTGTAATAGTGCAATTACAAGCAGGATAGTCAACATAATACCTAGTAATCTTTTCACGATTAACACCTCCTCGTGCTCGTGACCCTATGGAATTGCAGGAGGAACAAATGTAGAAAATGCTTCCAGTGAATCTGGAACCACAAGTGTTCCGTTTGCAATCATCTGTCTAATCTTTTCAACTTTTGCGATCGCTGCTGCTGGAATTATGTCCTTTGTATACTTCAGTGGAGACATACCTACCCCACCTTCTTTAATGCCAAGTGCAACAATTCCTGAAGTAAAAGTTTTATCAATAACTGACTGAGTGGCAAGCCAGCAAGCATAATCCACATGCTTAATCATTGAGGTTAAAACTCTTCCAGGGGCCATATAATCCTGATCTGAATCAACACCTATTGCATAGTATCCTGTGCCTCTTGTCTGTGCCTCTTTAATTACACCGATACCACAAGCACCTGAGGCATGATAAACAATGTCAGCACCCTTGTCAAATTGAGTTTTAGCAATCTTCTGCCCGTCATCTGCATTCGTGAAGTTACCAGTATAACCACTAAATACTTCCACATTTGGATTAACAATCTTTACACCAGCCAAGTAACCTGCTTCAAACCTTTTGATAAGGGCAAGTTCCATTCCGCCAACAAAGCCAACTTTGTTAGTCTTTGTCATCTGTCCTGCAAGTGCCCCAACAAGGCAGGAACCTTCCTGCTCTTTGAATACATAGCAAACAACGTTCGCAGGTGCAGGGTCGATAACACCATCAATAAGCATAAAATAGGTATTCGGATATAGTGGTGCAACCTCCACAATAGCATCTGTTAGCATAAAGCCAACACCAATTACAAGTTTACAACCTTCATCTGCAAGTTTCTTCAGATTTGGAACATAGTCCTCATTCGCCTTTGACTCAAGGACAATCGGTTCAACATCAAATGATTTGATACCACGGTCTGCAAGATCGGGTGCCTCATCAGCGATAATCTTATTAAACTCATCCGTAGTGAGTGCCTTATATCCAGTACCTGCTATCATTTTAACACCTGCTGCCCAATTCTCAAGACCACGAAGCGCAGAATCATTAAAGGATTTATCGCCTCTTCCACCAACATCTGTACAAAGTCCAACCTTAATCTTCTCAACTGGAGGCGGAGCCGTTTTGCAGCCTGCAAAAACCGTCACTGTAAGCCCAACCACTAAAAGCAAGACTAACAACTTTTTCATTTCCTTCCTCCTCTCCCAAAAATAGGATTTTATTAATTATACAATTATTGTACTTGTTGTCAAATGTACAAGTCAATAACCAAAATTAATTATACCAAAATAAAAATTTTTAAAAACAAATTCTCCTAAACTCAAGCAATTCCTCGAACTAGAAAAACTTTAAATAACTCCTGAACATCCTTCTTAAAGTTTCCGCTTACAACAATATGATGGTTCCCTAGAGGCTTTTTATAAAAGTAATCTGCATACTTTTTGGCTATTCTGACTTTTAGCTGCGTCCTGCACCTTGACAAGGAAAACTCTGCTCCAATTTCTTCTCCCTCAACCACAAAACCTTCATCAAGATTTTTTCCGCCAATTCTCAGGATTGTAGCTGGTCCATGAGGAAAGAATCCCTCAATTCCAACGCCCTTATCTGTCTCAAAATGAGTACGAAGATTGTATCCATCTACAGCACTCAAACCTATTGTGCAATGAGCCAGTGTAACAAAAAGACTATCTTCTTTTTCTTCTATATAAGAAACATTTGCCATGAATGGAGTCTTTGTGGAAACTTTCCTTAAAAGAATCATGGAAATAGCTGAAGGAAGATCTCCCTCACATCCTGCAACAAAACCCTCATCAGTTAATTTAGATAGTGCAATACATCCAGTTGTATCGAGTGGCTTTATAATATCAAAGCATCTTACGCTTACATAGTTAAGATTATAGTTCTTTATAATTTCCCTTAGAGAAAGATAGAACTTAAACCCTTTAGTTACCTCTTCTAAATAAATATTGAAAACATTTTTTGCGTTATTAATCAACTCAAAAGCAAGTGCCTTTGCCTCTACCTCACTTACATTCTTAAAGTTTTCTATTGCCTCTTCGATTGGAATATAGACTACATTAATTTTAAATTTTTCTCTATAAAGCTCCAGCGGGTATTGACTTGCGATAAGCCAATCAGAAGGTTTTCCTATCAAGCCAAGTTTTTCTTCAATTGGGTTGAATGATTTCAGAATTTCTTCCTTTGTGATTCTGTTAACATCAATCAAAGTTCCCTTTAGCCCTTCTCTATTTAAGAAAGAAAGTATTTCAATAGATGCAGGAAGCGAGTTGTTAAATTCATTATACATCAAAATATATGGAGGATTATACTCTTTATAAACCGACTTGAATTGGTTTTCAACACCTCCGGTTGCAATAACAAAAAGAGGAATGTCAAAAGTTTTTTCCTCGGTTACAATTTCGAAATCAGGTATTCTTTCTTTTAAAGCCTCTTCAAACTCTTTTACAATAGAGCCTTTCGTTTCGTCTGATCTTAACTCGATAATTTTTACCCTCATCAATGCTCCTTCTCAGGAAAAAATTACAAAAAAACTCCTTTATTTTTACGCATCCGGTTTATTTCTACCAAAAAACCTTCTTATAGGGCCTTTTGGTTCGGTTTTATTTTGTTCAAATTCTTCTCCCTCTGGTGGTTTTTCTTCTATCCGTTTAATGATTCCTAAAACAACAAGTCCATAGGCTATCCTTGCAACGTCGAAGATATTCATATTGAGTTTAAGCGCTGTTTGTCTTATTGTGTTCCCTGTCCTTAAAATATTAAGAACTTCCCAGTGAGTTCTATTTAAACTAATTTCGTCAGGTATATCCTCTAAAGAAAGCTCAAAGGAAGAATCAACTGACGAAATTTTGTCTTTTATCTTGTTCCATTCATCAAGTTTCGATGTGGAAAGTATCAGAAGGTCCTGCACTGATTTATAAATTGATTTTTCTATCTGGCTAATATCTTTCGGGATAAACTTAAAGTTGCCGTCTTTCAAAATAAGTAACTCTATGACCGCAGGTTCACCTTTTAAATCCTCTGTTTCTGCGTTTTTTACCTGTCCTTTTTCAAAATAAATCTTGCCTGAAGTCTTGCCTAAAGGGGTTTCCCCCGAAAGAATAAGTTCACCTGTTTTCTCTCCAAGGAAAACCATTTGAAGCAGCTCTTCAATTGAAAGGTCCTTTAAGCCACCTTCAAGCATATCAGAAGAAAAGCCTTGCTAATTCTAAATACTTTGTGTCTGCTGTATTAATTTTATAAGCAGAATCTTCAAGTGGGGTAAAGACAACTTCACTGTTTTTAATACCGACTATCCCGTTGAATTTACCCATAGCAGCATATTCTACTGCCATAATACCAAGCCTTGTAGCAAGAATTCTATCTTCAACGACAGGCACGCCACCTCTCTGTATGTAGCCAAGAACTGTAGTTCTTGCCTTTATATTGGTCATCTTTTCGAGGTTCTCGGCAATATAATAACCTATCCTTCTCTTCCCACTTACTGGGTGCCCAAATTCATCCTTCTCCAAACTTTTCTCGATTTCTTCGTTAAGGGGTGTTCCCTCTGAAACTATAATAATGCTGAAATTCTTTCCTTCATTTTTTCTATTTTCGACATGCCTTGCAATATTCTCGAGACTATAAGGTACTTCAGGGATAACTATATAGTCTGCACCGCCTGCGAGCCCTCCAAACAAAGCAAGCCATCCTGTTTCTCTCCCCATTGTTTCAACAATCATTAATCTATGATGAGCAGAAGTAGTTGCATGAAGGTTGTCAAGCGCATTGCTAATAGTATTTACTGCAGAGTAAAAGCCCACTGAAAAATCTGTGCCATATACATCATTATCAATTGTTTTAGGAATAATAATCGAGGGTATCCCCTCGTCCGAAAGTTTTTTGGCAATTACTACAGTATCTCTACCGCCAATCAACATAAGGAGCGTTAGAGAATTTTTCTTAAAGTTTTCCTTTATAAGCCCAATATATTTAGGGTCTTTAAAGGGATTTACCCTTGATGTGCCAAGAATTGAACCTCCTTCGTTTAAAATGCCTGAAACAGCCTGCTTTGTCATTATTTTTACATCGTTATGTATAAGACCCTCGAAGCCGTCGGTAAAACCGAGGACTTCAAACTCTCTTTCAAAAGAGGCCCTTGAAATAGCCCTTATCGCAGCATTTATACCAGGAGCATCTCCACCGTCGCACAAAATTCCAAATCTTTTCATATTAACCTCCTAAAATTCAGTTATGCTTGTAAAAGTAAAATCTTTTATCCGGACATAAGGAACAGTTATCGAAGAAGAATCATACATGACTCTCTTCTCTTTGCTTAACTCAATGCAGTTATTGAGTGCAGTAATAATGCTCTCAGTAAAACGCATATTCTTAACTGGTTTTGTTATTTTGCCGTTTTCAACGAGGAAAAGACCATCCCTCGTCATTCCTGTTATAACAGCCCTTCTCGGATCCATTGGATTAGTATACCAAAATCTGTGTACATATAATCCATGTTCAACATGAGATATAATTTCATCTTTTGATAAATCGCCGCCTTTCATTATAATATTCATTGGATAAGGGCTAAAAGAACTTGGTTGAGGTAAAGAATGACCTGTTGACTCTTTCCCATTCTTGTAAGCTGTAAGTGTGTCATAAACAACATCTTTTGCAACACCGTTCTCAAAGAAAACAACCTTTTTCTTGGATACTCCTTCAAAGTCAAATGGCATAGGGATAGTTTCAGGTGAAAGACCGTCATCATAAATTGTAATATTATCTCCGAGTATTTTCTTTCCAAAATTACCAGCAAGGAAACTTGATCCTTCTTCAACTGCCCTTGCATTAAGAGCAAGGTAAGAAAGACTGCTAATAAATTCGGCAAATGCATATGGAGAAAGGATAACTTCGTATTTTCCAGGCTCTACTGCTATGGGATTTTTGCCCATCTCTGCAATGCCTATGCTTTCTTCTATCACAGAATTAACCGAAATATCATCGACATTGGTAGAAGTTTCAATTGAATATCCACTTGAAGTGTCACCCAAAATTACACTCTTAAGAGATGCAACAGTCAGGGAACCAAATCTTGATATTCCAAGCGAGTTTAAAACACCAATTTGCATTAAATCTATTACAAAAGTGCCGTTTGCGTTAAGGCCTTTTTCTTTTGACTTATCACAAATTTTCTTTACATATTCAGCTCGCATATCAGGCGTTACTTCCGCTGTTTTTTCAACAAAGAAGTCTTTCTCGGGAGCTTCTTCAGGCTTTGCAAAAGAAACAAAACTAGGGTTTTCCTCTTGAAGCTTTGCAATTTCAACAGCCCTTTTTACAGTATTTTTAATTGCTTCATCAGAAAAATCGTTTACAGACGCACTGCCTATTTTCTTTCCAAAGGCAACCCTCAGGGATAGATTATAATTATTCTCACCTACATTTCTATGAATGTGGTTATTTGCAAATCCAGTTAAGTAAGATTTGCCACCGTATAAGATAGCTTCTGTCTGATCTCCTTCGGAAAAGGAAACTGACTTTTTTAATATTGTTTGAATTTGGTCTCTTGTCATCATCTTAGCACCCCCACCTGAACATTTCTAAATCTTCCGTAAGAAGCACCATGACTTACCTGCATCACCTGCATAGGCTCGCCCTTCCCACAATTTGGAAGTCCCCAAATATGGTAGTAATCATTGTTACCTATGCCATCACAATTTCTCCAGAATTCATAAGTAATGCCTGAATACGTTGGGTTCTTTACCATATCCTGGACTTTTCCATTCCGTATCTCCCATCCTATTTCGGTACCAAACTGGAAGTTCAACCTTTTCTGATCAATACTCCAGCTCTTGTTAGTTGCCATAAGAACTCCGTTATCAATTCCTGAAACAAGTTCTTCAAAAGCTTTATCCCCTGGTTCTAAGTTAATACTGGTCATCCTTATAATTGGAGCCCTGTTCCAGCTCTCAGCTCTCATGGCACCCATTGGTTCAAGTCCCAACTTTTTGGAAGTCTCTCTTGAATTTAAATAACCAACAAACTCACCGTTCTTTACAAGATAAATCTTTTTTGCCTTTATTCCTTCGTCATCGTAAGCAAACCCTCCTATTGCAAAAGGAGCCGTTGCATCTGCAACAATATTCACGATATCAGAACCATATTTAAATTTGCCGAGCTTGTCTGGGGTTAAAAATGAAGTCCCCGCAAATGATGCCTCCTCTCCAAGAACCCTGTCGAGTTCGGTAGGATGGCCACAGGATTCATGAATCTGCAAAGCAAGCTGGGAACTTTCAAGAATAATATCCATTTTTCCTGAAGGACAAGGTTTTGCACTGAGAAGTTGAATTGCTTCATTGGCAATTCTCCAAGCATTTTCGAGAAGTTTTACCTCTTCATTGAATTCAAAACCTTGTCTTTGATAGTCGCCACCAAATGAAGATGGGTAACTTCTCGTCTGGACATCTTTACCATCTGTTGCAATCGCTGAAATTCCTGCATTGCTTATCACTCTTTCAAGTTCTAAATAGGCACCTTCAGAAGATGCAAAAGTTTTCCATTCCTTCGAGAAATACATGCCTCCTCTTCTCAAAATAATCCCCTGTAAATTCATCAATTTGTCTGCATTAAGAAGAATTGAGATTTTTTTAGTTATAGGAACAGAAAATGGATCAATCTTTACTTGCTCTTCAACCCTATCCTGATAAATCTCGATTTTACTTAATGTTACATCCTCTATCTTTGCTTTCGCACTTGCTTTAGCAATATCCACCGCCTCTTCTGCAACTCTTGATATCTCTTCATCAGTTAAAACAAAAGACGAAGAAAATCCCCATGCACCATCTGCAATAACCCTAATGCCAAACCCCTTTGAGCTAGAGCTTTTAATTCCATCCACGGAGCCATTTTTCGTTGAAATTTCTTCTTCAGCTCTGTCAATTACCCTCACATCAGCGTAAGAGGCACCAAATTTCTTCGCAGCCATGAGGGCCTCTTCTATTATTCTCTGCATAAAGCCTCCTTATGAATGTGTATATTATAACATCAAAAAACTTTATTGAAATTATTTGCCAATGCAAAACCGTGAAAAGATGGTTTGAAGAACATCTTCGCCCACTTCTTCTCCTGTGAGGCTTCCGAGTTCAGAAATTATATCCCTCAATTCTTCTGCAATTAGCTCATCATTTCCACTCCCACCGAGAGCGAGCGAGCCGTTCAGATGTGAAAGAATGTTTTCAAAGATTTCTTTCTCGCGCTCAGTGGTTACAAATGCAGATTCAAAATCTCTGGGAAGTATATACTCAAGAATCTTGTTTTCGAGTTCTTCGACTCCTTGCCTTTTCAGTGCGGAAATTTCCATAATTTTATCGTTTTTGAAAAGCTCTTTCAACTTTACCATATCAAGCTTTACGGGAAGATCCGTTTTGTTGACAACAATTATCCTTTCCTTACTTTCTGTAAGTTCTGCAAGGCGTTGATCTTCCAGAGACAATGTTTCACTTGCGTCGAATACAAAAAGTACAAGGTCGCTTTCTTCGATAGCCCTCACGGTTCGCTCTGCTCCTAAAAGTTCAATCACGTCACCAGTTTCCAGTAATCCTGCAGTATCAATAAGTCTTACGGGAACACCAAAGAAATCTATCACTTCTTCCACCGTGTCTCTTGTGGTACCTGGAATTTCGCTCACTATTGCTCTGTCAAATTTGAGAAGAACATTAAGAAGAGTGGATTTACCTACATTTGGCTTCCCCGCAATTACAACCCTTGCCCCGTTTTCAATCATTTTGCCTATTTTATAGGAAGATAGGTATTTTTGAGCTTCTTCTATGAGCTCTTTAATTAGTTTTGTTATTTCTTCACTGGTCATCAGTTCGACATCAAATGGAAAATCAATAACACCTTCGATGTGTGAAAGCAAGCTGAGAACTTTTTTCTTAAAATTAATTATCTTCTCGCTAAAAATGCCAAATAATTTTTTGGAAGCAAGCTTCAAAGCTTTGTCGGTCTTGGCCTCAATGAGCTCGATAACTGACGCTGCTTCAAGCAAATCCATTTTCCCATTTATGAACGCTCTTTTTGTAAATTCGCCCTTTTCTGCAAGGCGGACATCTTTTGCAAGAATAAAACCTAAGATAAGGTCAAGATTTTTGATGCCACCATGCATTTGAAGTTCTACAACATCCTCTCCTGTGTAAGAGTGCGGGGCTTTGAAAAATAGGACAATGCAAGTATCAATTTTATCACTTGTTTCGGGATCGAAAACATATCCAGTGTACACCGTATTTGGCTCCGATATTTTTAAAGATAAAATGCTTTGAACGATCCTCAAAGCATCGTTTCCTGAAATCCTTATAATACCTATTCCCCCGAAACCTCTCGGGGTGGAAATTGCAGCGATAGTATCACTCATAGCTTAAAGGGGGCATATGCCCCCGATTAATCACTCCCATAAAATTTAACCATCTAAATAAATTTTTAACAGAAATATACCGTCACTATATTTCATCTCTTAACATCTACAATAACTCTTCTTCTCGGCTCTATACCGACACTTCTCGTCCAAATATCAGGATAGTTACTTAGGGTGAGGTGAATGATTCTTCTTGCAGATGCAGACATCGGCCTTAGTTCAACAGGTTCTTTAAGCATTTTTGCCTTTAACGCAGCGTTTATTGCTACGGTTTTGAGCATTTCATACTGCTTCATTTTGTATCCATTTACATCAAGGATAATTGTGGGGAAATTTTCGTCAAGACGATGAGCATAAATGTTCACCACATACTGTATAGACCTTAGAACCGCGCCTTCTTTGCCTATGAAAAGGCCCGGTTCAGATAGATTTGCCAAATTAACATAATAGCCACCGAACCTTTTGCCATCTTCTATTTTGACATCTTCACCAATCTCTTTAAACATTTTTTCAAGGAATTCAGTAACCTTACTCTCTACCATCTATTTCTTCTCCTGTTTAAATCTGGGGTTCTTTTTTGTTTTTACAGGTTTTACTTCTTTTTCCTTTTTCTCCTTTGTTCCTTGCGACTGTTCATGAGTTCCTATTTGCTCCGGAAGCTCCCTCTGAGGAAGCTCTTCCTCGACAATCCTCGATTTACTCTGTCCCTTAGGTTGCTCCATAGCTACTCTTATGCCTCTTAAAATAATTGTCTGTTCTCCAACCGCAATAAGAGAGAATGTGATCCAGTAAATAAGAATAGAAGGTGACCATTTTATGGCCCAAACTGCGAAGATAACTGGGAGAAAATATGTCATCATTTTTGTGTTTGAATCCATCTCTACACCAGGAAGCTGCGAAGTCTTGCTTTGCAAAAACATTGAAAGAAAAACAAGGACTGGCATTATATAGTAAGGATCAGAACTGTTTATGTTGCTTAACCAAAGGAAACGTGAAGTATTGAAAGGTGCGTAATTATTCAAAGCTCCAAACAACACAAAGAGTAATGGCCATTGGACAAGAAGAGGCAAACATCCACCAAACACGCTTACATTATGCTCTTTATAGATTCTCATAACCTCCTGGTTTGCTTTCTTAGGGTCATCCTTATACTTTTGCTGAATCTTTTTTATCTCTGGCTGGATTTTCTGCATCTTTGCAGTCGACTTAAACTGGGTTTTCGTTAACGGATGGGTAATTAGCTTTATTATAATTGTGAGAGCGATAATTGCAAATCCATAATTGGGTATTACCTTGTGGATCCCTTCAATAAGGTCTCTCATAAATTTGTAGAATTTGTTGGGAATTACTAAATCAACAATGCTATTCCGAGTAATTAGATTTTCCTTGCCGTTGCTATCCTTGTAGGTTGTCTTTATAACCATCGGGTATGATTTAGCTTCTATATACGAATAAGAAGTAATCCCAAAAGTGAATGTTGCATCTTTTCCAGCATCTATTGTGCTTGATTTAGATATAGATTGAATATTTAATTCCTGCTGGCTTCTCCAGAGTTGAAACGGTAAAAGATCCTGATGTCCATCAATAGAATCCAGCCTTACCGTAACATCGCCAATGTAATTTGATGTATTATTGGTAACTTTTACTCCAACAGTAATATTTTCCATAGGCCTTCCCCTTGCGAGAACCTGAACCACTACACCTGATTCAGTTACCTTTGGAAACGGGGAAGTTCCACAGCCTGTAAGGAAAATAACAAAAAAAGCTGCAAGCAAAGTAAATAAAAGAAGTTTCTTTTTCATATCTCCTCCTTATGGGACGGGGTTATGTCCGCCCTTAAAAAATGGATTGCATCTTAAAACTCTTTTTACAGCAAGCCATCCACCTTTCAGCGCCCCGTATTTCTCAACTGCTTGAACTGCGTATTCAGAACATGTTGGAATATAAATGCATGTGGGCGGTTTTAGAGGAGAGATATACTTCCTGTAAAACTTCAACACATAAAGCGTTACTTTTTTCATGATATATTTATACCCTCTTCCCTTAGCATTCTTATAAAGTCATTTAAAACATCTTGCATTTTTTTGCCATTAATGCTATTACGAGCAACAAGGATATATGACTTATCAGCTGGCAAAAAAGGTTCTACTTTTAAAAAAGCTTCTCTCATTATCCTTCTTGCTCTATTTCTTTGAACTGCTCCGCCCACCTTTTTTGAGGTGACGAATCCAACTTTGTTACCCAGGGAATCTGAAATAAAAAGCACAATATAATGCCCAAAGTATTTCTTAGAGCTTTTAAAGGCCTCTTCAAATTCCTTACCCCTTAACCTTTGCCAAAGTTTCACTATAAGGTAGATTCCCCGATTTCATAAATCAAGAACTATACGGTGAGTCTTTCTCTACCTTTTGCTCTTCTTCTTGAGAGCACATTCCTTCCAGAACTTGTCTTCATTCTTGCTCTGAAACCCAAATTTTTTTTCATTTTACGCACATGCGGTCTGTATGTTGTTCTCATATTATTTTAAACCTCCTGCAAAAAATTTTCACATTATTATTTTAATATACCAAAAGTTTTTTATTAGTCAATAATTTTTAAAAATAAAAATCATCTTCATATTTTAACAAAAAATCAAATTATGTAAAATTTTAGCATGCACTTAGATGCATTGAAGATTTCATTCTAAAATTCTTCATACGAATGCCTCAACAGCACAAGTTTCATTTTTTAAAAATGGGCTTTAAACACTAACAACAAATCCTTTATAAATCAGCATTTTTTATTATTTCGAATCTAATGGGTCTTCTGAGCAAATTTTGGCCTGAAGTTCATGGTTACTAGCAGTAAAAACAAATAACCTTAACTCTGTATGGTATCTAATAAAATAATGTTTTCTGATATAATACCACCGTGAAAGAAAAGATGGATAGAAAAGAGGAGTTATTTTTCTCAATTGTTCTGCCAGCGTACAACGAAGAAAAATACATAGAGAAAACAGTTGAAGCATTAAAAAGGCTTGATTATCCAAAAGAAAAACTTGAGGTGATCATAGTTGAGAATGGTTCAACAGATAGAACAAGAGAAGTTACAAAATCTATAATCCCCGAAGAATTTAAATTTGTTTCACTGAAAAAGGCAGGGGTTTCCAGGGCAAAAAATAAAGGGATTTCTCTTATTTATCCTTCAAGCGACTGGGTAATATTTTTAGACGCAGATACGATTCTCAAAGGAAGCCTCTTAAGAGACCTCAACAATTATCTTAATAGTTTTGCCGACGGAGAGTTTGTAGCAGGTACAACATCAGTATTACCAGCTTCTAACCCCAAAGTTGCAAAAGGGTGGTTTAAATTTTACAATTTCGCTCACTGGCTTACCAAAACTTCTTACTCATTGCAATTTGCAAGAAGAGATTTACTCAGTAAAATAAAATTTGACGAAGAACTCCAATTTGGTGAAGATACAAAATTTTTAAAAGAAATTAAAAAGCATGGAAAATTCTTTTTCTTCAAGACAGATAAGGTATTTACATCAACAAGAAGATTCGACGCTTATGGATATTTCAAATTACTTCTCATCTGGATATCCTATGCTTCAAAGCCTTACAACCTCAAGAAGTTAATAAGATATAAAGCAGTAAGATAAATTTTTAAAAAAGTTTATAAGCGAGGCAAAGCCGAGAGTAAATACATCGTAGCTCCAGAAAGAATAGGGACGCTGATATTACCGTCAACTGAAATTGGAAACACCTCAACTATAGACGCAATAAGAACACCTACGATACTTAACCAGATGGGGAGAGTTTTTGATAACCACAAAAAATAAGAGACACTGAAAGACGCAGACAAAAACCCAAGAAAACCTTCAAGCGTTTTGTCGTTCTTAAATCGCAAAATTTTTGTCTTGCCGTAATTAATCTCGACAATCTTTGCCATCATATCTCCAAATACCAAAAAACCAAGGCTTGCGGCTGCGATATTCTCTTTAAACAAAAGGAAAGTAAGGAATACTCCAACAAGGAAATTCGTTATAGATGATATATTGCCCCTTTCTTTCCTTTTGTATACTCTAAACCCCTTAAAAAATTCTTTGTGAAAAAGATCCTCTAGACTTATTGATGAAACTCTTACTATATCTGCGAGAGACGAGACTGCAAGGACTGAACCTATCAATATCAACAATCCTGATTTGCCCATAACATCATACAAAAAAAGGAAAGACATCCCTGCTGGACGAATAAATGTGCGCCATAATGGTAATTCCTCACTGCTCAGGCGAAACATTTTTAAATTTTTTAAATTCCTTACCGCTTCTATGAAGATAAAAGATATCAAGGCTAAAAGAAGAATAAGGTCTCCGAAAAATTTAACCTTGAATATCAAAATTGCTGCAATAATAGGAAGCATCGTTACAGTAAAAAAATCATCATCGTGAGTTGCAAAATGGACACAGAGGGCGTAGGTTACAATGTAAGCTGAGGTTACGAGAATATCTTTGAAAGTGAAGTTTATAATACTCACTCTCGCAATTGTAAAAAGAAATATTCCAACGGTTGCTGCGATTCCACGCCCTCCCTTAAATTGAAGATAAAATGGAAATTTATGACCACAAACTGCTGCAAGACCAGATAGATTAACAATGAGCAAAGATGAATGAAATAGTGTACTGGCTATTGCCATTGCAAGTAATCCCTTTGTGACATCGTAAAACCCGGTTAAAACTGCGGCGCTTGTTCCTACATTTCTTTTCACATTTGCAGTGCCGGGGTTTCCGTCTCCCACCATGCGAATATCAATATTCCTTACCCATTTAGTGATAAAATAAGCTGGAAGGAAGGAGCCCAATAAATAGCCTATCAATATTGGAAGGATTATCGTAAGATATTTGTCTAACATCAATTTAATCCCTTAACCTGAAAAGTAGAATTACAGAATAACCCCTCTTCGAAGCCACTAAAGTCCGAGGCTCTCCTTTGCATAATTAAGAAATGTCTGAGAGAAAGATGAAAACCTTGAAAGGGCCTTAAATATCGCAGCATCGTACTGAGCCTGGACTGAATCTTGAGGAGCAATACCAACAGTTGATTTATCATAATACCACTCTTTATTACCTGAGATAGAAGAGCCAAAAAACTTATCTTCTAGCCCCCATAGTGTCTTTACATCCTTTCGTCCAAGGGTTGCCGCATATTTACCCAGCCACTCCGCAGATTTTACTTCTACATCAAGCGGTTTTGCCTGTGTAAGGCAGTTAATCCAATCTGAATTACTCAATGCAATTTGCTGACCCTGATACTCCTCCATATTGTAATGATGGTTTTTCCCCATTGTTATCAAATTACTAAGTTTCATAATGTTTTTGAATATAATGCCAGTTGGTGCTGGAACCGTGTGATATGGGCACGTAAGGTCCTCAATTTGATGAAGACTTCTAGCAAGAAACCTGAATGTCCAGTAATCATCTTCCTTTTCGTGAGTTTTCATTGCAAGATCAAACCAATATTGAGCGCGTTCCGGACCAGCTCCCAGCCTTATAAAACCTAATCCATAATACTGATGTCTCCACCCCTGGGAACCTCCTGTAAGTATTTGAAGTTTAGATAGATTTAATTCAGTGTCCATATCCCAATCAGGCTCATCTGCATAAGTCGTGAGGATTTTAGCGGCAGTAGTCTTTTCGCCAATTTCCCCGTCAAGGTATTTAATCTGAAAATTTGGATTAACTGGTGCAGTATCAACATCCTTGTACGAATATTCAGTGATTGTAATATCGTTATATTTTGACAGCCAGCTTTCATTCTGAAGTACATAAGACAAAGTCATCCCATGACTATTCCATCCATATACAGGTCTGACGATACCAAATACCAAAAGAAAAGCCAATAAAGCTGCAACTAACAACTTCCTATTCTTTTTCATCTTCTCCTCCTCCAGGATCCCTGACTTTAATATTATTATATATGTAACCGAGAATGCCAAAAATTTTTCTCTACTGTGCTCCGGTGCCTGGCACAAAAACACAGTAAAATTTTTGCAACCTTTTTGACAGCTAAAGGATATAATAATAAATAGGATGAGCATAGACCTGAAGGAAATTATAAAAAGATTTAAAAATGGAGATGATGCTGCATTTGAAGAGCTGTACAAAGGAACAGTACGTTACATTTACTCCATTGTTTATGCTTATCTGCTATCGAAAGAGGATGCGGAAGATGTTGTACAAAATACATACCTTAAGATATATGCTTTAAGGAAACGAATTGATGATGAAAAATCTCTTATAGCATACATGAAAAGAATAGCTATAAACTACGCGTTTAAAATGATGAGAAAAAGACAAACATTAAAAATAGCCGAGCCTGTTTCAAATGACCCTGAAGTTAAAGAAACAGCGGAAGAGGTGCTTAAAAACCTTGAACCACAGGAAAGGCTTATTATGACATTATTTTACATGGATAACGCATCAATAAAAGAAATCTGTCTACTTACAGGCGAAAAAGAAGGAACAATAAAATCAAAGCTCTCAAGAGCAAGAGACAAATTAAGGGAGGTGATTGCTAATGAGCGAGTTTGATGAAAAAATGCAGAAATTTTTTGAAGATTTTAAAGAACAGATTCCAGCCGAAGACGGAACAGCGACAAAAGTAATGGAGCGCATTAAGATAAGGAACAATACAATAAGAAAAAAAAGGATATTTACACTTTCTATAATGCTTACTCTATCTTTCCTTATCGCTATGAGTTCGATCGTGCCTGTATTTGGTAGAAATGGCACTTTACCACAATTAATCTCAGGTATTTCCCTTGAGAAAAACGCAACGACATTTTCCGGGACGATCGAAGCTCAATCTGAAGTGATAAATGAACTTAAAAGTAAAGGGTTATCAACTTCTGACTCTATAATAATCCTAGCAATTCTTGATAAAACGGATGTACCTGTCAATAAAATTATAGAAATGAGATTAAGGGGTACAGGATGGGGGAAAATCATCTCAGATTTAGGAATATCATTAAGCACGGTGCAGCAAACTCTTGAACAGGCAAGTGTACAGGTAAAAGCTCAGCTCAAAACACAGGATAGAAATCAGATCGGCACAGGAACACAGGATCAGATAAGAGACCAGGAACAGACAAGAGAGCAAGAAAAGATTTCAGAGGGAAATCAAGGCGGAAACCAGAACCAGGCAGGAAACGGCAATAGCCAGAGTGCAAGCAATACCCCAACAAGCACTGTTCTCATAATAAAGGGCGAGATACAGAGCATAACGGTACAGAACTTAACTGGAATTGTTATTGCAATTACTGTAAATAACACACCAATCTCAATAACCAATCAAACAATTATAAGGGATACCTCAAAACTGCTTCAGATTGAAGAATTAAAGATTAATGATGAAGTTCTTGTGCATGCAGTAAAAGACAATGTTACAATAACGACGGCACAAACTATTCAGCTATTCAATAAAAATGACCAGAATAAAGGAAATGAGAAAAATTTCTTTGTAGTAAATGGAATTGTCAAAAGCATAACCACTAACCCTAATACATTAACTATCGATACCACTGTGGTTGCAGTTACCTCAGAAACAGAGATAAAAGCGCAGGGTAAAATAGTCGTCTTTTCATCAATACAGATGTGGGACAGGGTCGTTGCGAAAGTTCACTCCTTAGATTCCGAAAATATTGCAGATGAAATAACGGTAACAGGAAATGACTCGAGTAAAGGAAACGACGAGCAGGGAAATGGACAGGAAGATAAAGGAAACAGACAATCTAAAGAGTATGAATTAAGGAGTGTGGTTGTTTCTTTTGATTACATCACACTCAGAATAAAAGATTTTGGAAATGACATCATCGTTAATGAAGACACAAAAATTGAGAAAGAAGGCTCAGGAAGAGTTGATGTACAGGCAATCCAGTCAAATGACACGCTTCAAATACACATAAGATACGATGGAGATAAATATTATGCAACAAGTATTGTTTTACTTATTGTTCCTCAACACAAAAACGAGACTTTTCAAGGGGAAGTACAAGTAATAGATCTAATATATAAGGATGTTTTACTTAAAGACATCACGGAAACTTTCATAATCACAAACTCTACAAAATCAAACAAAGATTTGACTGATATAAAGCCTGGAGATGAAGTAGAGATAGTTGGTACAAGGGTTGATGCAAATACTGTTAACATACAGAATATAAATGTAATAAAGAAGGGCGATAGCGAAAATAATCACGGGCAAAGCGGAAAGCATTAGAAATTATTTATTACTTTAGGTATGATCAAGGCGGAGGTTAACCTCCGCCTTTTCAAGTTCATAATTGCATAATTTGAAAAGATGATACACGTAACAGTCTTCACTTGCTTTTAGGAGTATTTTCCCTATCATTTATTTCACACACAGGACAGAGCGGCCCCTCGCTTTTAAAAAGGACACCGCATTTCTTGCATTTTTTATAGCCCTTTTTAAGTTTTAGCTTTTGATCTTGTTTGTAAACAGTTAAAAGCTTTTTGTACTTCTTCTTTAGCTTATCGTCGACTTTTAAACGGTTTATCACATTATTAATCCATTTTAGATCTTCTTCTTCAAGTTGCACGCCATCCAGGGCTAAGGTATCTTCTTGAACTTGTTTCCTCTCTCTTATAGGTAATCGCTCTATAATCCTGAACCTTATTCGCTTTACCGGGGAATTGGGGACAATAGTATTAATCTTTTCGATAATGTCATTTTTCATATAATTTAACTCTCTTTCTAAGAGGGGGTTAATAACTCCAATAAGCAGGACGCCATCTTTGTAAGAAAGGGGGGAAGTAAAATCAGCAAGTTTTTGTCCGACAATTTCGTCCCATTTAAAAACCGAGAGGTTGCCTTTAATTTTTAAATATAATTCTCTTTTTACGAGAAATTCGTTAAGGACGCTTCCAATTCTTTTCATAGCATAAAGATTTTGGCAACATCAATTATTTCTGGCGGAATTATTTTGGTAGAAAGCGTAGTTATGAAAACCTGTTCGGATGAAAGTAGTTTTAAAATGTTACTCCTTCTTAGTTCATCGAGATCTGCAAAAAAATCATCTATCAAAATAATCGGTATTTCATGTTTCTTCTTTTTTATAATCTCACCCTCTGCAAATCGTAGAGAAAAGGCAAGGCTATATGCTTCTCCAAGAGAGCTGTACTCCCTCGTTTCTTTGCCATCAAGTCTTATAGAAATATCGTCAAGCTGGATGCCATAAAGTGTTCTTTTTTTTGCTCTTTCTTCCTTTATGCTTTCCAGGTTATTGAGTTTGGAAACAGGGGATGGAAAATACTTTATTTTAATTTCCACCTTTTCGCCTGAGACCTTTAAAAATAGCTCGTCAATTACCAATTGTATTTCATTAATCATGTTTTCCCTTTTACTCTGAATCTCAACTCCAAGCGATACCATTTCTTCTGAAAATACGCTAAGAATATCCATAGAAGCTCTATTACTTTTAAGCAGCGCATTTCTCCTATCAAGCATGGAATAATACCTCAAAAGGGCTTTATAGTAGTCATGGTCTGTAAAAATGAGTGAGTGGTTCAAAAAATCTCTTCTCTTATCAGGCCCGCCCTTTATAATATCAGAAAGGGTATAATTGAGCAATAGAACAGGGTAATTTCCAATAATTTCAGAAAAACTTGTTATTTTTTGGGTATTATATCTCAGCTCTTTTTTCTTTTCACCAAGTAAAAAATCAATTGAATCTACTCCATTTTGTTTTTCAAATTTTGCAGACAAAAGAAAAAAGTCCGCACTAAAATTAACGCAATTAAGAATGTGATTTGTTATAAAAGACTTTCCGGTTGAAAGCAAGTAAATAGCTTCAAGAATAGTGGTTTTGCCTGAACCGTTCTGCCCTACAATAATATCAAAAGAATCAGAAAATTCGAAATTCCTCTTAGAAAGCTTTCTGAAGTTTTCTATATAAATCGAATCTACCCTCATTCAGAAGGTTTTTGCGGCATTATCACATAAACATAAGAATCATTATCCTGCCCTTTTATGAGAACTGGGTGTAGTGGCCCATTTATTCCAAATAATACAGTTTGTGAAGGTACATGCTCTATTCCGTTAATTAATTTTTCCGAATAGAATTGTATTGAAATTTCGGTATTTGCATTACATTGAACTTTTTCTTTACCTTCGCCAACTTCCGTCGAAGCGGATTCAATTTCGACAAAACCATTTGAAAAAGTTAAATTTATCCTTTCGTTTCCCTTACTTGCAAGAATATTAACTCTTTTAAGAGACTTTAAAAAATCGTCTTTGTTTACCTCAGCAGAATATTCAAAACTTTCTGGTATAACAGTTTCATAAGCAGGAAACTTCCCATTAATTAAAAGGCTTATAAGTGTAAGGTTTGAGAGCATAAATTTCATACTATTTCCATCTGAAATAACTTTTACATTATCATCCTTACCTGTATCAATCTTACTAAAAATATCAAGTGCCCTCCAGGGGATTATAAAGCTCATTTCAGGAAGCTCTGCTTGTTTTTTATTTAAGGCAAGTGCTGTACTATCTGTAGCTACAAAGTTTATAAATCCATCTTTCGAGTCAATTAAGACTCCTTTAAATTCTTTCCTGCTTTCTTCCTTTTTTGATGCAGCAAAAATAGTATTTTCTATAAGGAACCTGAGAAAGCTTAGGTTAAGAGAAAAACTTAGTTTTTCTTCGATTTTTGGGAGTATCGCAAAGGCTTCAGGGTTAAAACAATTTAGGCTATAAGAAGCATTTTTTTGTTTTATTACTCCTTTTTTGGAAGATAGCTCAATTTCGGTAGTGTCATTCATATCAAGTTTTGATACAATGTCTCTCAGTATAGAGAAAGGAAGAACTACTTCTCTTACACCATCGCTTAAATCATTTATTTCTCCTTCTAAAACACACTCGATTCCCTGTTCTAGGTTTGTTCCAATAAGATTAATCTTTTCATCAATTCTTATCAAAACATTGCTAAGAATTTGCTCAATTGGTTTTGATGAAATTACTTTTCCGATGTTGCTTAAAGTTTTCATTAATTCGCTGTTAGAAGTTTTTATTCTCATTTTTATCTCCTATATTATTATTTTATATTTTTTAAATATATAAAGAATAATAAAATTAATAATAAGTATTGTGGACGGTGTGTATATACATTGAAACTTGTTCTATATAATAGGGCGTGTTGGTGCAAAAGTTTATGAAGATTGGTTGTAAGTTATTCACAGTTTGAACAGGTTTTAATTTTTCCACGGTTTCTTCCTATTTATCCACAGATTTTTCCACATTTCATTCCTTCAGCCTATTTATTATTTCGTCAATAAGAGCCTTCATTGTCTCATGTGTTTCAGCTTCTTCTTTTATTTTTGAATAGGAATACATAACAGTGGTATGATCTCTTCCTCCAAAGGCCTCTCCTATTGCTGGAAGCGACTGGTCAGTAAGCTCTCGTGAAAGATACATTGCTACCTGCCTTGGAATAACAATATCCTGAGACCTTTTCTTTTCAGATAGGCCGTCGATTGACACATTAAAATATTCTGAAACAGTTTTTTTGATTCTATCTATTGTTATAGGTATTTTCCCCTGCTTTATTATGTCTGAAAGGGCCTTTTCTGCGAATTCAAGGGTTATCTCTTCGTTTGAGAGTGAAGCTTTAGCAATGAGTCTTATAAGTGCTCCTTCAAGTTCTCTTATATTTGAAAATATATTTTTTGCTATGTAAAATAAAACCTCATCACTTATTTGTATTCCTTCAATTTCCGACTTCTTTTTCAGGATTGCAACTCGAGTTTCAAAATCAGGTGGCTGAATATCTGCTACAAGTCCCCATTCGAACCTTGTTGTAAGCCTTTCTTCAAGGGTGGCTATATCTTTTGGAGGACAATCGGAAGATAATACTACCTGCTTTCCCGCATCGTGAAGGGCATTGAAGGTATGGAAAAATTCTTCCTGAGTCCTTTCTTTCCCTGCAAGGAACTGAATGTCGTCTATAAGAAGCACATCTACTGAACGATAATATTTGTGGATTCTATCTATAAGATCACTGTTGCTCCGTGCATTTTGAATCGCATAAATTACTTCATTTGTAAATTGCTCCGTTGTCGTATATATGATTTTAAGATCGGGATTTTTCTCTAAAAAGTAATGTGCAATTGCTTGAAGCAGGTGAGTTTTGCCAAGACCAACTCCTCCATAGATATATAATGGGTTGTACGTCCTGCCCGGACTATTTGCCACAGCAATTGCTGCGGCGTATGCAAGCCTGTTGCTGCCTCCTACGACAAAATTTTCGAATGTGTAACGTCTGTAAAGGACGATGTTATTTATGACAATGTTCTGTTGAGGCTCGGCTTTCCTTTCTTCTACGTTAAAGTTTATCTTCATTTCTTTGTCCAACAACTCAGAAAGAGTGGTTTGAATAAGGGAAAGAAACTTGGTTTCAAGCCAGTCTTTAACGAACTGTGAGGGAACATTGAGAACTATTTCATCTTCTTTTTCTTCTTGAAGTGTAACAGGCCTGAACCATGTCTCAAATGAAGGAACGCTTAGCTGCGCTTTCATGATGGTAAGTGCTTTTTCCCAGGTATTCATAATTTTCACCTTCTTTCCTTAATGTGAATTATATAAAAGTTTGCAATTTTTAAAATTGGTTGGTGAGGAAAGTTAAAATTCCTCATTTTGAATTTTGTTACAAAAAGATTTCCTCGCAAGAAATTCAAAACACCTTGAGTATATTTTCGAGAAGGCAATATTTCATAAGGGTTTTTCTTTTATTGACGTGCTTCAGCCTTGCATTACCTTTAACAACACGTATGAGTATTTTAGAGAACGGGTTTATAAACTTGAGGAGGCTGATTATAAACCCGATAATTATGAGAACGCTGTGATGAAATCTCTTGAGTATGACGGCAAAATTCCAATAGGGATTTTCTATGATAAAGAAAATGAAACATTCGAAAGTGCTATAAGAGGCAAAAGCAATTATTTTAAAGAAAGGGAAATACCTGAAATAGAAGAAATTTTAAAAGAAAAAGTGTAAATCAATAATTGATTAGTGGAATAATAACCTGCTGAAAATATCGCAGGTTACAGAAGATAAAAGAAAATATGCCTTTATAGTGCAATTTTGCTCTAAAAAGTCTGTATTATAAAGGCATTTGTTTTTCATGGGATTGTGCTATTTGCCCAGTCTATCTCCCAGAGGTCTAGTAAAACCTTTATGATTGATTGGTCCTCTGTTAGTACCCCTACCTCCCTCTCCGTCTCAAGGGACGGTGTTGTAAAATTGTTTGAGCCAATATAGGCAAGAGTGCCGTCAATAATAAATGTCTTCGCATGGACATAGGGGTTGGGTAGTCCTCTTATACTATCCCCAAGCTCATTCGTGGCGGTAGTATTGCCTGGCGTTTTTGAAAGGGGCGGAGTGATGATTTTTACATCAATATTTTTTGCTTTAGCATTCTTAAGAATGTCTATTATTGATGGATCCTCAACTTCTTGCTCCCAGATTTTTATGCTGCTTTTTGCGCTTTTCAGGGCATTTTCTATTTTGACCCTTGAATCAATCGGGCTTACCACTAATCCAGGGTCGTTATTTTCGTATTTTTGCCTTGCCCAGTCTTTCTTGAACAGATCTTCCAATTCAGAGGCTTTTTTCTCATCGTTCAATATGATTCCAAACTCTCTATTTTTAGTAAAGGATGAATATGTAAGGTTTCCAGTAAGAACTATTACTTTTTCTCCATCAATAACAATGAACTTTGCATGTGTAAGGAAGAATGCAGGGCTTGACCATTTGCATGTAATACCATATTTTGTGAGGTTATATCTTGCATCCCAGTTTTCGGTGTCTGCCTGGTACGGAGCTTTTTCAAGCATTACTTTTACTTCAACGCCTCTTTTTACCTGCAAAACGAGAGAGTCAAAAAGGTCATAAGAAGTGAAACCGTAAAGTTCTATGTGCACATACTTTTTAGCGGAGAGAATCTCTCTTTCCAGTGACCCGGTGCCTGAAAAAGGTTGAACGATAAGCTCGTTTTGAGAGGCTGAGGGTGTTAAATTCGCATTGACTTTAAATAATGCTAATGAAGAGAAGATTGTTAAAATCAAAAATGCTATTAAAAATAGTTTAAATTTTTTCATTTTATCCCCCCAGTGTTACTGTAGCTTGCCTTAAGAATGGATCCCACTGAATATTTGCCCCAAATGCTTCTGATATAAACCTTATTGGCGCAAAAGTCCTTCCACCGATGATTATTGATACAACTTTAGAGTTTTGTGAGTCTATCATCACTTCCTTGCCATTAACATATGCCTTTGGGTTCTCTATAAAGAGCGAAATTTCCGTGTTTTTAAGTCTTATGAGTACCTTTTTGTCTTTATCAAACCATTGGACATTTGCCCCAAATGCTTCTGATATAAACCTTATTGGCACGAGAGTTCTGCTGTTTATTATAACAGGGGCTGCATCTGTATCTATGAATTTATCATTTACAAGCATTCCTTTTTTGTCTATGGTCATTTTCACAACTGTTTTTAAACCTTGTTTCAGTCGAAACACACTACCAGAATTTGTGAGTACGAACATAAAGCCCGATTTCATATACTCAAAGTCAGGCGTTAAAACAATTTTATTTATGTATCTGTTGTTGATGTTTGCATATATATCTTTAAACCCCATACCCTTGTTGTTCGTTGTGTATACATGCTGCCAGGCTCCAATCACCATAAAGCCGTCGTCGTTGTATTTTGGAGAAATTGCACATCCATCAGCCCATACCCCTAGAAGGTCAGGAATAATTACAAAGTGTTCACCACCGTCATGTGAAATGTAAATCCCTGAAGATGTCCCTACTAGAATTGTTTTGTCCAGATCAAAACTTGGAGATATTGCAAGACCTGTTATTGATAAACCCTCGAATGCATTTTTGGCGATTTCAGTAAAGCTTCCTTCGCTGTCGTTTGAAAGGTATAGGTCTCCACCATTTGTTCCAAGAAGTGTAATATTCTTGAAAGATGCAAAAGTGCTAATATCTGTATCCCATATTCTTATTCCACTTTCAATTTTGGTAATGTTGCTTAAATTTGAATCTGATATATAAGCTCCACTGTCTCTGGTTCCTATAATTATTTTCCCGTTGCCTATTTCTTTAGTAAAATTAATTACGTTGTTTTCTAATGTGTTTAAATGAGCAAACGAAGTACCTCCATCTTTTGAATAGTAAATGCCATCTCCCGTGGTACCTACAAGGAGTGTCCCATTTGAGAGCTCCTCGATACATTTAGTTAAGTCGTTATTGCCCACGCTTCCCAGATATGTAAACGAATCTCCACTGTTTTTGGATGTATATATTCCATTTGTAAGCGTTGTTAAATAAACAGCATTATTTGAAGCATAGTGCTTTGAAAATGATATATCGGTAATATTGAGGTTTGTTATTCCACTGTTTGAAACTGTAAATGTCTTTCCAAAATCGCTTGATTTTATAACCCCGTATTCGTAAGAAGTAACAAAGAGCAAACCCGAAGTTGAAAAATCAGGGGATAATTTTATGGAAAGGTTTGTTGAGTTAAAAGTAAGATCGTAATTTTTCCAGCCTGAAGAGTCTTTTACTTTTAGCACTCCATAGGAGGTTATTGCATATATAACTCCATTTCCTGCAACTTCCAAATCTGCAATTTTTTCTTTTGGGAGCTCGTTTGAGAAATTCCTGGAATCGCTTGAAATAAAAATGCCATTATCGTAAGAAGAAGCATATGTTGTTGATTCTACAACCTTTATCTCTGATATTGCGCCTTCTGTCAAATTGTTTGCCATAAGATCACTATTTTTTGTTTGTAGATCAAGTTTATATATAGAGCCCTGTTCACATCCCACATATATTGTGTTGTTAGAAATGGTGAAGGTCTCTGCCAGTGGGTCTTTGAACGTGTCAAGTTGCTGCCATATATCGCTTCCTGATGCTTTTTCCATAAGGACCCCATCAAAGGAAAGGGCAAAGTAATTACCATTAGAATCACCCGCTACCTTTATAATGTAGCTATTTACAACACCTCTTTGCATAGTAAACCAGTTATTCCCTGAGTCTTTTGAAGAAAAAATCCCATCTTTTGTTCCGACAACAAGAGCATGATCTTGTGAATAGTTTGGAGACACTGCAATTGAATTCACTCCTTCTGAAAAAGTGAAAGTAATCCTTTTCCATGTTGAGCCACTATTACTTGATATATATAGTCCTTCAGGCCCTCCCGCAAATACGGTTTGGTCTTTTGAAAAATTCGGAGAGAATACAATTTCATCTATCTCTCCGCCATAGATACCTTGTGGTTGTGTCCAGGTTATCTGCTCATCACCCTTTGCAAAGCTAAAAAAACTAAGCACAAAGGTAGAAATAATTGCAATGAAAAAGGTTTTTTTGAAAAGGTTTTTGTATCTCATAAGCTTTTTTCTCCTTTATAAATTGACCCCCTTTATTAAAAATTTCATTTTAGTTTTATCACAATAAAGAAAGTTGTCAATAGATTTGGAATATTAATTTTTATTGGTTTTGTTAGATTTATTTTGTTCTAAAAATTGAGAAAGACTACCAAATTCGATTTGCCAAAGGCTCTGAAAGGAGTGTTATAAAAATATTTATGAATCTAATAAAAATTATGTATAATATGTGCTTTGCAAAATTAGTAGCGAAAGGAGAATGTTATGAGAGTAGGATTTTTTGGTGGTGTAAGAGAAATTGGCGGGAATATCATACTGCTCGAAAATAAGGGCTCCGGGATTGTTTTTGATTTCGGCAAACGTTTTAAAACAAACAATACTTTCTTCAATGATAATGTTTTGGGGCGGCCTAATAAGGGTCTTGATGATTATGTAGAAATGGGAGAGTACCCCGCATTTAAAAACTTTTATACAGCTGGTTTAAATAATCAAAAAATGCTCGATGTTGATATAAATGCTGTGCTCTTTTCGCATGCTCACCTCGACCACATTGGAAACATAGATCTCATTAAAGATTCCATCCCCAAATATTTATCACGGGAATCTTATGAGGTGCTTAAATTCTTTGTTAAATTTGGCAAAATTAAAAGTATGCCTTCAAATGTTAATGCTATCGATAAGCCCATTAGCTTTGGTAGTTTTAAAATTATACCTTTTTCTGTGGATCACGATATATCAGGAGCGCTTGCTTACATTATTGAAACTCCGAAAGGGGTTGTAATCTATACAGGGGACATCTATTTTAAGGGTGTAAAGAAAGAAAAATCTTATGATTTTGTGAATTATGCAAAAAGCCTCAAGCCTTATTTGTTAATTACCGAGGGAACCCGTATTGGCTGGGGTGGTATAACAAATCTTACCGAGGAGCAAATCCAGGAAGAGATTAAGTCCTGCGCAAGTATTTTTGGTGGTTTAATAATTGGCAACCCTTATGAGCCACATGTTTCAAGGATTTACAGTTTTTATAAGGTATCCGAAGAACTTAGGAGAAAGTTTGTACTGACTGCTCAGTATGCTTATGCCCTATTCCTTCTTTCTTCCGGTGGCAATTTAAACGCTAAGGAGATTCTCGATTCAGAAGATACATTTATTTATTCTGCTGGCGTTGAACTTGATGACTTGAAGCAAACTTATCCTGGCAAATTTATAGATGTGGAGTCCATAAGGGAGGAACAGGAAAATATAGTCCTTCTTTTAGGTTTCAGGAATACTACTGAGTTGATTGATATAAAGCCCAAAAAGGGCGCTATCTATATCCATTCAGGGGGGGAGCCTATCGCAAATATCGATGGGGATAATGCAGCAATCCTGATGAACTGGCTTAATAATTTTAAAATTCCCTACTTTAGAATACATTCTCCAGGACACGCCTCTGAAGTAGAAATACTTGAGATGGCAAGAGAGATAAATCCCGAGATTCTACTTCCAATACATACACAGATACCTGAAAGATTCGAAGTTATAACTGACCGAATTAAAATTCTCGAAAGAGGAGTCTTGGAAGAATTCTAATGAGAATGGGATTGAGCAAACATAAAATCGGATTAAACCATTCTTTAATTGAGAATTTATTCTTAATGAAAAAATTTTGATAAATTTATGGATTTCCTATAATAAAAAGTAAGATAGGGTATGAACATGAGTTTAAAAGAAAAGTTAAGTACTGAAAATTCAGCGGTTATTAGACTCCTATTCAACTCTGCGATTTTCTTGTTTATTATAAAACATAAGTTAAAGATTTTACGAAAGAGGAGGTGTTAAAGTTATGAAAAAGCTAGTTGTAATCTTCTTACTAGCAACAATGCTCGTTTCAGGCTTTGTGTCATTTAATCTGGTTGAAGCGGAAAGTGTGACAACTATCAAAATTTTTATTGGTAAAACAGATGCCTATGTAAATGGTGTCAAAACTACTCTGGACCAACCACCAGTTATTATCAACAATCGTACAATGGTTCCAGTTCGTTTTGTATCCGAGAACCTAAAAGCAAATGTAAACTGGGATCCAAAACTTAGAGAAGTCACTGTAAAAATGCTCAACAACACTGCTATTCTTGATATTGATAAAGCAGCTGCCCAGGCAAATGGTTACACGGTATCTCTTGATTCACCAGCCACGATTATAAAGTCCACAGGCAGAACAGTAGTTCCTGTTAGATTTGTCGGAGACACTCTTGGCTGCGATGTTACCTGGAATGCAACTGAAAAATCTGTAACTATTAAGTTTTCTCCAGATTGGATTACTAATCCAGTTCAAGTTCCCTTCTGGCATGCAATGCAGGCAAAACTTGGTGAAGCTCTTAATGGTTTGATCGATGAATATAATGCTACTCATCCAAGGATTAAGATTGTCGGAACTGCAGTCGCAAACTATAATGGCCTTCAGCAGAAGACTGTTGCGGCAATCTCAGGAGGAACTCCTCCACTTATTACTCAAGCTTATGAAAACTGGGTAGCCCAGTATATGATGGGTAGTTACCTTACCCCAATGCAGAATTATGTTAACGGTCCCAATGGTTTAACACAACAGGACATTGCAGATTTCTATCCAATTATGTGGAAAGATGGATATATGCAAGATGGAAAGATGTGGATGCTTCCTTTCAATAAGAGTACAGAGGTTATGTACTACAATGTGGATATGCTCAAAGCCTATGGCTATGACCATCCTCCAAAGACCTGGACTGAATTTGCTGAAATGTGTCAAAAACTTACTAAGGAAGATGGCTCGCAGTGGGGAAGTTCCTTTGGTTCAGATGTTGATCTATTCTATTCGATGGTTTACGAATGGGGTGGTAAGGTATTATCAGATGACTATAAAAAAGTGCTGTTCGATAAAGATGCTAATGCAATAAATTCTGTGAAATTCGTGAATGATCTATATAAGAATAGTTATGCTCACTTTACCACTGGTTACACCTATCAGACAGACTTTGGTGCTGGAAAGTGTGCCTTTGTATTTGCAAGTATTGCAAGTTACACTTATATGGATGCGGCTGTTGGTGGAAAATTCAAATTTGCAGAAGCTACACTTCCAGCAGGACCAGTCGGTCAATATGGTGTTATGTATGGAACAAACGTAGTAATGTTTGGTGCTAAATATTCTCAGGATCAACAGAATGCTGCATGGAATTTTGTTAAATGGTTCACTTCTACAAATCAGACTGCAAGATGGGCAATGAAAACTGGTTATTTACCAGTAAGAAAATCTGCCTTGGATGTACCAGAGATGAAAGCTTACATTGCTGCACATCCTGAAGCGCAGGCAGGGTATGAACAACTACCAAATTGCCTTGCAGAGCCTCCAACAAAAGAGTGGAACACGGCAAGAACTGATATTGGTAATGAACTAGCAAAGATTTACTTGCAGAAAATTTCGCCAGAAGATGGTATTAAGGAACTTGGTCAAAAGATCAGAAGTTATATTCCTGGATATTAATTCGTAGCTTTCGTAAATTATTTTGGGGCCTTCGTGAGGAAGGCCCTATTATAGTATATAAGCTAGAGGGTAAATGTATTTTTGAAATATCTTTAACCTTTTATTGCGCCTCTTGAAATTCCTTCAATAAACTGGCGCTGGAATATCAAGAAAATGATTAGTACAGGTACTGTAGCCATAGTAGCTGCTGCCGAAAGAGGAGCCCATTCTGTTCCAGATTCAATTCCAATAAAGGAGTACATTGCAACTTCTAAAACCATATACTTTGAGTCAGTATTTACAATCAATGGCCACATAAATGCATTCCAGCTACCGAGGAAAACAAATAAAGCAAAGGCTAAAAGAGTCGGCTTTATAATTGGCATTGCAATAGAGAAAAAATACTTGCCGATACCGCAACCATCAACTTGAGCTGCTTCCCAGAGTTCATTTGGTATCTGCCTGAAAGCTTGCCTTGTGAGGAAAATTCCGAAGACACTTGCCCCAAAAGGTATAATAAGTGCCTGAAATGAGTTTAACCAATGAAGTCTTGACAGGGTTACATAGTTAGGAATAAGGAGCAATTCTCCGGGGATCATCATAATTCCAAGTATAAACATGAATATTTTAGACTTGCCAGGAAATTTTAGTTTAGCAAAGGCGAAACCAGCCAAAGCAGAGTTTAATAGTGACAGAGCAGTAGTAGCGAATGCAACAAATAGAGTATTTAATATATACCTCCACCAGGAAAGACCTTCTGGTGCGTTGTTCCACATAACTACATAATTTTTAAAATTAAAATCTGGTATAAGTTTTGGTGGGAATCTAAACAAGTTTTCTGGTTTGCTCAAAGAGGTCACAATCATCCAGTAAAATGGAAAAATCATAATTATTAGAACAACGGTTAAAATTACATAGGTCCAAAAATAAGACTTTTTTAGTTTTAAACGTTTCATGCTCGTTCTCCTTCTTCCCCTTCGCCTGAATAGAAAACTTTTCTTCCAGTGAATCTAAACTGCAAAATTGTAAGGAGGAATATTATAAGGAACAGAACAATTGCAATTGTACTTGCAAACCCTGTTCGCCAATTTTGGAATGCTTCGTGATAGAGCAGGAAACCCATGGTTTGTGTAGATCCATACGGACCACCATTTGTTAATACAAGGACTGGAGTAAGCAATTTGAATGCACCGATCATTGAAATTATTAAAATGTAGAATGTTGTAGGCGAGAGTAATGGCCATGTAATATGCCAGAATACTCCATTTGCATTAGCTCCATCAATTTCAGCCGCTTCCTGAAGTTCTTTAGATACACTTGTTAGGCCAGCCATAAATAGTATGGTAGAAAATCCTACATCATGCCAGGTCGTGTAAATAACAATTGCAAAAAGTGCGCTTGGAAAACCTATAAGCCAGGTAGATTGAGGCAAATGCAGAAGTTTTAGAATGGAGTTCAAAAAACCGTAATCCCTGTTAAAAAGCCACATCCATACTATTGAAGTTGCAACAAGCGGTGTTACATAGGCTATAAATATCCCAAGTCTAAAGAAAGCACGGCCTTTTATGGGCTTCATAAGGAGATTTGCTAAGAACAGGGAGATTATGATTGTAACCGGGACACTTAAAGCAACATATTCTGTCGTTACGAGCACTGAATGCCAAAAATCTTTTGCATAGGGCATTTTAAAGAGGATGTTTAAATAGTTGTTGAACCCGACAAAAACTTTTGGTCCAATCATATTCCAATCGAAAGTTGAGAGGTAAAATACGTAAATGGTAGGGAAAATTGCAAAAATCAAAAGGATAACTAATGCAGGAGCTAAGAAGGCATAACCGCTAAAATATTCGCGTATTCTCCTTCTTCTTTTCGCTAACTTAAGCTTTTTTGCTAAATCAGTTTCCATTTAATTCTCCTTGCAAAACGTCAGTAATATCTGGCACACTACTTCAATATTCCCTGAATCGGATGGCGATTTTCCGTCTTCAACATATTTAATTTTAGCTAAATGAAAAAATGTGTCAAGTTGCTAAAATTTTCTTTTTGTTTTTATATTTTGTGTATGTATAATATTGCATGGAAGAAAATTTGCAGATGCTTTTAAAATTTTTGATATCTTTTCTTCTCGGTGGCCTTATTGGTTTTGAGAGGGAAAGAAGGAATAGGCCAGCTGGCTTGAGAACTCACATTATTGTTGCAGTTGGTTCAACACTTATTACTATTATATCTATACAATTTTACAAGCTGTACGGTGGCGATGCTGGAAGAATAGCTGCAAACATTGTTGTAGGGATTGGTTTTCTTGGTGCAGGCACTATAATGAAAGAAGGGCTGACAGTAAGAGGGTTAACCACCGCTGCATCTCTATGGGCGGCTGCTGCAATAGGGCTTGCCTGTGGGTTAGGTTATTACTATCCTGCAATTATAACTGCTACTATTGTCTTCCTCACACTTGTTTTTCTTAGAAACATTGAGTTTGGCTTTCTTGGCAAGAAAGGCGAAATAAGGAAAACACTTCTTGTAAAGGTGACTGATCAACCAGGTCAACTCGGTAAAATCAGCCTAATCCTTGGTAAATTTGGTATAAATATTGAAAATATAAAATTTGACAGAAAAGAAACTTCTCTTGATATAATCTTTTTTGTAAAGATTCCTCAAGATATAAACCTCGAGAAGATTTTTAATGCTCTCTCAAAAGAAGATGGCGTAATTGAGGTATCCTTAGAATAATAATTTTTCAATCCTCTATTTCTTTAATTAACAATAGTCTATATTTGCACAAAACGCAATTTTTAATATCGGAGAGGTACATTCCCTCAAGACTCCTTTGAAAAGTAAAATAGTGAGACCTCTCGCTTATGCGCTTGCCAAAGGCAAGGAAAAGAGTGCGAGGTGACAAATCGAATAAAGTTTTTATGCCTGCAAAAAATGGAGACTCTGAGTGATAAATCCCACTTCTGTCATCGTATATCATATCCTGAGTTCTGTCCTGAACTCCTTTTCTTGTCAAATACAAGTATTTAATTTAGGATCGTTCTAAGATCTTCAACAAAAATTCGACAATATTAATAAAAAAAGGGGGGTCTACGCCCCCGCTTTTTAAAGCCCAGATCCAGAATCCTTATTTTACGGACTCTTTTAGATCTTTTCCGACTTTGAAGTAAGGAACTGTCTTTGCTGGGATCGTAATCTTCTTACCGGTTCTTGGATTTACACCGTTTCTCTTTGCTCTTTCTCTGGTTGCGAATGTACCGAAGCCGATAAGTGCAACTTTCTCGCCCTTTTTCAGTGCTCCTTTAACAGATGCCACAAATGCATCAAGCATTGCTTCTGCATCTTTCTTCTTCATACCAGTTTTTCCAGCAATTGCTGCTACGAGTTCTGGTTTGTTCACGCTTTTTCACCTCCTTTCTTTGCAAATCGCATTTACTTCTCTGTAACCTGCGCTCTTCTCAGCAGGTTATTACTCACTTTATTAAGTTATAATCGATTTTCATTGCTTGTCAAGAGGTTTTTGAAGGAATTTTTGCATTTTTTCTTATTTTCTTGGACTTCACACTCATTCAAGCAAGTATTGAAGCTTATTTTTTTGATATAAGATTTTTTCATACTTTTTTTAAACACCCTTCATTTTAGCAGAGGTTTTTGAGTGTAAAAATTGAGCGAAAAACCATATTATTGCCTTAAAAGCTATATAAAATGATATTTTTTAAGGCTTCACACAAAAATCAGGCTTTAGTTATAAAAATCTGAAAGTTTCGTGTTTTTCTATTTTTCATTTAGAATATTCTGAACTAAGATCTTATTCTGAAAGGTGATACGAGATGATAGAGAAGGTAGTAAAAAGGGACGGACGAGTTGTGGAGTTTGACTGTAGCAAAATTACGAGTGCAATTCTTAAGACGGGAAATGCAACCCATGAGTTCAGTTCAGGTGTGGCTGAATTTCTTGCAAACATAGTCATCACGGAGCTTGAACAGGAGCACGATGGAGAGATTTTCAGCATTGAGGTAATTCAGAATAAAATCGAACATGTATTGATGAGAAAAGGTTTTTATGAGGCTGCAAAGGCGTTTATTATCTATAGAGAGCGCAGAAGAGAACTAAGAGAATTAAAAACACATATAACTCCGAACCTTCTTGATGAATATCTCGATCAAGGCACATGGGAAGTACATGAAAATGCTAATATTGACTATTCTATACAGGGCCTTAAAGCCTATATAGCAGGTAAAGCTGAGCGAATATATTGGCTTGAGAAGGTTTATCCTGAAAAAATTGCTGAACTTCATAAAGACGGATGGGTTCACATACATAATCTTTCTTTTCTTGGCGCATATTGTGTAGGCTGGGATCTTGAGGACTTGATAAGAAGGGGCTTTGGAGGGGTTGAAGGAAAACCTTACTCAAAACCCGCAAAGCATCTTTCTTCAATACTCGGGCAGATGATGAATTTTCTTTTTACACTCCAGAATGAAGCAGCGGGAGCAGTGGCTTTTAGTTCATTTGATACTTTTCTTGCACCATTCGTGAGATATGACCACCTTACTTTCAAAGAGACAAAGCAGCAGATTCAGGAGTTTGTATACAATATGAACCAGACAATGAGAACAGGAGGGCAAAGCCCGTTTTCAAATATTACACTCGATATTTTGCCACACCCTTTGTTAAAAGATAAGCATGTAATAATAGGCGGTGAAGAGAAAGATGAAAGGTATAGCGAATTTCAAGATGAAATGGATTTAATAAACAAAGCATTCTGGGAAGTAATGCTTGAAGGAGATGGTAACGGCAGGCCTTTTACTTTCCCTATACCTACAATTAACATTGATAAAGAATTCCAATGGGGGAAAGATTCTAATGAAACTATGTGGGAAGCAACAGCAAAGTATGGAATTCCCTATTTTGCAAACTATATTAACTCTGATTTAAAACTAGAGGACGCTCGCTCAATGTGTTGCCGGCTCAAGCTTGACGTGAGAGAACTTAAGAATAAGGGTGGTGGGTTGTTTGGCGCGAATCCACTTACTGGAAGTATAGGTGTTATAACTATCAATATGCCGAGAGTTGGATATGTTTCAAAAAATGAAGAAGAATTTTTTGGTAAATTATCCGAGATAATGGATGCCGCAAGAGATGCGCTTGAAGAGAAAAGGAAAACTGTTGAAAAATTTACCGAGCAAGGATTGTACCCCTATTCAAAGGTTTATCTTGATTTAATTAAACAAACAACTGGCAGGTACTGGGACAACCACTTTTCCACAATTGGACTTATCGGGATGAACGAGGCTTTGATAAACTTTTTAAGAGAAAATCTCACGACAAAACAGGGTATTGATTTCACAATAAAGACACTTAATTTTATGAGGGATAAACTCGAAAAATACCAGGAAGAAACGGGACATATGTATAATCTTGAAGCAACGCCTGCAGAATCAACAGCGTACTCTCTTGCTCTTAAGGATAAAAAGAAGTACCCGGATATTATTGTTGCAAATGAAGATGATGTTGAAAGCGGAGCAGAACCTTATTATACCAACTCAACTCAGCTACCTGTGGATTATACCGATGACCCTTTTGAAGCTGCTGAAAAACAGGAAGAAATACAATCACTTTACACAGGGGGGACTGTCCTTCACTTCTTCCTTGGTGAGGCCCTTGACTCGGGCGATGAAGCAAAACTTTTTGTCAGGAAAGTTATCAATAATTATAAGATTCCCTATATAACAATTACCCCAACATTTAGCATATGCACCAGGCATGGATATATAAGGGGAAAACATGATTACTGTCCGTATTGCGACGAGGAGCTTGCCGAAGGATATGGGAAAAAAGAAAATGTTAATAAACCAGATCTCTTTTTGAGTTAAAATGGAAAACATTGAGAGAGCACGAAAACCAGAAGTAGTACTTCTTTCGCATACTCCAGATCCTGAAAGGATTGTCGCAACTGCGATGAGGCAGAGCAGGCTTAAGGGAGGAGTTGTAAATGTTAAACTCACCCAGGATGACATCAAGAAGCTCATAGAGCTTGCCTTAAATCTTAAACATTTTTCTGTTTTTGAGCATGTAAATTTTACTTTTACAATCGAGGGAATTTCGAGGTCTTGTTCGCACCAGTTTGTCAGGCACAGGTTTTTCTCTTTCACTCAACAGAGCCAGAGATATGTGAAAGAGCATGGCTTTCCTTTCGTGATCCCCCCGACTATTCAGAGCGAAGAAAGGGCTCTTTCTCTGTTTTTAAAATTAATGGAAGATATTGATGATGCTTATAAAAAACTTTCTCAGCTTGTTCCCGTTGAGGATGCACGTTTTGTCCTTCCTAATGCAACTGAAACAAAAATGGTTGCAACATCAAATGCACGAGAACTTATGCATTTTTTAAAGCTCAGGCTCGCTCCTGTTGCACAATGGGAGATAAGAGCGCTTGCAGAATCGATGTTTAATGAGGTGAGTCAAGTAGCCCCGAATATTTTTAATGAAAATAATATTAAATTTTTTGAATAGTAATTATGTTCTGTAAATTTTATCTCTTTTTATTACAAGGTTAAAAGTAAGCTGATACTTTTGTAGTAGTCGTGGTTTATGCTGAGTTTGTTTGGTGAAGAGTAATATTTCAGGAGGGAATTTTAAATGGAAAAGAGAAAACCAAAGTGGACAATCGAGGGCAAAACATGTTTAATAACAGGCGCAACTTCTGGTATTGGTAAAGCAACTGCTATTGAACTTGCAAAGAGAGGAGCACAAATCATTTACACTGCGAGGGATTTGGAAAAAGCCGAGATTGTTAAAGAAGAGATTATCTCAAAAAGTCAGAACAACGATGTCGAATTTTTTGAATGTGAACTTTCGTCTCTTGAATCTATAAAGAAACTTGCAGAAAATTTCAAGAAAAGATATTCAGTTTTACACGTGTTGATAAATAATGCAGGATTATGGGAAGCACACAGGAAACTTTCCAAAGATGGCATTGAGCTCACTTTTGCAGTAAACTATCTTGCACAGTTCTTACTTACAGATTTGCTGCTTGGCCTTCTTAAAAAGAGTGCTCCTTCAAGGGTTATAAATGTCTCCTCCGAACTTCACAGAAAAGGAAAGATAAACTTCGATGACCTTGAATTAAAAAAGCATTACAATGGAATGAAGGCATATTATAACTCAAAACTTGCAATTGTTCTGTTCACTAAAGAACTCGCAAGAAGATTACAGGACACAGGAGTGACAGCAAATATAGCACACCCGGGCCTGGCTAAAACGGATATTTATAGGGCTCTTCCATCCATTGAAAAAAAGCTTATTTTTTTGTTTGGTGCTATAACTCCAGAAGAGGGAGCGAAGACCTCGATATGTCTTGCTGTGTCTGATGAAGTTTCGAATATTTCAGGTGAGTATTTCGCAAGAGGAAAAATTACAAAATCCTCTGATGAATCTTATAATTTTGAAGAAGCAAAAAAATTATGGAACATAAGCATTGAATATGTAAAAAAGTATATAGAAAATTCTGAAGTTTAATCCTGAAACAAGCCTGCACTGGAACGTTGCAGTCCAGGGTTCAGGACAGGGTATAGGATAAGTTGACTTAAAAAACAAAAAATCATATAATTATTACCAGATATGTAATAATTTATTGAGGAGATAATTATGGATGAGATATTGAGAGCAAATAGCATTTACCTTGAAAAAGATAAGAGGACTATCATAAAGAATCTTACTTTTTCAGTTCCACGATACTCTATATCTGCAATTCTTGGAAGAAATGGTGCGGGTAAAAGTTCACTTGCATCTGTCCTTATGGGACTTTCCGGTTTCAAACCTACAGGCGGAAGGGTATATTTTGAGGGAGAAGATATTACTGATCTCTCGGTAACTGACAGGGCAAAAAGAGGTTTGACTCTTGCCTGGCAAACCCCTGCTTCATTTGAAGGCATGAAGGTCTCCGAGTATATAATGCTTGGTTCTAAAGATAAAAATGGAAAAGTTTTAAAAGAAGCACTGGACAGAATAGATCTTGACACAACTTACTATACAAAAAGAATTCTTGATAAATCACTGAGTGGTGGTGAAAGAAAGAGAATTGAACTTGCGGCAGTGTTTGCGATGCAACCTAAACTTGTAATTCTTGATGAACCAGATTCAGGCATTGATGCTATTTCTCTTGATAAAATAAAACAGTTGATAATTAACCTTAGAGACAGAGGAACAACAATACTTCTCATAACTCATCGGGAAGAGATTGTAGAAATTGCAGACAGGGCATATCTTATTGGAGGGGGTGAAATTGTGAAAGATGGTTCTCCTTCAGAGGTTGTTAATTTTTTTAAAACAGAGTGCGATAAATGTTTTCATAGGGTGATTCCTGAGGAATTTACAAAGGAGGTATAGATGGAGAAAATTCTTGATGAATATAAAGAGTTGATGGAGGCTTATGACAGGAGCGGTGGAGTATCCGGTGAATTTTCCAATCCAAAGATTCCATCCATTATTATAAGTGGAAATAAAGTACTGGGTAAAAACACTGTTGAAGGCTTAATTCTGGAGTCAGAACCAATAGAAAACGGTGTTAGCTTAAAAATGGTAGTAAAGAAAGGAACAAAAATTCTATTTCCAATGAAATTATGCTTTGGACTCATTCCAAGAGAGGGAATTCAGATTATAGATATGCATGCTGTTATTGAGGATGACGCTGGAATGAATGCAATATCTCACTGCATTTTCCCGAATGCAGAGCATATTGTCCATAAGATGAATTATAAACTTGAGATAGGGAAAAGAAGTTTCTTTAGATATAATGAAATCCATTTTCATGGAGAAAGCGGTGGTATAGAAGTTATACCTTATGTGCAGGGTGTTGTTGGCGAAGAGTCTCTATTTGAAGCCACCTTCACACTCAAAGAAGGTCGTGTTGGGCTATTTGATACAAAATATGATATTGAAGTAATGAAAAATGGGAAGGTTGAGTTATATGCAAAGGTATGGGGCAAAGGTAATGATAATATTCTTGTTGAAGAAAAAGTTGCGTTAAAAGGCGAAAATGCAAGAGCACTTGTAAAAAGCAAGGTTGTTTTGCAAGATAATGCTCACAGTAAGGTGATTTCAGATATTTCTGCATCCGCTCCTTATGCTCGTGGGCATATAGATTGCACGGAGATTGTCCAGGGAGATGCAGTTGCTGAGGCAGTACCTATTGTGAACGTATCCAATAAGTTTGCCAAGGTAACCCATGAAGCTGCTATAGGGTCCCTTGATTCAAAAGAAATAGAAACTCTTGAAGCGAGAGGTCTTCAAGAGGAAGAGGCAATAAAAGTATTGGTTAATGGTATTTTGAGATAATTTAATGAATTGACCAGTATTTGCTATGAATGAGGACTTGTATTTTCCTTGTCGTTCAGAGCATTCCGCAGGAATGCGTAGGAATCTCCATTTTTCTTAAAGACGAGATGTTAAAACAAGTTTAACATGAAAATGATATGTGATATATATACACCCTGTTGATTTTTTTCTAACATATGCTATAATGTGCATATGAGCAGGTATGAAACGTTATTAAAAGCTATCGCGGATGAAAAAAGGCTTAGATTAATTTCTCTTCTTCTAAGGGAAAAGGGTGAGTTTTATGTATGTGAAATCGCCGATGCCCTTGAGGAATCTCAATACAATGTTTCCAAGTATCTCAAAGAACTTAAAATGGCAAATCTTGTTAAGGAAAGAAGGATAGGAAAAGGTATTCTTTATTCTACTATTGAGCCTGAAGAAGATTTTTCAAGACTGATTTTTAATGCAATCCTGTCCATTCCCGACGGTTATACGAAAAGAGAAAGACAGCTTCTCAGGTTAAGAACCACAATGAGAGAAGGTGATAGATGTGTTGTCAGGATTCAAAATGAGCATTGGAAAGAGGCAATTGAAAAAAGTAAGGTTGATTAGATTACATTGAAAACTTTATTACATAATTAAAATTTACTTTAGGAGGAAAAGAATGTATAAGAGATGGTACCCGGTTATTGATTATGAAAAATGTATTGGTTGCCTTTCGTGCGTTGAATTTTGCCCGCACGAAGTTTTTGTAGAGAAGGATGGCAAACCCTCTGTTATCAACCCCGACAATTGTGTGGAATTCTGCAGAGGATGTCAAAGAGGTGCTTGCTCAAGCGGAGCAATAAGCTTTGCAGGAAGTCTTGCAGAGGCGATAGCAGATGGTAGAATAAGAATCAAGGAAGTGATTTGAAATGAAAAAAGGCCTTTTGTTATGCGTTTGCCAGGGAACATGCCCTTCTTTTCAGAAAATGAATATTTTTGAGGTAGGTAATGCCATAAGGAGAGAAGGTATTGTTGATTTTATTGCTATTCATCCACAGCTCTGTGCTGATGACGGCGATGTTTTTCTTTCAACGCTTACCCAAAATAACCGCGAGATAGATAAGTTGTATGTTGCAGGTTGTGCTCCAATAATGCAACAAAAGATGTTTAGGGATGCATTTGAAAGAGCCAAATTTGATAAAACGAAACATTTTGGAGTTGATATAAGAAATATGTCGACGGAAGAAGCAGTCAATGCCATTAAGAAATTAATCGAAGAAAATTAACTCAGGAGGTTAATATGGAAGAGGTAAAAAAAGAAGTTACAGAAGGTAAAAGCTGGAATTTGTTGCCTTCCTGTAGCAAAGAAGCAGGTAATCTTGATATTATTTTTGCATGCGACGGTGCCGCAAGTGTTGGGCAAGTCGGAAATCAGATAGCAAGAGACCTTACGAACAGAGGCATAGGTGCTCGTATGTGCTGCACTGCGGCAGTAGGTGCTGGCTCAGAGCCTCATGTAAATATTGGTAAGAATGCAAAGCACGTAATAGTGATAAATGGCTGTGCAAATAAGTGTGCATCGAAGATTATGGAGCAGCGTGGTGTTAAGGTGGACCACGAGTACACAATAAGCGAGATGGAAGTTAAGAAAGTGCCCACGCTTGATTTTGATGAAGAAGATGTTAAAAGAATTGCCGAGAAGATTGCAGAAGAAACAGGATTAAATTCGAACAAAAAAAGCGTAAGTTAAACAGTAAATTAATTTTGATTCTGCTCTCTCTTTTGTACCCTGCCCTGAATTTTAGAGCAGGGTTTTTTAATTTTCTTTGTCGTCCTGAATTTTACTTCTTTGGAATCCACTGAAGAAGAGCGTGGATTACAGAAGAGTAAGTCTGTACTCTTTTTCAGCAGACTTACTCAGGGTCTCGCTTTTGACTTTTTATTTTAATGCTCAATTATTTATGCAACTTATATACCATCTTGTCATATGTATTTACATATGCTATAATAAAGCGGAGGTAAAAATTCATGAAAATAGAAGAATTTATTGAAAAGTTTATTAAGAGAAATATTCAAAATCGTGTGCTTATTGTAAGTTCTTTATTCTGGGCAACCGCTGCTGCAGGCGTTATGGTAATGAGCTTTACTCTCCCTCGGATTGCCGAAGTTTATAATTTGCCTCAAACAACAACCTCTCTTGTTGCCTCTTTTACTTTCCTCGGGATGCTTCTGGGAGCAACTCTTTTTGGTAATCTAGCAGATGTATTCGGACGAAAAACTCTTTTAATAATTACTTTAATTTTGACTTCAACATTTAACGCGCTTACAGGAATTAAATTAAACTTTCAATTGCTTCTTTTAGTAAGATTACTCGCCGGATTAGGTATGGGGGGATTGCTTCCCGTTGCAAATGCTTTTCTTGCCGAATACTCTCCAAAATTAAATCGTGGGAGAAATCTTGTTCTCCTTGAAGCGAGTTGGGCAATCGGTTCAATTGTAATTGGGGTGGTTGCAATTACTTTAGGAAGAAGTTATTGGCAAACTGATTATCTTGTCTTCTTATTTGCGTTGCTTTTTTTAATTCCCCTGGTCTTTTTATCAGAAACTCCTAAATTTCTCATTAAGAAAAATAAATTTTCTGAACTTCAGAGTAGCCTTCAGAGATTTGGAATAAACGTACCCTCCCATATTGAATTCGAAACTGAGAAAACTTTTAAGGTTCCTATAGCAAATTTATTTAAAAAAGGTTTCGCTGGAAGAACAATTATGATTTGGTATATGTGGTTTGCAATTTCATTTGCCTATTATGGATTTTTTACCTGGCTACCAAAGATCATTTCAAAGCTCGCAAACACAACTCTAACTACTTCAAGCCTCTACCTTTTTACTATCCTTATTATGCAACTTCCGGGATACTTATTAGGTGCGTACTTTATTGAAAAAATTGGAAGAAAGCCTACACTCTTTTTTTCCTTCCTTGGCACTGCTATAATGGCTTTCTTTTTTGCGCGATCATATACTAACGCCTCAATTTTGTTGAACGGAAGCCTCATGACCATTTTTTGTATGAGCGCATGGGGAGTTATTTACGCCTACACACCAGAACTATTTCCTACAGAATTCAGAGCTTCTGCAAATGGCTCTGCTGGTTCTTGGGCGCGGGTTGCAGGTATCGCTGCCCCTATATATATTTCGTTGCTGTTTAATAAGAGTCTTACCTTTGCAATCTCCTTTCTTGGCCTTATGCTTTTCGTAGCCTCTTTATGGGTATTGATAAAAGGATACGAAACAAAAGGAAAGGAAATAAGTTAGATGGACAGAGAGAAAAGACTGAAAGAAATTATTTCAATACTTTCTAAAGGAAGCGTACCAGTAAGTGGAAATAAAATTGCTGCAATCTTAGGCGTTACTCGGCAGGTTGTTGTCCAGGATATTGTAGTACTCAAAAGTCTTGAATTTAAAATTATCTCAACAGCAAGAGGTTATCTCCTTAATGCAAAGATTCCATGTTTTACAAGACTTTTTGCAGTAAGGCATACCAAAGATGAAATTGAAAAAGAGCTTACCCTTATCGTAGAAAATGGTGGGGAAGTGCTTGATGTGATTATTGAACATCCTGTTTACGGAGAAATTAAAGGAAACCTCGACATAAAAACTCTGGAGGACATAAAAGTTTTTATGTCCGCAATGAAAACTTCTAATGCAGAGCCTCTACTTTTGCTTTCAAACGGAATACACCTTCACACAATTGGATCAGAATCTGAAGAGGTTCTTGCTAGAATTAATGAAGAGCTCAAGAAGGCAGGATTTTTAATTTAAATATTTAAAGCTAAAGCAATTTCTCACTTTGTTCAAAGTGACGGGATGTTGCACCGATGTCTGGTACATATGAACTGTAAAATCTATTTAACCTATAAAAACGCTTGAAAAAATTTTTAGAATGAATAAAATTAATCCATGAGGAGGCCTTTATGAAATATAGAGAAGATGAAAATCGCAACCTTGTCCTTGTTGACGGTACGGTAATCTCTGCTGAAAAAAGAACAAGATGTGAAGTTTATAGCCGTATAGTTGGATATTTAAGGCCTTTGAGCCAGTACAACAAAGGCAAGCAAGAAGAGTTTAAATCAAGGAAAACATTCACTATCAAAAATGAAGAAGTACCTTCAAATAAATAAGCCTTCTTATTAAGGGTGAACTAACTTCGAGAAGACTTTGCTTTTATAGTTTTTCCTGATGTAGTTGTAAAAATACTCCCTTTCACGTGCAAAATTGGCTTAAATTCTTTTAAAAATCCTTCTTTTGCATAGGAGGATTGAATGCTTCCAATAAAGAATGTGTGGTCACCGTATTTTTTAAAACCTATCACTTTGCATTCGACAAATGCAATGCAACCTTTAATTATATGAGTTTTCAATGTTTTTGAAGGTAACTTTTTTAGTCCAAGTTTTTTGAACTTATCAACGTTTTTACCCGACAGAGTACCGCATGCAAGAGTTTCATCTGCCATTGAAATATCGGGAACATTTATTATAAACTCTTTGCTTGACATGATTAATTTATGGGTGTATCTCTTTGGAGAAACAGCTACTCCCACTAATGGTGGGTTCCTTGATAGTACAGTAAGCCAGTCAATTGTAATAATGTTTGTTTTTCCGTTTTTGTCGATTGAAGTTAAAAGATATGTGTGCATAGGATATACAGCATGAATAAAATCTTCGATTTCTATTGTCTTCATATTGCCTCCAAAAGGTTAATAGATTTTACCGAATTTCACAAATTTTTACATATTTTAAAAGGGCATCTTTAAATTCTTCAAGTTCTATATTGCTAAAGGGCTCCCTCTTAAACCCTTTTTCTACTGTTTTATAAAATTGTGGTCTCTGGATGAAGAATTTGCTTGCTCCGTTTACTGTTTTTCCTATTCTTTCTATTTCGTCTTTGTCGTGGAATCCCTTAATAACAGTTGTCCTGAATTCATAATCTGGAGCATCTTTCATTATGATTTCTATGCTTCTTTTTATATTTTCTTTATTGACACTCACCTTAACTACCTCTTCGTATCTATCAAGAGATGCCTTTATATCCATTGCAATGTAATCTATTGTCCGTGCCTTTAACCCTTCTTCAATTGTTTCTGGAATTGTGCCGTTAGTGTCGACTTTTATTTTAAACCCCATGTCTTTAATCTCTCTGGCAAACTCAATAAGGTCTATTTGCATTGTTGGCTCTCCACCGGTAAATTCTACAGCATCGAGTAGTCCTGCTCTTTTTTTAAGAAACTCAATTATTTCTCTGGTCGGTATTTTTTCGGTGAACATTTCGGGGAGTACAAGTTCAGGATTCTGGCAGTATGGACAGCGAAAGTTACACCCCTGTGTAAAAATTATAGCGCAGGTATGACCTGGATAATCAATTAGAGAAAACTTTGTTAAACCGCCAATTATCATTTTTACTCCATATTATAGAAAAAATAGTCAATGAGTTTTGAGCACCCTTCTTTCAACTGCTCATCATTCATAGTAAATGTTAATTAGTTCTTTGAAAATACTTATTGTGTCGAGTTTTTCGTGCGCCTTCTTTATTTCTTCAAGAGATATCGAGGCGAACGCATCAACTACATCAGTATCAAACTGTGTACCTTTAAATCTTTGAAGCTCTTCAAGGGATTCCTCGTACGGAAAAAGTACATCATAAAATAGATTTAGAAATTTACCTTTTCTTGAATAAAATGCGTATAATACAAATGAAGACACTGTTAAAGGCACAACATAAACCACAAACTCAAGCACATATGTTGCAATGTTCATTTCTAAATTATATGATAAATTTGTAAAATATTGCAAGAGGTGATGAAATGAGCGATAAGGATTTTATCATGCCACCCGGACAAAAACCTTCTTCAAGGCTCTATCCTGTTTCGGTTTTTGGCAAGCCAAAAAGTGTAGTTAATGAAAATTATAAAATTAAAATGACAGGAGAAGTCGATGAAGAAAAAGTTTTTGCTTTAAAAGAGATTCTCTCGCTGCCTCATGTTGAGAAGCAGTTTGACATACATTGCGTTGATGGATGGAGCTATCTGGGGCCATTATTTGAGGGAATTTATCCTTACGAGTTGATAAAACAGGTAAGGGTGAAGCGCGATGTAAAATTCGTTATTGTAAAATGTATTGAAGGTTATAGTACAGATTTACCTTTGAACTTTTTAATGAGTGAGGATGCAATACTTACTTTTAAAATGGATGGTAAGGATCTCCCGGTAGAAAATGGTTTTCCTCTTCGTCTTGTTGTGAACGGAAAATACGCTTATAAAGATGCAAAATGGGTTGTTGAATTTGAGTTTATTAAGGAAGATAAAAGAGGATACTGGGAAGAAAGAGGTTATAGTACTGAAGCAGATATTTATAAAAACCAGAGAAGAGACTTTTAGGAGTAGCATACTGTTTTTGAGGTATGGAACTCAGGAGCAACTTTTTTAAATCAATGCTTGTAAAGATTTTTTATGTGAGAGAAATTAATTTTATACAGTTTGTTGAAAAGGTAATTTGTAGTTGTAGATAAGAAGTTTAAAATATAGAAAGGAGGCAAAACATGGCTATAAAGGTTGGAGATATTGTTCCTGATTTTTCTTTGAAAGATCAGAGTGAACAGGAATTTAAGTTATCCAGATTTAGAGGAAAGAGAGTGCTTCTTTCGTTTCACCCGCTTGCATGGACCACGGTATGCGCAAAACAGATGCAGTCTCTTGAGGAAAATTTCAAAACACTTAAAGAACTGAAAACTGTTCCTATTGGAATAAGTGTTGATTCTGTACCTTGTAAAAAGGCATGGGCAGATAGTCTCGGGCTTAAAAAACTACGAATCCTTTCTGATTTTTGGCCACATGGAAATGTTGCTTTTCTTCTAGGCTTATTTATCGAAAAATTTGGCTTTTCTGAAAGGGCAAATATCATTGTGGATGGGCGAGGTAAAGTAATCTTTGTGAAGGTGTATCCAATAAGAGAACTTCCAGATATTTCTGAGATTATTAAGTTTTTGAGAAGCATGTAATGGATATTTCGGCTTTTTTCAGTATTATCAAAGAATAATAACTGGTTTACAAATGCTTTGATGGCTGTTGCTATCTTTTTAAAGAAGAGTTTTAAATGTGTTATGAAGGATTGCAGGGAATATTTCTTCTTTAATATAGAAATTGCTCTGGAGCTTGTTATTCTTCGGGCAACCGAAATGAGCCTCGTTACTCAGACGATTGCAGGTGAGAGTCTCCTCTTCTGGATCTCTTACGGATAGCATTTAAAAGAGGATATTGTGACGGATTTCTTACGAAACCTAGCAATAACAAACAAATATTATAATTAATGGTCTCAAAGGGAATTCAGGACTAAGGATTTGTCAGAGTGACAACCAATTCTCTTCATCATCGCGTATCATATAGTGGGTTATGGAGGAAACAAGGTCTCTGAAAAAGTATGGAAAGAATCTGATGAAAAACTTGTCCTGAATTTATTTCAGGAGAGTTCAGATTACAGAAGATTAAGAATAAAATGTCATGCTGAACTTGTTTCAGCATCCAATAAAATCAACAAGTTATCAGACCCTGAAATAAATTCAGGGTGACAAAATAGTGTTTTTAGAGATCTCGAAACATATCTTTGACTATATTTGGTCTGTATGGTTAATGACGTGGGAAGAAATTAAGACTGGTAAATTTTGAATTGCAAATTTTTCTTTATGAGATTTTCTCGAGGAGTTCTTCGGCGAGATCCTTTATAATGAGCAGCTCTTCTTTTATTTTTTCAATTTCTTTTTTGCTTCCAACATAAAGAAGCCTTCTTGAAATTGCTTCGATGTCCTTTATTGCTGATTTCAGAGGGTCGCTTGCTTTCCTTTTTTTAATTTTTTTTACAATTTCTGCTGCTTCTTCTGAAGACAGATTTTCCTTCTCTATAATTTGTATGACATTTCTTATAAGAGCTAGGTCATTTAGTTTTAGAAGCGTTTCAATGTGTTTAGATGTTACGGGTGATAGCGGGTCGTTCAATTTCATTTGCATATCTTCTGGAAGTTCAAGAAGTGATAGCCAGCGGATAATCGTGATAGGGGTTTTACCGATTGTTTTACATAATGCGCTCACCGTGTGCGCAAAGTCCTCAGGAACTTTTCTATCCATCCTGTAATTTATGAGAAGTGTTTTTATTTTCTTTCCGTGAGCAAATGGTTCGAGATAATCATTTATTGCTTTCGCTCTTTCAATGGGCGATATATCCTCTCTCTGCAGGTTCTCTATAATCTGTATTTCCTTTATCTCTCTCTGATCTTTTGGTTCCAGTACAATTGCAGGTATATTTTTTTTACCTGCAATGATTGATGCTCTCCACCTTCTTTCGCCGGAAATAATAATGTATTTGGAATCAATCCTTCTTACAAGGATGGGTTCAAGTATTCCTCTCTCGGTTATGCTATTTGCAAGTTCTTTCAAGGAGTCCTCACTGAAATATTTTCTTGGCTGTTCTGTGTCTGGTACAATTTTATCAATTTCTATGTCTACAACTCTGTTCAGGATTTTCTCTGTAGCAAGTTCTTCCACGTAACCCTTTGTGTATTTTGATGTAAAGTTATCAGGCAGTCCTCTTTTATTTTCCGACACGGTTCAACACCTCCTCAACTATATTGTTATATGAGACTGCACCTTTTGAAGCAGGCGCAAAGTCAAAAATATCCTCCTTAAATGCAGGGCTTTCCTCAAGGCGAACATTTCTATGAATTACTTCTTTAAAAACAAGCTCACCAAAAGTATTTTTTATTCTCTCTGTTGCCTCTTTTGCAAGAAGTGTCCTTGAATCGAATAAGGTAACAAGAACTCCCAGTATTTTGAGTGATTCATTAAAGGTTTCCTTTACGCTTTTAAATGTGTCAAGAAAGTCCTGTACACCTTCAAGTGCCCATGGAGACGGGATTATTGGAATAAGCACATAATGTGATGAAACTAGCGCATTAACTGTTATTAAGCCGAGAGATGGTGGAGAATCTAAAATAATGAAGTCAAACATTGCATCAATTGGTGTAATAGCCTTTTTAAGTTTTATTGGTGCATCTATTTCTCCTGCAAGCATCCTTTCGACTTTCGCAAGGTGAATGCTCGAAGGGATTGCAAATAAGTTCGGTGTTTTTGTTTCTTTTATCAAAGAACCGATGTCGTAATTATTTTCTGAAAATACACCGAAAAGAGTCTTTTCGGTTGTCTCCGGAGAGAAAAATACAGAAGTTGAATTACACTGAGGGTCGGTATCAATAAGTAGAGTTCTAAAACCTTTTTTTGCAATTCCGGAACTCAGATTTATTGCAGTTGTCGTTTTACCAACTCCTCCTTTTTGATTTGCGATTGTTATAATCATGTATTCTCCTTTAAATTAATTTTATATTTTCCATCTTTAATATTTATTATTGCGACTGATTTTTTTGTATTTCCTTTTAGTAAAGAGATTGATCCAGGGTTTAAATGAGTACCCCAATCAAAGGTTTCAATGATAGAGATATGGGTGTGCCCTGTTATAAGTAAGTTTATTCGGAATTTTTCTTCAATGGCTTTAAAATTTTCGTTTTCAATCTTGTGGCCGTGTGTTAAAAGGATCGAAATTCCATCGATGTAAATGAAAGCATTTTCCTGAAGAATTGGATAGTTGATTACTAATTGGTCGACCTCTGAGTCACAGTTTCCTTTCGAGAAAATAAACGTTTTAGGAAAAGCGTTTATTAACTCTGCAACCATTTTAGGGTTGTAACTTTCAGGGATTGGATTTCGAGGACCGTGATACAGAATGTCCCCTGGGCAGAGGATAACATCTGCATTATACTGATTCATAGCTCTCAGTGCGCTTTTTAAATCATTGAATGAGCCGTGTATATCGGACAAAACACCTACATTCATTTAACCCAGGCCTCCTTGCATAGTTTAACTTTTTTAAAGTTTACAAAAAAATCGAAAATTAAGAAATTATTTTTGTTACTTATAAAGCTAAAATGACAATTAGAGATTATTAAGCCTAAAACTGAGAGGCAAATATCCCAAAATCCTCCGCTTATATAACTATGTTATCTCTGGATTGGGGACTCCAAATTCCTTGTAGATAGTTTTTTGTGTCTTTGACGTTTCTGTTAAGAATTTTTTGCCATTTTTTGTTTCAACAACTTTGAGTTTCTTCAGTTCATATATAATATTGGATAGAGACTGTTCTCTGTACGACCCTTTGTAAATCATTATTCTATCGAGTGCAACATACAGGGTTTCCCTTCAGGTAATTCAAAGAAGGGTAAAGAAAGTATCTTCTTCCATTCATTTGGGAACGCCTCTTCAAGGGCTTTCCTTAAGCCAATGCTTTTCCCATACTTTCAAGGAGATGTACAAGGCCAAAACATCTTGCACTTTTAGGCATGTTTGCACTCATTCTATCCGTTCTCACTATCTCGTTAGTTTCAGGGTTAACTCTACCAAGATAGTTTCTTTTTTGCCTTGGCTGCTTCTTTTTCTTGTCGTAGTAGCTTACTGCTTCATAGGCATAGATGTTTTTTCCTATTTTCTGTTTCACTAGTAGCTTATAGTTATAATTATAACTATAATAAGAATGAAGCCAAGAGCATAAACAGAGATTCTTCAAATTATATAGTTGTAAAAAAAGGGGGACTTTCCTTTCCATATTCTTTTTTGCAAGATAACATTAATTTTGCGCAAAGATTATTGCGAACCTCGTTAAAAAATTAAATGCCCTCTCCTTTTCGAGAGGGCATTTTTTTACGCTCCAACAACGATATTTTTGAACTCATTCGACTTCTGCGCCTGCGAATTGACTGTAGTACAGGTCTGCATAGAATCCTTTCTTTGCGAGAAGTTCTTTATGATTTCCCTGTTCTATAATCGCTCCATGGTTCATTACGAGTATATTATGAGCATCTCTAATAGTTGACAGGCGGTGTGCAATAACAAAGTTAGTGCGATCTTTCATCAAAGTGCTCATTGCCTTTTGAATCAATACTTCGGTCCTTGTATCGACACTACTTGTAGCCTCATCAAGAATAAGAACTGTTGGGTTAGCCAAAAAAGCACGAGCAATTGTTAAAAGCTGTTTCTCACCTGCAGAGATATTTGTTCCTTCCTCGTTGATCATTGTGTCATACCCTTCTGGAAGGCTTCTGATGAAGTGGTCTGCGTGCGCAGTCTTAGCTGCTGCCACAATCTCTTCTTCAGTTGCATCTTCACGGCCGTACGCAATGTTCTCACGAATAGTTCCATTGAAGAGCCATGTATCCTGAAGTACCATGCCAAACTTGGTACGCAAATCACCCCGACACAAACGCCTGATATCAACGTCATCAAATCTTATTTCACCTTTCTGAACATCATAGAATCGCATTAGTAAGTTTACAAGCGTTGTCTTGCCAGCTCCTGTTGGCCCTACGATTGCAATAGTGTCGCCTTGCCTTACGTCAAGGTTCATATCACGGAACAAAGGCTTATCCACACTGTAGCTAAAAGCAACATGGTCAAATTGAATTTCTCCACGTGGATTACTAAGCACAAGAGCATCCTCTGCATCGGGAATTTCCTCTTGCTCGTCAATAACTCCAAATACCCTTTCTGCACAAGCCATTGTTGACTGAAGAACGTTTGAAATGTTTGCAATCTGGACAATTGGCTGTGAGAAGGATCGAGAATATTGGATAAAAGCTACTATATCACCAAGGTTAAGAAGATTTTTAGTAACGTAAATTCCACCTGCAACAGCAATGAAAACATAGCCAAGGTTGCTAACAAAGTTAGTAAGCGGCATCATTATACCAGAGATGAACTGAGCTCTCCAGTTTGAAGCAAACAGGTCTTTGTTAACATCTTCAAAGGTAGCAATAGCATCGCTTTCATGGCCAAAAGCCTTAACAACATTATGGCCTGTATACATTTCTTCTGCATGGCTGCTGAGCTTGCCGATGTTTGTCTGTTGAGAAAGAAAGTATCTCTGTGATTTTTGAATTATAATTGTCATTACGATAACATATAAAGGAAGGGTAGCAAGAGTGATAAGTGTGAGCATTCTGCTTATTGTAAGCATCATATAGATGTATCCTATTATTTGTGTAGCAGAAATTATAAGTTGGGTAATACTTTGCTGTAGAGTGGTTGAAATAGTGTCAAGGTCATTGGTCATCCTGCTCATAATTTCACCGGTAGTATGTGAGTCATAATAGCGAAGAGGAAGGATAGTTAATTTATCGTAGAGCTCTTTACGCATTGAATAGGTTGTTTTCTGGGCAACGTCTGACATAATATACTGCACAAGGAAGGTAAGGAGAGCGCTCAGTAAATAAAGCAAAAGCAAAAATAAAAGGATATTGCCAACAGCTTGAAAAGGAATTGCTCCACCGTTTTGGCGAATTATATCAATACCTTTGTCAAGGTCAGTTTGTGAGACGTTGAATTGCTTTACCTGCCCGCCTGTTGAAGTATTAGTTAGGGGAAGGTTCTTGCTTAGGTTCAAAAGTTTTTGAATTGTATCTGCTCTTTTGTTGTAATCAGTGATAGTGTTTACAACAGTGAGTGCAACTATCTCCTTCATTGCTGCAAGCTGATCAGCTGTAAGCTTAGCAGATTCAAGGAAACTTTTTTCTACTGCAGCTCTTGCTGTATCTGCTGCTTTGGTCTGAGCTTCAGCCATTGCTTTCTGAGTCGCAGGGTTGTTTTCAAATTGTTTTTTGACTTCCTCCTCAGCCTGGAGAGCTGCGGCATCTTGAGCACTCTGCAACTTCTGCAATAGCTGCTGCATCTGAGGTACATACTGTTCCTGTGCCTTTGATATTCCACTCACAAGATTCTTTGCAACAAACCCATTCGTGATTTGGTTGACTGCGTTTCCACTAATCTTTGGCGCATACACAGCAAAAGCAGTGCTACCTATAGCAAGTATTATTACAATAATTAGCTTTAGGCTTTGAGGCTTGAGATATCTTACAAGTCGTTTTAACGTTCCCCAGAAATCCTTTGGCTTTTCAACGGTACCACGCAATCCACTTTGACCGCCTCCTCTGAACATCTGGCCTCCGGGCATAATTGGTCTTTTTTGAATGTTTTTATCATCACTCATGCTAATTCCTCCTTAGACAGTTGTGAGTAGACAATCTCACGGTAAACCTCGCAGGTCTCCATAAGCTCTTTGTGGGTTCCAACGCCTGCAATATGCCCTTGTTCAAGCACAACAATGCGGTCAGCATTCATTATGCTTGCAACTCTCTGCCCAACTATTATAACAGTAGAGTTATATGTCTCTTTCTTTAGAGCTGCTCTGAGCTTGGCTTCTGTTTTAAAATCAAGAGCAGAAAAACTATCATCAAAAATGTAAATTTCTGGTTTCCTTACAATTGCACGGGCCATGGCAAGCCTCTGTTTTTGTCCGCCAGAAAGGTTAAGCCCACCCTCCGAAAGCATCGTATTATACTCATCTGGCATTGTCTCAATGAACTCTGCAGCCTGAGCCACCTTAGCTGCATGAACTACCTCATCATCTGTTGCATCATCCTTACCATAACGAATGTTGTCTGCTATCGTGCCAGTAAATAGAATAGCCTTCTGCGGAACAAACCCAATTCTCTTTCTCAACTCACTTTGAGTATAATCTCGCACGTCAATGCCATCAACAGTGACTTTTCCATCTGCAACATCATAGAAACGTGGAATGAGTTGTATCAAAGTCGACTTTCCACAGCCAGTGCTACCGATTACGGCAGTTGTCTCTCCTGGTTTTGCTTCAAAGGTGACATCTTTAAGCACAGGTTCCTCTGCACCGCTATAACTGAAAGTGACGCAGCAGAACTCAATGTGGCCCTTTTCCAATGGCGTTTGTACAACACTTACCTTGTCTTTGATTTCAGGTTGAGTTTCGAGAACTTCCATTACCCTATCGCTTGCTGCTGCACCTCGTGGAACCATTATAAAAAGCATTGTAAGCATTATAAGTGAAAAGAGGATCATCATTGAATATTGCATAAAGGCAATCATAGAGCCAAGATTAGTGTTTCCTGCCTCGATGCCTTTGCTACCAAACCAAAGGATTGCAACGTTAACAATATTCAAAACTATCATCATTAAGGGCATAAGCACAGCAATAATTCGGTTAACTTTAATATATGTATTTGTAACATCAGCATTTGCCACGGCAAATTGCTTTTTCTCGTGGTCGATTCTATTGAAGGCTCTAATTACACGTACACCCATGACATTTTCTCTCATTACCTTGTTGATTTTATCGATTTGCTTCTGCACAAGGCTGAAAAGAGAAGTTATTGGCCTTATAATAATTGCAATAAATGCAAAAATTATCGGAAGAGCAACATAAAGTATCTTTGTAAGTTGGGGACTAGAATTGTATGCAAGTATTGTTGCCTCGATGCTTGTAAAAATAGCATTTGCAAGCATTGCGATCATAAGAAAAGTAGTCAGTTGAATCTGCACGACATCGTTTGTAGTCCTTGTAAGGAGAGTGGAAGCGCCAAACTTGTTGAATTCATGCAAAGAAAAATTCTCTACATGTGAAAAAAACTTGCTTCTAATATCTCTTCCCAATCCCATAGCCGTGCGCGACGCCAGAAGGCTTGCAAAGATAGCACAAACTATACCACCGCCTGCTATCAGAATCATGTAAAGACCTTCCTTCCAAATGTAAGAAATATTACTCGCCATAATACCGTTGTTAACAATATTTGCCATTAAAGTTGGGAGTTCGAGATTTGCGCTAGCTTGCAAATATGCAAGTGCAAATGCTCCCAAAATGAGCAAAGTAAACGGCTTCAAATTTCTGTAAATTTTAATTAAACTCCGCATAATTTTACCTCCGTGTTAAATTTCTCAAATGCAATTCAGGCTTGAATATTCATATGAGCGTTTCATGAACAAGTTTTCTATGAGAGATTCTATTAGTGCAAAATTTATTATTTTAGTTTCTCCACTTTTTCTTGCATCACTAACTATTTTTAATATTCTCATGCCTTTTAATTTTCGCAACTGCATTAAGTTTTTAATATTTTTAGAGTCGAAATCATCCATAAATATTTTGTACTGCTTTAATAAAAACTTAAACATTCTTTTAGCAAGTCCCGCGATAATAATTAATACCTAAAATTGCTTCATTTGCTATTTCGCTCATTACTAAAAACCTCCTTCTTGAGCATCTCAAGTTTTTCTAAAAATTCGTCGTACTTGCCTTTTAATACACTGTAAACTTCTTTATACTCACTTTTTCCTTTTTCTGTCATTGAATATATGAGCCTGGGATGTGGTGAATCTTTTGACCAGGCTCCTTCTATCAAACCTTCCCTTCTCAGTCTTTTTAATACTGGATAAACGAAGCCGGGGTTTGCAATCCACATTCCCTTTG
>Ga0315281_10000103_pt1 | contig 102210 bp, 206 predicted proteins | sample YL17G07_0_MG_FD_204540 | JGI IMG/M metagenome (GOLD analysis project Ga0315281, IMG submission 204540) | Sediment microbial communities from Yellowstone Lake, YNP, Wyoming, USA - YL17G07_0 | ecosystem: Environmental > Aquatic > Freshwater > Lake > Sediment | place: USA: Wyoming | collected...
TTCGCAGCGAACCTTTTAGTCGGATGGACATTCATAGGTTGGGTCATTTGCTTCATATGGGCACTTACAAAGGACTGAGGGAGGTATTATGCTAAAACGTATCTGGAAAGTAGTGTCTCGAAACAGTTACATCTGGAACTATTTAAAATGGTTCTGGAACGGAAAACCAACTATAAAGTATTCCGGATACCATTGTGGGTGTTGTGGAGAATACTGGAACATCCCCTTTGAAATTCCCACTTACAAAAGTGCAGGTAAATGGTGGGATACTTGGGATTTATGTCCAGAAGGAAAAGGATGCAATAAACAATAAAAAAGGAGGTATAGGGTATATGAAAAGAAGTACTCGGATCATAATTGTTATTTTGATAGGATTAGTAGCATCCTACACTATAATAAGGTGTACTGAAACAGAACCAGCTCAAATTCCAACTGAATTATTTAAATGCGATCTTAAACAAATGCGAGTTGGAGATATCGGATACTGTGGGGCAACTGCAATGATTGTTGACGTTGAGGGTAGAGCTTATCTTTGGGGATTTACAGACCTAGAAAAAGGTATGAGCCTAAACGATGGTTGGTTAAGAATAGAGAGAAAAACTGATGGTTATTATGTCTCTCTTAAACTGGGTAAACAAAAATGGGCCAATGGTAAAACTTACTATTGGAAACCCTATACAGCCAAAGTAAATTCTCAACCAGAAGAAATAGTCGATTTAAAAAAGATGGTTAAATCAGGGTCTATATTTCCAGTCAAAAAGGTTTTACTATATCGAGATAGATTATTTTATGGGTGGTTTAGGAAAGATCAAGTTGATGAATATGAAGAACTTCCAAAGGAGGTATTACAAAAATGAAAGAACACGATGATCTAGATTGTGCAATTGGCATCAAAAACGGTTTGTTGCTAGTCTTAACTTTGGCAGTAGGGATATTCTTGTTTGTGGCGTTTGTAACTAACTAAAACAAAATAAGATAAGGGATAAAGTAACCAGTAGTTAAATAGAATAGAGAGGAGACGAAGAACTAATTTACTGACTGGAGCTCCCTATCCCTTATCTTGTTTTAGAAAGAGGTGAAATCAAATGAGACTTAATTTTATTATCGGATATTTAATCTTTATGCTTAACCTATTCGATGGTATAGTTACTTACTTCGCGATTAATATGACAGACATTTCAATTGAATTTAATCCGCTATTACAACATGTATATCCATCAATAGGTAACTGGTTTCTTCTACCAAAAATTGCAATTGCACTACTTGGAGGTATTCTAGTGGGTTACTACTGGAAGAAGTCTAAAATAGTTCGAATTAGTTCAATCGTTCTGGTAACTATTTATGGTTTTACAGTTGTTTATCACAGTTTGTCCTTTAAACTTATAGAGGGGTTCTAGTTAAAGAAAAAGGAAGTACAACGATGTAAAGGAGGAAATAAATGTACTACCACAAATGTGGAGAAAGGTTAGAAGAACTTGAAAAAGAGTGGAGAGAAGATTTTAAGTGCCCTGGATGTGGGGAGATTGTAAAACCTTACCACGTTTGGGATTCAAGTACAGTAAAATACGATTTAGGGGATGGGGTCGAATTCGCTAACTAAAGAGAGTAGTTGGAGTCTACTGGCTGATGTCAACTGATAATGGTTGATTCAAGGCGTAAGGGACGAACCTAAGCAATATGTCCTACTACTCTCTTTTTTTAATAGGAGGTTAAAATGTCTGGGCCAGAACAACCGATAACAGAAAAGCAATTCCTTAAACTCTTCAAACAACACCTTAAAATAGTTAAGAAAACTAAACTTCTTACTAAAAAAGAAATTGATAAAAATATTTTTTATGGTCTTTGTCCTTTTCGAAATATAATGTCTTTTAAAGATAGTTTAGCACAAGGTAAATTAAGAACTCAAAGTTTTAGTGATGCAACAATGTACTATATGACTCATAAAAAAACAGGTTGGTTTTTGAGGCAAGAAATGCGAACAATTCTTGAAGAAATGAAATGGAGATAAGGAGGTTAAAAGATGGCAACCAACGTACAAGAAGTTAAAGAAATGTCAGAAGCAGAAGTAATTTTTACAGTAGATAGATTTACAGAAGAATATTTAATTTCAGAAGGTTGGTCTAGATGGGCAATAAAAAACTTACATAAAAGATACGATGAAATAATAGAAAAGGAAGGAGAAAAAGATGACTAAAGAAAGAATGTTCCCTATTTTATTATCCTCAGAAGAAAAGAGAAAATTTCCAGATTGCCCTAAAGAAATTCCATGGAACTTAATTGCTCCTCATGAAGACCAAGCAAGGAAAAATCATTTTCAGTCTTTAGAAGAATTAGCTAAAAGAGGAGGCTTAAGTCCAGAAGAACTTTGGTGTGTATTTAAAGACCATGATTATGTTTCTGGAATAAAAACAGAAGATGCTATTATGTGGTTGCATGGATTCATGGGAATACTCCCTTAATTACCATTTAATGATACGACCAGTAAAAAGAAAGGAGAATAATTATGATCGTTTATAAAGTTCTACATGAAAAACAAAATGGAAATTTAGAATCTGCTATAGTGTCTAAACCTTTTTGTTTAAAATATGGAGTTAACCAAATAATAAAGAGTAAAAAAGGATATGGTGGTATTTTATGCTTTGAAGATTCCGTTGCTGCCCAAATTTTTTATAACCAAATGTATTCACCACAACATGAACTTTTCATATTTGAATGTTTAGTTAACAAGAAAAACAGAACACCGTTACCTATTAAAACCAGCGTTAAAATGTGGAATGGTAAAGATTCTTATGGTAATGGATACTGGCCTGAAAGAACAATTTGTTTTAAACAAATTAAAGTTATTAAAAAGCATATCTAAGAAAAGGAGGCGAAAACTAATGGGAGAAGAAGAACACGATGCAATGTTTATTCACTCTAGATGTTGTATGGCTCACTGGGAGCTAACTTATCATGATGGAAAATATGAACTTAGGTGTGAAAAATGTGGTAAACCAGCTCCTACTATTGTAGTTAATGGACCACCTCTTGAAGAAGAATGTGCTATTTGTAAAGAAAAAAAGAAGAAGGGTCTACTAAGCTAAGGAGGACATAATTATGTTTAACTGGTTAAAACATTACTTAAAACGTAGGGTAAAAGATCCATTTACTGTTGCATGTGATCAATCTCCTTTCTGGACTCCCCTTAATGAGAGAGAATCCTTAATACGCGTAAATGGTCTTTGGAGAGCAAGGCGTGAAGCTAGAAAATGGGTACGTCGTTATTTAAGAGGACAAGCTAGAATTTTAAAAGGTTGGCACTATTGGCCAGAAGAAAAACAAGGAGGTCACTAAAATGAAATGCGTAGTCCAAGAATGGCTGTTATGTTTACCAATGATGCAACAAACTGTTGCACTTGAAATGATTCGAGGTTGCGATGGAGCAGGAAAGAATGATCCAACTAAATCAATAATTAGAGAACTACGAAAAGTTTTACTATATAATGCTGGAGGAAATGGAAGTTCTTTCATGGATAATCCATCTCTTGAGAAAGACATTAAGTCTTTTTTTGAAGACTGTGATTCTTATCCGCTCCATTTTGCTATGCACCTTGTTCATACCGCAGAAATAATTGGGTATAAACATCCTAATCCAGAAGTAGCTCGATTTTGGAGAGATTTCTATTTTGACTTTTGTCACACTGTTCACTTTAATCCTGAATCAGAAGAACAGTTAGATGAGAGACTTTGTGATGGTAGAGATGAAACTAAGCATGGGAGCAAATACAGGTTGATCACTGAATGGAAAGCTCATGGAGAAAAGGTCTATACCCAAACTGAAGTAGATAAAATAGTAACTAAAAGATTAGTTGAGAAAGAAAGAGAGGTTGTACAAAGAGAACATCAGGCTTACTGGAGTGGTAGAGGTGGAAGTTAATAAGATAAATTAGAAGAGGGGTGAATGCCAATGGATAAAATTTATATCAACGGGATAGAAATTAATGTACTAACTAAACAAGAACTTGAAGGGGAAGCTGCTGATCAAACTATAATGGTATTATGTATTCGAGTTGATGATAAATTACCATTCCTTCTTACTTCACAAAAAGATATTTGTAATACTTGTGGAAATGAAGTATGGATTTCTCCAGCTACTAAAAATGAGTAGACCTGAAAATTCAGTAATAATATGTGTAGACTGTCTCAAAGAAAAACTTAAGGAGGTAAAATCATGAATCTTGAGATCACTAAACAAGGAGCTATAATTCATATTACAGAACAGACTCTCAGAGAACTATACGATAATATGATTAAATTTAAAGAAGAGAAATCAGATTATGAAGCTGTTGGGATAATAAAAAGTGAATATTCGCCATTTAGTTTCGTAATTCACATTGAGACTCAACCTCGTACTCAAGAATCTTTGGGATTTAGAATTGATAAAAATCAAATAGTAGTAAATAAAGACGAAGAAGAGGAAGAAGGACCTGAAGAAGAAAAGTTAAAGGAATTAGAAGAAAAATTCAACACTCTGAAAAATGAAGTGAAACAGCTACAAACAAACGACAATCTATTACTAGAAATAGATAGAGTTTTCAAAGAAGCCTTATATAAAATCTCAGCAGAAATTAAAGAATCAATCAAGAACGAATTACAAATAAGCACTAACATGATAGAGATAAGTAAAATACTTGAACAGATATTAGATAGAGAAAAAGAGTTAAGACAAATAGTCGATAAATTATCTCAACAAAGTAATAAAGCAATAGCACAAGCATAAAGAAAAGAACTAGTATAAGTTTTGTTTATACTAGTTTTTTTTGTTTGAATCACTTATTCTTAAACGAATATGGAGTTTATATCTTCTTTTAGTTGTTCTTTAGTTGGAACTTGATCTCTATATCTTAAAATTTTCCAACTTCTATTTCTTAAATCTTCATCCCTTTGTTTATCGTATTCTTCTTTGCCTTGGTGCCAATGATTTCCATCATACTCTATATCTATTTTTAAACTTGGAATTACTACATCTAAAACATACCATTTTCTTCTAAATATCTTTACTACATAATTCATTATACATTCAGGATATAATTCTTTAACATTATTAAATGTTTTAATTTGAGGCCAAGATGTTTTTCTAACAAAAGAACTAGCGTGAGCTCCTCCACCATTTAACATCCTGATTCTACATCGTTCTTTAATTTCTAGCCTATTGTTAACTTCTTTCCCAGCTTTACGCCATTTTTCTATATTTTTCGATATAGAATCTTTATGTCTTTGTTTTACATCTGGTTTAACCATAGCTTTCTTAACTGACTCTGATAACTTTAACCTTCTTTTTAGACTACTAGCCGCATCTTGGTATTTCTGTCTTGTTCTTGGATTATTCCATTTTTCTTTAAGACCTTTAGACCTCTTCTCTTTTACTTCCAATTTATTTTGACTTTCAGAATTTCTCTTTCTCATATTACTACAACAATTTTGACTTTTCGAGCAACACCACTTCCCATTCTTTAGTTGATATTTTGCTTCTTGCTCACAACCATATTCACAAATCATTACTTCTCTCCTTCATTAAAGGAATAAGGAGTAAGTCCTACTATTTTAGAATCGTTCTCTTCATCCCACTTTTGGATTTGTTTTTTTATATCAACTTCTACTTCAAAACTCCATTTGTTTAATAAAGTATTTGTAACTTCAAAGTCCTCTGGATTTCCTGTCCCAACAGAGATAAAATTCAATGAAGAAACAGGAAGAATACAAAATGGTGTAGCAGTTGCGAAAGCTTCTTTTGCTTCATATACATCATATGGAGTAATATTCTTTTCAATCCATTCGATTCCAAGATCATCACAAAGTTCAAATACATATTGTCTACTAATTCCCCTTAAAATATTCCTTCCCTCTGGTGTTATAACTGTATCTCTTTTATCTACTATAAAAAAATTGTCACCTGTAAACTCAGCTATATATCCATCAGGGTCTAATAATAAAGACCAATTGTTACTTCCCTTATATCTCGAAACTTCTAAGTTAGCTCTAACAAAATGTATCCTATTCCTGTTCTTAATTCTTTGGTCTAAAAGGGAAAATGGAATTGTTCTATTAGAAGAAATACAAGCGTTTATTCCAGTATCAAACAATTTTCCCATCCCTTTCGTCGTTACTCTTAAAGGAAAATCTGCTATAATAGTATTTGACCCAATAGGAACATCTGCAAAACCTTGGTATAACCCTAAGAGTCCTCTAGAACTTTCTATTAAAATACGATGTTCGTCGTCATTACTAAGATTTTTTTCATTTTCTTTCATTGCTTCAATAACAGCAGATTCTAACTGTTTTTTACTATAAGGGATTTTGATTTCTAAAATTTTTAAACCCACAAGAAATCGATCTAAGTGTTCTTCAAGCTTAAAAATTTTCTTGTTAAATGATCTAAGCATATCGAAGCAAAGATCCCCAAACATACACGCAGAATCATAAATGGAAATTCTAGCTTCTGACTCTGGAATAAACTGGTTATTCCACCACACTACACGCTGATTCATTTTCCTCTCCACCTTTCTTCTTCTTCAACAAAAATGGAACATCTGATTGAGCACTAAAATTAGTTAAATCAAAATTTGAGAATAACTTCTTCAAAGATATATTATTAAATATGGTAAAATGAGCGACTTCAAAAGGGTACAAACTAAAATCTGGATTATTCATGAAAGGTACTAAACCATCAGGAGCTATTGGTGTTTCAACTAACAACACTCCATCACTTTTTAAAACTTTTCTAATTTTTTCAACACAAAAAACTGGATCAACCAAATGTTCAATAACTTCTATAGCTATAACATAATCAAAAGACTGTTCTTCAAAATCTAGTTTTTCAAAAAAGTCAATATAAAGTTTAATTCCATTTTCTAAAAATACATTTCTAAAATCTTTTGAAACTTCAATTGTTTCAATATCAAAACCTTTTTCTTTAAGATACAAACTTACTCTTCCTGCTCCAGCTCCAATTTCTAAAACTCTTCCTTTAGAGAGTGTATCTATTATATCTATAACTTGTTTTCTAAACTTAGAAGTTTTTCTCTTTGAATCAAACTCAAACTTATTCTTACAATTTATATCAGTAATCTTAAATGTTTTTCTATCAGTTGAAAAATAGACGTCTTTATAATACTTCTTAGATTCATCTAAAGTAAAGTAGAATTGTTGATAGAATATCTGACAAACACTACATTGAACCATTTTAAATTTGCTTCCATATTTTCCAGATTCACAAATCACTTTGTTATTTTTTGTGTCTCTCCCACACAATGGGCACTTCTCAGAGTATATTGGCATTTCTACTTCTTCCTTAAATTTTCTTTATAATTTCCTCACTGTATCACCATAAGATCTTCAAAATTCTTTACATCCTGTATTTTCTTTTCTTCCATTTTCGAAACTGTAATTCCCTTCTTGGGTCTTTTCACAACTTTCGCATATACTATATTCGAATAATAATGAAATGGGTATATTTTATTAAGACGATAATGAGGTTTACAGTACGGTGTTTTTATATTTTCTTTTTTTTCTACTAGTGTAACAATTGGACTTGTACCACCAAAAGAAAGATTTTTCGTCATATATAAAGTATTATCTTCCTTTGTGGCAATGGTTATTCTAAATTCAAAATCAATACAACCTATTGAATCGTCAAAATAGTTTTGGACAACTTGAACAAAATTTGATGATAAGTAATCATCTATATCATATCGTGTACAAGCAATCATTCTATCTTTTCTTTCCAATTTTGATCTAAACTGTTCTACCCAGTTACCACCACATGAATTTCTTTCAGAATAGAATTCTGTTGATTTCCACTCATCAAAAATTATATCGGAGCTAGAAAATTTTGACAAAGAAATCAACTGCTCTTTTATTTCTTCTGGTGTTCCTTTATCGACTAACCAAATCCATTTAAAATTCTTATTTGTTTGATACATTATTGAGGGAATCGAAAATTGTTTTAAGCACTTGATTTCTTCCATCATAAATGAATTTTTATCTTCCATTGACTTGAGAGGAAGAGGAATCTTTTTCAAACTCTTCACATAATCCGTCATAGGTTTTACTACTTCTACTGACGAATATACACCTAAATTTATCCTTGTAATAATATAATGATCAATATCCATCCATTTCAACTCCACGATAATTGTTTTTTAGATTTTCTTATTAAAGTTAAACCAGCGTATGGACCTGGAATAGTAAAAACCTCAAAGTTTTTATATTTTGGGTTTGTCCTAATCTCCCATACAGCTTCATGGGCATTTGAACACATTTTTTTACTAAGTAATTCTGGAAACATCGGATGGGTATCATGCATAGCTATGATACCTGTTCCTTCTCTAACGAAAATAGAGAAGTTATTAAAATCTTTTAAGACTTGATCTTTATCATGATCAGCATCAATGAACAGAAAGTCTATAGGGTCTTTCCATAATAAAGCTAAATCATCAGTTTTCATTGTATAAATTTCAACATTATCTCGTAGAACTGCACCACATTTTTTAATATCTACTGCAATAGCCCATTTAACTAAGGGTGCTATTTGATTAAATGTAAATCCTCTTCTGACACCAAGTTCCATATATGTATGGATCTCAAGTAATCTAATAAGTTCTTTAAATAGACAAACATATTCCATTCTTATCCATTTTCGTCGGGTTTCTTCAAAACTCATTTACCTCTCTCCAAAGAATTAACTCTCCATATCTATTGTTTTGTTTCATTTTAAACTTATTTTCTTCTTAATTTTTTCTTTACAATTTCCTCACTAGGGAACACTATCCATCTTCCATCACCACCTGCTATTTCAAAACCTCTAACATAATCAACTATCTTATAAACACCCGGAGGTTCAATACTAGCAGCCTGATCAGTTCCATAAGAAGCTCTATTAAGAGTGATATGAAATTCTAACATTTCAGCTCCTAATGCAGCTGCTACACAACAAAAGTAAATCCCAGGATGATGGTTCGAAAAACCAATTCTATATTTTGGATATTCTTCCTTTAAAGTCTTTATAAAATTAAGATTCACTTCTTCATCACTAGTTGGGTAAGTTGATGTACAAGCAAGTATATATTCAACTTGATCTCCAAGAAATTTTAAACAATTATCAACTTCTTTTTTCGTTGACATTCCAGTCGATACTATTGCAGGAATACAAGTTTCTTTAACTGCGTACAAAATTTCAAAATCATTTATAGTTGGAGACGCCACTTTTATATAGGGTATATTATAAGAAGCTAAAAACTTTATAGAAACTGGATCCCAGCCAGACGAAAACCAAGGAATATTTTTTTGTTTACAGTATTCATTAATTATATCATACTGTTCTTTCCCAAACTCTAGACCATATTTCTGTTCTCTAGTTATAGTTCCCCAAGGAGACTCTCTATATTTATTAAGTTCTTCTTCCGTATAGACAAGATCTACAGTCCTTTTTTGAAATTTAACAAAATCACATCCAGTTAAAGCTGCTACATCTATTAATTTTTTTGCAATATTAATATCCCCATTATGATTAATTCCTAGTTCACAGACCAGTTTAGTTTTCATATGTCCTCCAAATTTTTAGCAAAATCTATATTTCGGAGAACACATCAAACTTCTTTCTTCTTAAATTTATTTTATAACATTAACATATAAAGCATAGTGTTTATACTTTTCGTGATCTCTATCCATGAATATTTCTATACAGTTGTGAAATGATGATCTTTGGGTTTCAGAAAATTTAGCTTTCTTTAAAAAATATGATAACAACTCAAAATCAAAAGCCATTTTATGTCCATTTGCACTTTTGCTTATATCTGGAGAATAGAACCAACTTATTAATCTTCCAGCTTTAAATTTAGTTAAAATTTCATCTGCCTGGTATGGACATCCTTTTGTAAAAAGTTTTTCGGGTTGATTCAAATAAAACTTAACACCAACATTTATGTCAGGAACTACAACTCTAAACATTCCTCCAGGTTTTAGCGTTCTATAGATTTCAGATAAAACGAATTCAAGGTGTACTCTATCTAAGTGCTCAAGAATCATAGAAGAATAATAGTTATCTACAGAATTATCTTTCAATTCAAATGGTTTCATACTATTCAAATCATAAACAAATTCTGAAGATTTACGACTATCCATAACTTTCCATAATTCATTCATAATTCTATTTTTCGCTCCCCCAACATCTATATTCAGCAATTTATTTTTCCTCCAAAGTATTTTTTCTAAGATAATCACCGCTCCAGTGAGAAATATCAGAATTACAATATTCAATACTCATATAGTATTTCTGATCTTCTGTTAAATTTTTATAATCTAAATACCAATCTAGATGCCTTGCATCATATGGTTCCCCTATCCTAAAAGAAAGTCTCTTCTTAAAAAATGTGGAATATCTTCTATACATAGCGAAAGGAGTTACATTTGCTTCTCTATATTTTATGATAAACTTATCAAACTTTATTTCTTCTCCAAATTCATTAATTCGTTTACCTCTGTATTTTTTAAAAACAAGTTCTTTTAGAGGATAATGATCAGGTATATCATCCATTTTTGGCATTGGACCAACTTTATAAAGTTCACTTTCATGAAACATATCTAAAAGAGAAGCATAAAACACTAGAACATTTTTTCGAGTTTTTTCATAAAAAGCCATATCTGGATCAGTAACACAATAAAATCGACTATCATTCCCTGTTTCTAAAAAGTACCTAGATATAGATTGATTTACTAAAGCATACATATCCTGTTTAAATTTAAACTTCTTATGTTTAAATCTATAAACTCTAATTCCTTTATCTTCAAGTTGTTTCAAGTATTCTAAAGTGTCTGGAAATGATGTACCTGTATCATGAATAACTATTTCAAAAGGAGTTGCAATATATTCATAATACGATTTAATCGCTTGTTTCAAAACAGTTAACTTATTAAATGAAATAATAAAAATTGGAATTCTACTTCTAGAGAGGTTTGTTTTTTGTTTGACCGTAATCATTTAAAGTTCCACCATCCTTAAACTAGGGTATAGTAATGTTTTAGTACTTATTAAAACAATCTCTTTATTATTTGGTACAAAATATCGGTTATTAAAATCAATTATGAAATCTTTAATATGGTAAGTATTATGAGGTTGATCTGCAGTTTTCCCAACTTCGTGTTGTTTATTAAATTGATGGTGAACAGGACCAAACTCTGGATGATCAGTCCAAAAATATCTTGAATCTCTCATATCAATTCCTACTAAAATAACTTTTTTATAATCTAACTTGTACAACATATCAATTAGTACAGTTAATGAAGCATCATAAGACTTAGTTAAAATAGGAGAACTTACATTATAATTAGCATCCATAATTCCCCCTAACTTCTTCTCTTTCTTACCCCTTTCTTCATAACCGTAAGTGAATATTCTAGATTCATCATGATGACCAATTCCCTCTCTAACAAATTTAAACCTATTTGAACTCATTATAAAATTAGTATCTTTATAGTACTTCCATTTCTTATCAAAATGTTCTCTAACGATTTCTCTATCATACGATTTAAGTTCTATATGATAAAACTTTGGGATAACACGAAAATCACACCCTGGAGGTTTTAGTGGCATATAAACATAATTATTCATTGCCCAAAAATCATAGTTAATTATTTTCTTCCATTGTTCTGCAGTCAAATCATTGATAGAACTTCCGGACCCCATTAACACAACTGTATCATTACTCTTCAATTTAGATAAGTCTTTAAAATCTCCAGTTCTCATATTTTCTCCATCTGTTCTTTTGAAGTAACTTTCTTTATTGACTCTTTAAACTTCTTAACTAACTCTTTTTGTTCTTCTAAAGTTAAAGACTTAATCTCAATGATAAACACCTTTTTATCATCTGTTTCTTTTGGTCTTGAACACGCAAGTATACAGCACATATTAGTAACCAGTTGGGACTCCGTAGAAGTGGCACTTATTTCCACAATAAGGAATTAAATGTCTTTTTCCTTCAACGTGTAATTTTTTCATTTCTAGTCTTTTTTCACAGCTCCAAAGTTCTTGTAAAGTATAGTATTTAGAATTTCCAAGAACTAATTCACCATCTTTATCAAATCTTACACACGTAGAAACTTGCCCAAACCTATTTATTGCTAAATGATGTAAAAAATCTTCACATATTCCATGTTCAGGAATCGTTGGACTTTTTTTATAGTTAATACTCCCATTTGGATCATGTAGAACTCTTCTAACTTTCAACAATGAAAACTCACCATATCTACTTTCGTCAACTTTTCCAACAAATCTCAAAGTAGTAAATGGTTTTTTATCTTTTTTCAACTCTAAAAATTTTTCTATTAGTATATATTGTTCTTCCCATTCCGGATCACCCTGAATAATTGAGATTGAGATTGTATCTAAATTATCTATAATCTCATCTGATTTTTCAATAATTAATTTTCCATTTGTTACAAAATTAGTTATTCGTCCTTCTCCTTTAAAAAGTTGGATTGCTTCTTTTAATTTTGGATACAGACTACATTCTCCATTGTTATGGAATTGGACAATTATATTTGGAGGAACTTCTTTAGATATCTTTTCTAACAAGGAAAATTCTATATCTCCATAATATAATTTAATGTTTGGATTTTCTCTCTCACGTTTTCTCCGTCCACAAAAAGAGCAATTTTTATTACACCTATCACTAAGCTCAATATTTAAATTAAACAGTCCATATAAACTATTCAAATCAATTCCTTTCTAGCCTTAAGAGAAGAACTAATTTTCTTTTTTGTTTCTTCTGTAAAAGATTTAGCTTTATAATTTGGATTATACTCTCCTCTCATACTTTCTCTAGGACCTCTCATTTTTTCTCTAACATCTTCTCTTTTAGATGGATTATTATTACCTAAAATTCTGTATCTTCTAATTTCTCTTTCCTCTTCACGTTTAGCTACATTATTTATTGATAACTTTCTTCTATGTTCCTCAGTAAAAATTTTTCGTTTACCTGCTTCACTCATTTTCTTTCTAGACTCTTCATTAGGAAAAAATCCTAAAGTTCCATCTCCACCATCTGTTAAATTATAACCATTTGGAACTTTACAATTATAAAATCTAATCCAGTACCTTTCTTTTTCATTAAGATCTTCTTCATTTTCTGTTAAATCTATAACTTCTTTTGTAAAGTTCTCCTTACTGTACTTTTTAATTGCCTTTTGTAGTAATATACCAGAACCAAAATAGTCAGGATTACTTTTAGAATCTTTACCAACGTAAACTTTCCTATTAATTTTATTTGTAGTTTTATAAATTATCATTATTCTGCTACTTCCTTGGATCAACGTAAATATAGACGTAGAAATCTCTTCTCACGCCTATATCTACATTGTTTATACTATCCATATTTTATCTTATACTGCAGCTGCTGCTTTTTGTTCTTTCTTAGCTTTAGCAGTAGCAGCAATTTTCGCTTTTATAGCTTCTCTCTTCACTGGATCCGACCAAGTCTTACGAAGACTTTCAGAAATCTTTTTCTTAACATCCGCTCTCTTAGTTGGGTTATTGTCTCCAGAAATTTTAGCTCTAACTTCTGGTTTTGCCCATGCTTTTTTCAACGCTTCAGAAATCTTTTTTCTCACTTCTTCTCTTGTTGCTGGAATTTTCTCTCCCATGATCTTCTCCCTTCCTTCTTTAGTTTCTTGTACTTCAGTCATTTTAAAATTCTCCTTTCTTTTTTATTTTTGATTTGTTCGGAGTTAAACAGAAGACATCTGTACCTGTTTTTCTCCTAGAAACATGACTGTCCAGTTTTCTCTCCAACCACCTAACTCATCTATAGGAGGTACATCTAAAATTCCAATTTTTCCTCCCCTATGATCTTGTCTTCTCTTTCCAATATCATATCCAGATAATATAGTAATAATCTTACCAGTTCTTTCAAACAAATATCTTAATCCATCTGAACTGTACCGAAACATATCTACAGGAACCGGATGATAACGCCATGAAAAAACTGTAATATGCAATGCTAATCCACCAGGTTTTAAAATTCGACTTATCTCTTCTGCAGCTTTCCACGGCTCATTTAAATGCTCAAAAACATTATTTGAATAAACTATATCATATGAATTATCTAGAATTTCTGGACAACTACAAATATCTGCGTAGACTATTCTCTCAGATTTTATGTTCTTATCACATTCAAGAATTACATATTCAAAACCCATAGATTCCCAACGAACTTTAGATTTTCCAGATCCTCCACCAACATCAAGAAAAACTAGCCTTTCTTTTTTGTGATTTTCTGCGTATTCTCTAATCTTCGAATACAATAAATTCTTATCAACAAATTTGTAGTGAGGAGAATATCTAAGTCCAGTCATCAATCTCTCATTAACTTTTCTATATTTTTTAAATCTTCTTCTGTGTCTATTTCAAACATCATCCAAAATGGAATATCTACGGTTCCAATTCTACCACTTAATCTACATTTACTAGATAAAATACTTTCTCTGGTTGCTACATAAAAAGAACCATTTTCAATTTTATAGTTATCTTTTCTTACTGATCTACTTCTGTTATTAAGATCATAGTTGACTGGAGACATTCCATACTTGTTACATTCCCAAAATAAAATATCAGCTTCATGCATAGGGACTGAAGAAAACACACTATCCCATTCTTTTGATTTAACCATATTAATTCCGATATTTATATATTCTGATCTAATCATAGGAGAAGTTGGTTGTATCAAAACAATAATATCACATCCTGGAGCCTTCTCGCAAAAATGTAAAAGAACATCATCTGTAGTTGCATTATCAGTTGCTAATTCAGGTGGTCTTGTTAAAACTTTACTACCATAGTTAACAGAAACTTTTGCAATTTCCATATCTTCCGTGCTAACAAAAGTCTCATCTACATTTGATTCAAGTGAAGCTTTTATAGCATAGTAGATTAAAGGTTTTCCATTTAACATGACCAAATTTTTTCTTGGTATACGTTTCGAACCACCTCTAGCCGGTATTAACGCAACTATTTTCATTCTTTCCAATTACCCCTTTCATAATTTCAATGTACTGATTAGCCATATATCTAGCAGTTAGTTGTTCTGGCAGTAGTACTATTCTCTTGTCTTTACTAATTTCCACCATAAATTTCAGAATGTTTTCCTTAAGTTCTGGAGTTAAAATATTGAATTCTTCTCTATAAGGATAAGATGGTTGAAAATCATTATCAAAGTCTCCATCACATACTACACAACCATCTACCATCGAACACATTTCTGTAGCTCCTCCACATTTATCGCTAGTTATAACTGGTATACCCGCCCCAATACATTCAACTACAGAATTTGGACATGAATCTCTTTTACTTAAATGAAGACTAAAATCAGATATATTCAAAACTTGTCCAACGATTGTTCTATCAACCATTCCATAATAAATTATTCTTGAATGTTTTACTTCTTTATTATCATGAAGTTTTCCAAGTATGTGCAAAGTTGAATTCGGAACTATCTTTAAGAATTCTAAAAACAAACTAATAATCTCTTTAAGTCTCTTATGTCTTCTCCATTTTCCAGAAACTACAATATTTATTCCATCATGATGTTTTCTTTCTCCACACCAATTTAGATCGATTCCATTATAGATAACTCTGCATAACGAACCTTTCTTTCTTGGAGTTAAAAACTTTTCACATAATGTTTTAGAATAGTTACTTTGATAAATAACTCCATCTGCAATAGAATTAGAAAAACTGATCTCTAAATTTCGACTTGTAAAGTCTTCATCAAGATCGTAATATATGCCGTCTATTCGAAGAACTATTGGTAAATTTTTTCTTTCTCTTATTCTAACAAACGAAAGCTGAACATTACACCTTCCCTTATTTGTCACACTCCTTTTAATCGCATCTGAAATAGAATGATTATTAGAATTCCAATGTGGTGTCATTCTACTAATAACTATATGGTGCTTCTTCCTTTCAAGATATATTTTCATTTTTCTTTAACATCCTTCTATCTCTAGCATTTCTATACATTCTTAATTTATCTTCATGAACCGCTTCTTTATATTCTCTAGACTTATTATACCACAACCTTGTAATACTATTTTCATGAAGTCTATACAAATATAGAGGTATAGGTATATGGTGTAATTTTCCAACTTCTTCTAATTTTAAAACTAAGTCTTTATCTACTGACTTTAGTAAAGTAGAATCTACTCCTTCAGTCTGATCATAAAAACTTCTTTTAAAACATTTAACATGACTTACCCTAACATTATTACCAAGATATTGATCACCATCAAATTCTCCTAAATAAGTTTGACCTTCTTTAAAAGTAGTACATCTCATTCTCTTATATAGTTTTAAATTTTCGTAACATGCCCAATAATCACTATAAACCAAAGAAGCTTCTGGATGATTATAATGCGCTTCAACTAACATTTTAAGAGCATTTCTATGACCAAAAGTATCATCACTATCAACAATTACTACTAATTCTCCCTTTCCAAACTCTATAGCATGTTTTAATGATTGTCCATACCCACAATTAAAGGAGTGTGAAAAAATTTTTATTTTATTGATCATACTAAATCTTCTAACTGTACTCTCTAAGAGTTTTAATGTAATATCAGTGGAACAATCATCCACTAAAATAATTTCATAATTTGTATAAGATTGAAGCCAAATACTTCGAATACAATCTACGATAAACCTACGCGAATTATATGTTGTTACAGCTATATTAACTAAGGGTCTATATATAGTTTTAAATGAGTTTTCTTCGAATTTTTGCATTTTTTATAATCTTATCCCTACTCTTCCCAATTTTTTTCTGCTCATCTTTTGGTTTTCTAAAAAAATTATTTGATAAATTATTTCTATGTTCTCTATACATATATGATATAGCATCAACGTAAAAAAATGGGCCTACTTCTTCTAGTTTAAATATTAAATCTTTATCTACTGATTTTACTAAAGTAGGATCTACTCCTTCAGTTTTATTATAGAAACTTTTTTTAAAACATTTAAAGTGACTAACACCCTTCATAAAGTTAAGGAATGTCTTTCCTTTAGGTATCTGAAAATTCTTTACTATTCTCATATGATGTAAATTAGAATCACATACCATATAGTTCGTATAAACTAAACAAACACCAGGATATTTTTCATGTGGAGCAACAACTAAAGATAGAGCATTAGATTTTATAGCATCATCTGAATCTACAACAGCTACTAAATCTCCTTGACTATACTGAATAGCATCACTTAGAGTTCTTCCATATCCAAAATTCTGTTTATGCTTAAATATTCTACATTTCTTTTTAATACCTAGTCTAGAAATAGTTTTTTCAACAACTTCAAGAGTTCCATCTGTAGACGCGTCATCTACAATCACCAATTCCCAATTCGTATATATCTGATCATAAATACTCTTTATTGCTTGTTCTATGAATTTCGAAGTATTAAAACAAGTCATTGCTATAGAAACTTTAAGCGACATATTTTGTCCTTCTACTTCTTCAATATATGTAATCCTGGAATTGAAATATTAGAAGTGGCTTGTACGTAAGTTCCAAAAAGGTCTCCTAAAGCTGAAACTTTTCTAATAAACGAAACACTGTCCCAATATATAAGAAGCTCTCTAGAAAAGTTTCCATTCTCTGAAAGGTCAGCCATACTATGCATCAAACCTTTTTCAGTTTTCTGAGTTACGATTAAGACAGCATCACGTAGGATAAGAAAATGCTTTGAATTGTCATCTTTATATGTAGAAACAAACTTACCTATGACTTCGATACCATTAAAGTTTACTGCGATTACATCATTCTCAGTCAAAAAATTATCCATAAAGTTCTCCTTTCAAAATTCAGCTTTATTTTAATAACAGTTTTACATCTTCTAATAATTGTTCTTTACTTGGAACATAGTCTCTATATCTTAAAACTTTCCAACCTTGAGATTTTATTCTTTCATCTCTTTTTCTATCTTTTTCTTGATCTTGATGCCAATATGAACCATCATGTTCTATATCTAATTTAATGCTAGGAACAGCAATATCAAGAGAATAGTTTAGAAACTGATAATTTAGAATAGCACCAAAGAATAGTTCTTTAGTATTTTCAAATGTTTTAATTTGTGGATAAGAAGGATTTTGTATAAACGAATTAGCATAAGCAGCTCCACCTTCCAACATATACTGTCTACGTTTCTCTTTCTCTTCATTTGAATGAATCTTCTTTCCTTCATGACTTTTACTTAAGTTCTTTTTATGACCTTCTGAAAACTTCATACCAGTACGTTTTTCACGTATTTTCTTTCTAGACTCTTCTAATTTCATATGGCTATCCACACCATATTTTCGTCTAGACGTTTTCTTAGATTTTTCTTTAACTACAATATCTGAATTACTACACTTGTAAGAACAGTGTTTAGAATAACCTGAAGTTAAGTATTGAAAACTAGTTTCGTTACTACAATTAGGGTTACTACACACGCCTTCTCCATCTTTCTTAAAGAACTTATCATAGTATTCTTTACTTCTCATACTATGTTTTTGAAAAACGTGGGATACTAAACCCAAATAATTCTTACATTCTTTTATGCATATTTTACAAATCAAAGATATCATTTTAATCTCTTACTAAGTTAAATTCCAAATTTCTTTCTGAAACCACTCACATCTTTTCCAAGTTTCTCTGCTGCAGCAGCTATTCTTCTAGCAATTCCTTTCCTTATAGAAGGACTATATTTAGTATGATTTTTTGGCATAGAAAAGTAACTTATAGCAGCTTGAATGTGCTTCAAATCCACTGGGTATTTTTTATTAGCTGGATCTGCAAATGCTACATTTCCATATTTTTTAACAGCTGATTTTTTAGCTGCAGGTGAAGAATCTTCTTCAACTACTATATCACCTTCTTCATTAATAGTTCTATAAAGTTTCTCTAATGTATCTTGTACTAAACTTATTTTAACTGTCATACAACCTCCACGATAACATTTTGTATTTGTTCTTATTTTCTAGATTGTTTACACTTATCTCTAACTTTCATCAAGATCTTTCCTAAATTATTTTCTCCAACTCCTTTACAAACTCCCCAAAAAGTATCACCCCACCAATTATCTTCTATTAGTTCAACACCACCTGTATCTAGCAGTTTATCTAACAAATCAGGATTTTGAGAAAACTTAGCAGTCACAACTTTCTCCATCACTAGAAGACTGACATCTCTCCAATCCTTACGAACTACTTTCTTAAACTCAGCTGCAAGTTGTTTAGCATCTGATGGTTTCTCACACAACCTAATCCTTTCTGCTATTTTTTCGTCTGTTGTGATAAACTTCATAGCTTGAAATGCATGTTCTGAAGACGGATATTTTACCCCTTCAACTATGACTTCACATCGATAGAAATTAGATAAAAAACTATACCACTTTTGAAATCCTCTTATTTTCTCTTCCATCATTACCCCTCTCTTTCTTTTCTAATTTTATAAACTTTCTTCAGAACTCTAGATGCTAAAATCTCATATCCTTCAGAACGCTCATGCCATATCACAAACTTCTCATCTGGATATTTTTCCGAAAACGCTATATACTTATCTTGTCCTTTCTTATTAGTCACTCCTTGATTATGAACACAAACCTTACCTATCAGATCTTTATTAATAAACGCTAGAAGATATAACATAGTAGTCTCCGTTTTAAGATTTGTTCGTCTATTTTATATAACGATCTATATATTAATTAATGAATAAAAGAGTCTATTCTAACTACAAAAAGAGAGGTGAAAACAAATGTCAGATTCTCAAGAAAGACATAACGAACAAGAGACCGAGTTACTCAGATTAGAGATTGAATTCTTAACTAACCCGGAGAAAGAAGCAGAAGAAGAGAAAGAGATTTTCATCCTCAAAGATAACCTCAAAAGCTTCCTTGACCCCAGACTGGTATGAAAAGATGAAAGAAGAACTACAGCCAGGTGAAGCAAAGTGCATTCTATGCGGTAGAGTAAAATCTATACACGATATACAAAAGAAGTTCGACAGAAGAGATGAGGAGATCTGCAAAGAATGCTATAGGTTTGAAGATGAAAATTGATCTGTAAGAAAACGGTAGGTTTACTTAGTCTACCGTTTCTTTTTTGTTGTATTAGTACTTTCAAAGATAAACCATCTATCTTATATATATTAATGTATGAAAGTAGAAATACTAGTTATAATTTTTTTATACAAAAATACTACAAAGGAGAATAAAATGAGAGTAGTTAAAGCGAAACTTATAAAACGTTGTACAGATGATAGTATTGTCGAAATGAACGATAACGTTCCCCTCGGAAGAACATACAGCGTAGATCTTGACACAATCTGTAAATTTGAAATGATAAATACAGAAAAGAAAGTACGGAAGAAAAGGCAAGTAATTCATGATATACTTGGAGGATGGTTACCCTTGGAAATGCTTGAAATACGAAAGGAGGATATAGAAAAAATGAAACGTGTTAAAATGGAAAAAGGTCCATTTAAAGGTAAAGTTATAGAATTCGAAACTGAAGGTTCAGAAAAGATGGTAAAATGTATAATTTGTAAAACTCAATTCGAAGTAACATTTTTTAGAAAAGATCCAGATCCTAACGATGCAACTCTCTGTCCAAGTTGTGGATCCAGAGGAGGATTTGAATTTGTGGAGGAGAAGAATGAAAGGATTTAGAAAAATAATCGTCGATGAAAAGTTATGGTGGTGGAAGTTTATCAAAAGTAAAGTAGTAGCTTATTCAGACGAAACTAAAGAAAAAAGAGTCATTGATTTAAGTACTCTCACAGGACAAAGTTGGAATGATATTGAAAGAGGAGAATGGAAACATTATTTTTCAGTTACTCCCAAAGAAGTAGAGAAATGGTTAAAGGAGGAAGTTAAATGAAAAAACATATAGCTAAACCTGCTACTGCAGAAGAGATCTTAAAAGCGCTAAAAATCGATCCAACTGAATCAAGAATTCTTAAGGTTCTAAGTTCAATTGTAGAAGAACGAAAGAAACCAAAAGTCATTTATACAATCACTACAATGAGATTTGGAGCATATGAGATACCTAGGGGGAAAAACAAGGGTAAAAAAGTACGGTCTATTTTAGATGATAGAGTAGTAGGATGGTTCAAAGAAAAAGAAGTAGCTATACAATGTGTTAAAGAAAACGCTGGAGATATTTATGAATGTGGTGCATATCCATACGCTGTTGTAGAAGAAGTTCCAGCAGGACTTTATCCATATTGCAGTAAATCTTGGTGGTTTCATTGGAGAAGGATAGGTCTTTCTGATGGTTGCTACACACAATCCAGAAAACCAAAGTCGCACAAAAATGTTGTTAATTTTGCCATTGGTTAATTACAGTACAAAAAAAGGGGGTGGTCATTTATGATAAGGGCATGTATACGATGTAGACAACCGTGTATTGAAGTTTATCCTAAAGAAGATAAAACAATTATTTTTGAAGGTCATTGCCGAGAATGTTATATTATTGTTGAAAAAGAAAGGATCTCTCTGCCAAGAGGGGAGAGCAATACTAATACTACCCAACAAAAATATCTTCCAGCCATACCATTTATATTCCCTACTATTTCTCCAGATAAAGAGGCATAATTTTTTCTTGCCTCTTTTTTTGTTTCATAATCCTGTTAAATCTTCTTTAGTAATACATTCTTCAAAATTACAAGTCGGACATGAAAGTCCATATCCCCCACAACGACCATCTAAAATTTCTTCAATTATATCACATTCACTATCAACAATTGTCCCACATTTTGGACATTTTATAATCCATTTACATTTAGTAACTATAACTTCTTCTCTAGTTACTTCAAAGTTTTTCACTAATTATTCCTCACTTTGTTTTCTGTTACGAAGTTCTAGATTTAAATTGATAAATTTATTTATTGCATATACTCCTGCATTAATTCTTCGTCTTAGTTGATACGTACCTGGAGTTTCTGTAACTACTATTCTTGGAACACCTAAATGGTGTAACCAGTCCTCAAATGACCCATCATGTAACTTATGATGATTAATAATTCCATCTTTAACAAAAGGTCCTACACCAGTATCAACTATTACTCTTACTCCATCAAGAGCTTTTGGAAAAAACTTCTGAAGGCTTTCTCTCATTCCAATAGTAAACTCTCCTGATTTTTTACTCTCATCAAAAGTATAAAGATAAAACTCTTTAGCACTTATATCTTCATGTAAAGACAAAAATCCATCTTCCGCTAAAGGTCTTAACAAATCAATATTATTTATTAAAATCTGTCCTTCACGAGATGGACTCTCTTTATTTTCAGGGTGACAAAAACCACAGTTAGTTTTTTCCCCTAATGTATTATAACGAGTATTTCTCTTAAATCCTATTGGATTAACAATTGGTATAAAAGATAAATCTACTTTCTTTAAAATATTTTGATCACAATTCTTCATCCACTTAAGAATAGAGTATGGACCAGCTTTTTCTTCTCCATGAAAAGCAGAAACTATTAGCATTTTAGGATCTTCATGATCTACTGAATTTCTTGTTCTCAATAACCAAATTTGATGAACATCTCCTTTAGTTTCAACTTCACCCAATACACAAAGCCAAAATCTTCTACTTGCTGATATACTAAACATTTTTTTAACATATCGTCGAATAGCTGCCATAATTTCTCCGATCTTACTTACGTTGGATCAAAACTTTAACATCTACAGTTACTTCATCTCCCTCTTTAAATTCTTCATCTTTCAGTAGGTCTAAAACTACCATTGCAGCATTCCCTTTTGCGTCTCTAGTAGTAACATGTGATCTTTCTGGACTATCTGTTTTAGATATTGTAAACGTTGATCTTTTATGTAGTTTTGAAGTTTTCATTTATTACCTCATCATTAACGCAACAAAAGCTAACACAACAATATGAAAAATCTGATCTATTGTAATAAACAATAACCAAAACAAACCCATGTCTAAAGGAACTGGTTCATCTTTGATTTTATAAAAAGGACAACCTGATATAATAAAAATTCCTTTAAACTTCTTAAACAACCAAAGTTCAAATTTACGATTATCTAAGAAAGCATGACTTATAAAAAGTAATGGAAGTATCCAAAACAAAGAAAACAATTGGGTACTAAGACCAAAAACTAAAACTGGAATAAAGAAAATTGTATAAATAGCTGAATGTTCTAAAAGTACTCTTAAATCTTTGTCTTTTCTCATTGCATGTTTTTGAGTCTGAAAAATCCAATCAGCTATAAAATGCACCAACACTAACATTTCGAAAAAATTCATGCTATTCTCCTTTAATCTTTAATCAACTCCAACTATCTTTGATATTCTTTCTATTTTCTTATCCCAAATTTCTTTATATTTATTTTCTATACAACTCTCTCCATAAATATTGCTTAAAATAACCTTAACTTGATTGATCATAATTTGAACATCTACAACCTCTTCAACAACTATTTCAAAATCTCCTCTTTGCCTTTTAAATTTATTAATCGCTTGAATTAACTCTGCAGATTCTTCGATCGTTTGATCTAATTGTGGTGTAACTCCCCATTTCTCAATACATTTTCTATAAATCAGATCTTCTCTATTCATAATATTCCTCTATTTTTTGTTCAGTTCAATTTAATCTGTTTCTTAAAGAGATTCTAAATATTCAGCAAATACAAAATTAACTAATGCACCTGGTCTTTTCTCTCGAATCAATTTAACTGCATCTTTTCCTTTCATCCCTGACAAAATCAATATTATACCATTCAGTAATCCACTTCTATTCATCCCTTGAGCACAGTGAACTAGTACTCTGAGTGGTTGTGGTTTTTTCTTCCAACAAGCTAGTCCATATGAAGCAACAGCTTTTAGTTCGTCTACATCTGGCAACTCAGGTTTATCTGAAATAGGCCAATATAAATATGAAGACAGTGGAGTAACAAAAGGATCAAAACTTCCCTCCAAATCAATCACAACATCGATTTTAAGGTCTATAACTTTTTTAGGATCATCAAAAGATCCAGACTGAAATAGACCAGGTAATATTTCGTTGTAGTTGAATTCTTTCATAATTACTCTCCTCACGAAAGATGTAAAAACAGACCAAAGGTTTACTTGTATTAACCACCGAATCCAAATTTTTATATCACTCATTACTACCTCCTTTTCTTTCCAAACATTGGATTCTTTTCTCCTTTTACTCCTTCACTCTGTTTCTTTCTCCATTCTTTTGCTTTTTCTTCTCCAAATAATTCTTCATATGTTTTTCCCTTTCTTTTAGAAGATCTTCCTTCTAAAGATTCACTAATCTTCTTCTTATGTTCTTCAGATTGTGGACCTTTTCTTCTTCCTTTCATTGCTTTTCTTCTTTTCTCATTACTTTCTTCTGATATAATTCTTCCTTTAAGTTTCTTACTAAGTTTTTCTCTAACTTCTAACCTTTTAGATGGATTGTTTTCTCCTCTCATCCATTCTGAATGACTTGGATTTTTCTTTCCTTTATGAGATATGCTTATCCTTTCTCTTTGATCCTGAGTAAGGAAATAACCATTAATTCCTTCTCCACCATCTGTTAAGTTATACCCTCTTGGAACTTTACAGTTGTAAAATTTAATCCAATATTTTTCTTTTTCATTAAGTTCTTCTATAGACTTAGCATTATCTATAACTAAAAACTCGAAATTTTGAATTCCATATTTCTTAAGAGCTTTTGAAAAAACAGGAGATCCTCCCATCCTAACATGGTCATAAATCCTAACTTTCAGTTCATTTCTGGTTTGACCAATATAAATCTTTTCATTGATCTTATTCTGAGCCCTATAAATTATCATATCTTTCTCTCTATCTACAATCTATATATTTTTGTTCAAAACTCCAAAAAAATGTCCTGTTGTCTACATATATTAATTACTGATAGGAAAATCAAATACTTTAAAAGGAGGTGAAACCATAATGAGTATCTTGGTTTGTTCTACAAAATATGGAGGTTGCGGTTATATTGGATATGCTGAATCTTTCATATGGGCAAACGATGACACCACGATATGTCCTTCATGTGGTGAAGACCATACTTTTCAAATCACCAGAGAAAATATCGATTCACTAACCAGTGACAATAACCTTAAGTTAGCCAGTGCTCTTTTGGACTTAGAAATTGAAGTATCAGCGTGGGCAAAACAGTAAAAATTTACCTAAACAACTCCAAATAAAAAGAGAGGTGAAACCAATGTATACATCACAAAATTTAGTAAAACTTATAGTAAAATTGGAAAACAGTGAAAACCCTCTATCTAGGAGAATAGCTGAAATGTTATCCTCAGATGTTGGGAAAGAACTAATAGACTCTAGTTCTTCTGAGTGGAATCGTTCTTCAATTCAAGAAAAAATCATGTTGTTAAAACAGTTAAACACAGAAGGTATCATTATCAATGAATTGTTCTACAATTTTAAAGAAGTGTTTAGGGATAATCCACACATGATTGAAAGTGCAGAGAATGCTCTGCTCGACTATTTACAATTCTTCATCTCTTCACCTTCATAGAAAGGAGAAGCTATAAGAACATGATCAGGAGGTACAAACAAATGAGAAAGGAGGTGAAATCTAAAATGAGAGACTACATGATTAACGGGACTTGCGTAAAGAAGAATGGTTCCAGATATCCTTTTCGAAAAAGACTTACTGCACTGAACCGCAAAGACGCTAGAGATCAAATTAACCAAGTCTTCTCCGCGATAGAAGTAAAGTTATACAACAAAGGAAAAGGTTTACATATCTCTCCAGCTAAACCATTAAAGGAGAGACCTTCTAAACGGAAAGTTCAAAGAAAAGAATGCAGAGTCTGCGCTCCGACTAGAGGTCCTCTACCTCTTAGTGCTTTTGGGAAGGATAAGAATTCCGCGGATGGGTTAATGAGAACCTGCCGAAAATGCAGATCGAAGGAACAAAAGGCATCGAGAGAAAGAATTCATAAACATGTTTCACTAAGACTTCACAGCCAACTTGAACTAACAGCAAGTGAACTTTCCAAAGTCGAAGTAGCCCGAATCGAAAGAATCAAAATTAACGACGAAGTATATGTCCGAGAAAAGGATATATCCAAAGTCCTTTCTGAAATGTCTTCCAAGTTCTGCAGCGACCTGATGAATCAAATCAGATCTGAAAAGTAGTTAAAGAGGACTAAGTTCAGTTAGACTTAGTCCTCTATTTTTTACTATCTCCAATATACTTTCCAGGAGAACATATAACATCACAAATAAATTCTAATGAATGTTTATATGCACTTCTTATAATAGAATCAATTTCTCCAAAATCTAACTTAATCTTAAGTGCAATTTCGATAGTATCTCCTTCAGATACTATTGTTGTGCTTAATTGTTCTAAAACATCTTTTGTTTTTATATCAACAGAAGAGTTTACTAGTTCCTTTAATCTATCAGAAATCTCTCTACACAAAAACTCCTTCTCCTTCTCCGATAGTTTTCCTATACATATCATCTATTCTTCAACTCCTTATTATAGCTTTTGAATTTCTTCTTTTTCATAAAGTTCATCCCAGCTATCAAATGGAATATTATAATATAAACTTACGATGTTCATAGTTAATTTATCTGCTTTTTTATAATCTGGTTCTGGAGGAAGAGTGCTTCTAACATATGCTTCTTGGGCTAAAGAAAATAATTTTTCAGCTTCACTTTTTACTTTCTCTAGTTTCCATTCACCATTCTTTATTTCTATTAATTGAGGAGCATCTTCTCTTTCTACATGCAAAGTTCCTTCACTTAAAAACTCTATACCCATTCTCAATAGTCTAATTAAGTGAGCGGCATTCTTCGTATCATAACCAAACTTTTCAACAAGTTGTTTTCTCTTTTCTCCCATATAACCTTCGTAATTTGCATGCTCCATTTTATGTAATTGATCATAAGCATAACCTGTAAATGCATGGTAAACTTTTTTAGTTTTAAAAATATTTCTATATAAAACAAGAGCCCATCCAATTCTATTCACATAAATGTAGTGTCTTTCATCTAACCAAAGCATCATCAAAACATTAGGATTTCCTTGTAACAATAATTTAACAAACTTTATAACTTCATAATGAACTGCATCCCAATCTCTTATCTTTACTTCATACGCTCCTCTTGGATTGAGTTCATCTTTCTTAGAATAGTCATATTTACTAAGACCAATATAGGAGTTCAAAGGAGCTACATAGACTCCCAATACATCTTTATCATCAACCCCACAAGTTCTTGATGGGTCTAAATACATACCATGAGCAATACTTCCTCTAAACCCTAAGAGAATAGTAGTAGAAGGAACTAGTGCTTTCTTCTCAACATAAGTCAAACCTTTAAGATTCATTTTATCATGAATATCTTTATTCTCCATTTTAAACTCTACTCCTCTTTTTTAATTTATTCACATCGATATTTTAGATGTCTATTTTGTTTCTATTATATATATTAATTTATGATAAGAAAGGAGGTAATTTAAATGTTAATTATCAGGTTAGTTGTGAAAGACAAACAAAATGTAATATTAAACGTATATGAAATGAGGAAGTTTCGAAAAGATGGAAAAAGAGATCATGCAACAATAGAATTCTTTCTAACTAAAGCTGAGGAAGCTTTAGAAAAAGGGGAGCGTCCAAATTTTGAATTCTTAACTGAGGAGGTGAAATTATAAAAATGAAGACAATATATACAATATATATATCTATAGCAATATTCTTATTTGACATTTGGGGGTCATGTTATATGGCTTACCAGATTTCTTGGGGAGAATGGAAAGTTTATCCAATTATCGCAACATCTGTTGCAATAGCTATAGTAGGGCTAATTGTATTGAACAATGGAATCCGCTACAGAAATGCTCTATGGAGAAGCACACTCAAACCTTAGTTCTCAATGTTCACAAAAATCAATTCTTATAAGGAGGAGGAACAATGAAACAAGAACTTGAGATAATTAAAAATGTAACAGAAAACCTATACGCCAAAGATATGCAATCAATGGTGGTAAAACCTGGAAAAGATGTACAAATTGTTCCCACCGTCATCTGGGCATTCAATGGTAAAGTTAAGACAATCCATGGACAAAATGGAGATATTATACATACTCCTCATGGATATGGAACAGTCAAAGAAGCAGAACAATTCGTCATTGGTACTTTGGGAGTAAATAACATGCTAAAACATGAACATGGCACAGTTTCGTCTATCAAAGGGGAAAAGGAAAAACAAGCACTACTTTCAGAGGTCGGTGATTAGAACCAACTGGATAGCAACCCAGTAGTAAGAACCTAGAGTAAGAGTCTCCTCTATTATGTCCGGGGCCAAATGATCAGGCGACGCCTTTAGAGAGACTCTTGCTCTATCTTTTCTAAAAAGAGGAGGAAAAATGAAATGCCTAAGATGCGGATATTGTTGTTTATACCTTTGGATCATAGTAATTAAAGATCCAACAAAACCTATATCAGAAGATAACTGTCAAGAAGTTGACGCACGGCAAGGTAAACCATGTCCACACCTTAGAGGAAACAAACCAGGAGAATATTCTTGTGTAATTCACAACTTCCCTCGTTACAAAAAAACACCGTGCTTTAGTCATGGTCAAATTGAAAGAAGTAAAAAAGATCTCTGTAGAATGGGTGATTATATAATCAATTCAAGACCTCTAAGACTATCTTCAAAATTGGGTAGAACCAGTGGCAAAAGCTGAAGTAAAGGCTTCGAGCAGACTAAAATATGCCAAACCTGCCTGGTCCTACCATTTTTACAATTCAAAAGAAAAGAGGTTAAAAAAATGTGGTACGAAAGGTGTAGAGGGTGTGGAAAAGAAGTACCTGTAATAGAAGATCCCTATACTAAAAACATAGTAATAATAAAAGACAATCATTATGGACTCATATTTGAAGGTTACTGCGGGGAATGTTTTAATCCTCCACTTCAAGAAGTAGAAAGAGTTGGTAAAGAACTAAAATATTTCTATTACGATTTTCTCAAAGAACACCCATTAACTCCAATAGGAGGTTAGAAATGGACACTAAAAAAGAAATTCTTAAAAATGTTAGAAAAATCGTTCTCACTGAATTAAAAGAGACTGATTTCCCAAACAGATCATTTCAAGCAGTTATAGTGCTAGATCCTATAAGAACTATTGATGTACAGGGAAATGAAAAAACTTACAACAACGCAGTAATTTTAAAAATAATTAGAACAAGAAAGTTATTTACATTATCCAGATTAAGTTTTGGATTTCTTAGAAAAATATCTAATCGAATTATTTCTGAAGTCGAAGGTGTTTCTAGAGTAGTGTTTGATATCACTAGCGAAAGGAGAATTTAATATGCGGATAACTCTAGGTGACAGATCAATAGAATGTATGTCACTTCTTGGTATAATAGAACATCCCTTCACATCAGAAGAACTAAAAACAGCTTTTCGCATAAAACTAAAAATGGTTCACCCAGATAAAGGAGGAACCAAAGAAGCAACTGTAAAAATCATTGATGCTTTTAATCATTTAAAGAACTTAGCATCTACTCCTATTGGAGCAGAGTTTCTTGAAGTTGAGATAGAAGAAAACGAAGATATATTCAAACTCTGGAAAATTTGTCATGATTGTCATGGAACCAAGATAAAAATTTATCACACTCCCGATAGGCCCTGTCCTTGGTGCTCATATATGTACTCTTTCTTCTATAGAGGAGGTTCAGGAAGAGGATACATAATGGGCACTTGTAAAAAATGTTTAGGGACAGGAAAATTCAAAAAAGATGGTGTTGATAAAGGAATTTGTTATAACTGTTCTGGAACTGGAGTAGTCAAAAAGAGGTGTTCGATGTGTCAAGGAACAGGTTGGTTATCAAGAGTAGAAACTAAAAAAGTAGTATGTCCAACTTGTAAAGGTAAAGGAAAAATTGAACTTAACCCTTGGAATCCAGTTATTCCAAAGGGTGCAGTTCTAAAGAAATAAGAAAGGAGAATAAAGAAATGAAAGTGAGGTATATCGGAGCTTCAGATGGCCAAGTGAATTATGGAGGTGGTAGTGATGATCCACGCGGTTTATTAAAAGAAGGAAAAATTTATACATTACAACGTAAAGAAGCCCACTCATGGCACACTAAATATTACCTAAAAGAGTTTCCTGGTAAAAAATTCAATTCTGTTTGTTTTGAAGAAGTAGTTAAATTAAGATAAGAAAAGGAGGAGAAATGATTCTAAACAAACACGAAATCTTACTCATTGCGTTAGCTGATGAAGGAGGTTACTACTCTATCCAGATTGATAACAATTTAGAGATGGCTACCATGAATGAGATGTTTCAGAAGAAGTTATTCAAACTTGCAAAAAGAGCAGATCCTTTTCATAACAGATTCAAGATAACTCCAAAGGGAATGAAATTGGCTAAAGAAGCTAAAAAAGTTTTAGAGATACTTCAAGAACCAATAGAAGGAGGAGTTTAAAAATGATAAAAGGTAAATGTTATACAAACCTTGATGGTTTTAGAAATGCCAAGTGGCCAGAAGTATTTGTGGAAGTTCCAAGAATTGGAGAGTTGGTAGAAGCAGAAGGAGGAAAGAGACTAAAAGTTGTTGGAATTACTCATAAGGTTCGAAAAGTGGAATCTGCAATAGAACAAATGAAAATTGAATATGAACCCTATGTTGAGATCGAACTCTGGGCTCAAATTTTAAAAGGGTAAAGGAGGGTAATCTAGATGGGACTAATTCATCCACATTGTAAAATATCAACAGGTATACATGAAGGATTAACTTTTGGAAAAGGTGAACTAGATGACATGGGATACTGGGAATTTCCCTGTAATGAATGTGCTAGAGAGAATGAGAGACTATTTCCGGAAGATGGAAAGTGCTGGCCATTCGAAGGGTCCACTATACAAATGTCTGAAAAGTCAACTTTCGTTCTTCAAAAGACGAAAAAGTCATTCTGTCCAATTTGTGACAAAGAAGTTTACTTACTTACTCCTTTTGAGGCTACAAACTCCAAACCATCCTTCTATATATGTTTCAATTGCAAATTCGTAGGAGAAGTTGGAGTAGGTGCTGTTATGATAGGATTACATTCTAACCAAAATATCTTAAGAAAGGCAGGAAAAATGATGGGATTCTTGAAAAGGTTTTGGGAAAAACACATTATTGCAACTTATCATGGTCCTCCAGAATGTTTTGATTGCAATAAATCTGATTGTGAAAATTGTTACGTCAATCTCAAATAAAGGCGAAGAGTTTACAAATCGGGACCAACATTCTATATCTGCTTCAACTGTAAGTTCATAGGAGAGGTTGGAGTAGGAACTGTTAAACTAGAGGAAGGAGAAAAAGATGGTAGAAAAGTCTAGAAAAAGTAGAAAGGCTGAAGACAAGTCCCAGGAAGTGGAACCACTGTTAAATGGTTTGTGGGCTTTAGGCTATCGCGATAGGGGTCATGATCATGGTGATTATGCAGTGATGACGAAAGATGGGAAAATGGTTGTTGAGTGCCCGAACCTCTATGTTTCTCAACACATAATTACCTTACACAATAAGAGCGTAAAACGTCAACTCCACCCACTGAGACGTATTTCATAAAGGCGAAGACTATATTAATTTGGAGTCCTCATGTTCCACCCTTCGCTTTTTTTTAAATATCTCCATTTTCTTCTTTCTTTTTCAGTTCGTATGGATCAATAAAGTCTCGTTCTATTTGCTCAGCACATTCCCGCAGCTCTCCACAATAATTTTTGAAGTTATTATAAGAAGGTGTTACATGATATTTACAAAACTTATAGAGAATGTAATTCAGATCTCCATCAGCTTTAACACCTTTAGCAACCATTAGGTTAACTATTTCATTCATATCTGGTCGTTTTTCTTGTTTTATAAATGGCATATTCAGTCCTCCTCATATTGGGGTCTACGGTGAGAATATTTATCCAAATCATACATAGCTTCACTTATTAAATCCTGATCGGACTTTCCTATGTTTGGATCCTCTTTCTTCTTAGGAACATATTCAATTCCGTCAATTATTACTGTATTCATCATTCCTCCTATTCTGCTGTATAATATTCAATCTTCAAATTTTTTTCATCCATTTGTCTTTCAACTTCTTTATCTACTTCGTAAATAATTTGATATGCTCTCATTTTTAACCAACTTCGAAATTTATAATTCTCTACAAGTTTCCTAAATGCTTTTCTCTTATTTTGTCCTTGAGATCTCTCTTCTCTACATTCTGAAGATATTCCAGTTTCAATATGAGTTATTCTAACACCGCTATTTACTTTATTAACATTTTGTCCACCATGACCACCACATCTAAAAGTATCAACTCTAAAGTCTTTTTTAGTTAAAGAGAATATTCGATCTTTCATTTTTCTCCTAATTTGGCGGCGGGTAAAGGATTTGAACCTTTGTGGCTTTTACACCGGCAGTTTAGCAAACTGCTGCAATAAGCCTGACTCTGCCAACCCGCCTAATGGTGAGTCGAGAAGGAATCGAACCTTCGTTTGCGAGTTAAAGGCCCGCTACTTTGCCACTAAGTTATCGACTCTATATGGTGGGCAGGACAGGAATTGAACCTGCGACCTTCTGGACTTCAGCCAGACGCTCTACCTTCTGAGCTACCTTGCCCTTATATTTTGGTGGAGGATAAGAGAATCGAGCTCTTCTGAATTCCTCGGTGCAAGCGAGGTGACCACCCCAAGCAGTCCCATCCCCCGAAATTATATTGGTAGCCAGTAGAGGATTTGAACCTCTGTTAGACGATTATCATTCGCCTGTCCTGCCATTGGACGAACCGGCCTTTTATTTATTGGACACACCGGTGGGATTTAAACCCACGTAGCTGATTTTGCAGACCAGTGCCTCGTCTCTCGGCCACGGTGTGATTGGCGGACTGGACGAGATTTGAACTCGTAATCTTTCAGATCGACAGTCTGATATTTTACCATTAAACTACCAGTCCACACTCTCTAAGATAACTTGCGCTGCCACGCAATTACTACGTGAAAAAATTTGAATGACAAAACTATTTCTCCCTTCATACACGGTGATCCTGCCTTAATCCATCTCCACTTGGTAGATCCCTTAATAAGCATTACCCAGGCCAATACGGCATTACCTAAACTCATTTGCGATAACCATCCCAACATATTTGGAGGAAGGGGAGGGATTTGAACCCCCGAGGCTTTTACACCCAGTGGTTTTCAGGACCACCTCCATAAGCCAGACTCGGACACCCTTCCTTACAACAAACGATCTACCTAATCGTTTTTAAAAAGTATATAATATTTATTCTATTTTTCTTTTCTTGCTTCTTCTATTTCTTCAAGTATTGTATGACATTTCAAAGCTTGAATTATTCCTTGTTTATATGATGTTAATGCTTTAACAACTATTTTTCTTATCTCTTCTGTTGATACTTTCTTGTCCCCTTTTTTCCTACTATACTCCTTAACCGCTTCTTCTACGCTATTCATAAAAGCTTCGTCTATCCTTTCTGCTAAGACAAATTCTTTTGTCATGCATATAGTCCTTATATAGTTTATTTTAAACTTTTTCTTTTAAAACCACAATTTTGACATGTTCCACTCAATTTCCAAATATCAATTTCAAAATAAGTATCACAAAAAGGACACTTATAAATCCAACGCATTTTTGCTCCTTTTTTACAAAAAAGGTCTTCATTAAATATGTTCTACATATATTAATTATTGAAGAAAGGAGGATTTATTTATGATCGAACAACACTTAAAATATAGAATAGAAGATATCATGTCAGGAGCAGAAGATCTCTTAATCGAACATGGTCATTTAGTTCCAACATTATTTATAGAAAACGAAAATGGAATAGAAGTAATAGAAATCTTGTACAGAAATTTTGAAGAAAAAGAAGAAGCATTTTCTAATTTAAATCATATGTTAAAGTCTACAAATTTAGAAGCTTGTTTCTTCGTATCAGAAGGGTGGACAAGTAAAATTCTCATGGGTGCTCCTTCACAAAATCCAGACAAACAAGAAGTTATAATAGTTACTGGAATTAGTTACAACATACAACTTTCTTATACTTGTTTAATTCAAAGAGATTCTCATGTTAAACCAATAGGTGTAGTAAAACCGGGTGAAATGATGCAAGCATCTTTTAAACTTTTTGATGGTCTATTTAGAAATACTATGGCAACTGCATAAAAAAGGAGGTGAAAACATTGGCTATAATAAACAGTTCTAGATTAGAATTTAAAAAGTTAGATCGACAAAAACAGAAACTTCATGATTGTCTGGGGTGTGGAAAAGGAGATATTGTTGGATGGTTATGTGATAGTTGTAAGGCTCGAAATAGAAACTTAGAGTCTGGAGGATTGGATGATGAAGAGAGATATGAATTTCACCCAGAAGCAATCGAAACTTTAGGAGAAAAATTTTATGAATAACAACACACCTGGTATTGTAATTATAGCAGCAATACTTTCTGCTATCTTCGTCCTCATAACAATGTCATAACAACATAGAGGACGGTAAAAGAGGCTATTCGCTTGCCTCTTTTTTACTCCATTAGTAATCTTTTCTACACATCCTTTCCATCCCATCCAGGGAGTATCGAACGATGAAAATCACTTATTATTAATGACTTCTTTACTTGTTCATCATTACTCATTAAAAAAACTATAGACACCATCTGAATAATTCTTATTTTATTCTCATCTTTTGTATAACAATAACCAGTCGTAGTTACTATTCCAGCTATAACGACTTCACCTTCGGTTGTTAGTGCTCCATCAACAAACTCAAAATTAATCGTAATAAAACTCAAAGTATAACCATATTCTCTACTAACTCCATCTTTCCAATTCTGTATTGTATCTTCACTTTTTTGCCCTTTTTCATATATTTTTTTAATAGTATTAATATAAGAAGAAAAATCATTAGCCAATAAACTAGAAGTAAGTAAAAACATAAAAACAACTAGTAACGATATAAGTTTCTTCATAAAAATTACCACCTCCAAAATTTTACAACTACTCTTGTTCTCCTTTGTTTTTTGTTCACGTATCATCTACTATAAAGAAAAGAGGTGAAATCCTTAATGCAAGAAAATCAACTTTATCTAGACTTCTTCACTAAAGTCTTACAAAGAATTCTATCTAAAAATCCAACTTTTACTTCTGCCCATGCTAAACCTCAACCTTACTTTAGCACAGGTATAGGTAGGGGAGGTTTTTTAGTCTTCTGTGAGTTTAAAGAAACTGACAAAAACCGCTGGCAGGATGAACTTAGAGTTGGACTTTTTTGGGATACAAAAAACAAAGAAAAGAATGATAAAATATTTTCAACTCTAGAAAAGTATGGTTCTCTAATTGAACAAGAAATTAATCAAGGATCAGAATGGATAGAACCAAATCATACATTGATATGGTCTAAATCTGCTAAAAGAGAACGAAAAATATTTGTTTCTACTAATGGCAATATCTATAGTAAGTCAGGAAGGATCGAAGAACTAATTAGTTTTACAGTAGTTTATTTAAAAAGGTTTAAAGAATTCTTTTCTTTCTTTTTAGATGAGATTGACAATCTTCCTCATGAAATATCTCAACTGATTAAAAACGAAGGGACCCCAATATATAAATTGGAGAGAAAAAGATAATATTCATATTCCTTTTCTGTATTTCCTGATCTGAACATAATTCCAAACACAACATCCAACCATAATTATATTTAGTGGAACAAAAACTCCCCAACTAACAAAATAACCCATTAAACCAGCAGCACCAATTGCGATCACCTTTGAGGGAACTATTCCAATTTTATTGATAACAGGATTTAATTCTTTACCACCATGTTTTAAAATACGTTTAGTTAGATAGTAATCAACTCCATTTAGAACAACAAATATACCTAGTCCAATACTTGCTAATTTATTCATTCTCATAATCTCCTTTCTTTTATTGTTCAAAAACAGAACGTTGTCTTCTGTATGTTCATTGTTATTTAGTATAGACTATATATATTAATTATTGAAGAAAGGAAGGAAGTTTTATTTTTACTTGGCCTAGTCATCTTAAGAAGAATAAAACTTCCTTACCTAATTTTTTTATTCACGAAAGGAGGATTGATAATGAAAGCTTCAGAACAAGTTCTAACTACTCAACAACTAATTGGGAACTTGATCAAAGTCGTCCACAAATCTTTAGACTTATATGTAGATGACTCTCTAAAAGTAGTTAAGCAAAATCCAGATCTCTTCGCTCACCTCATAGCATGGAATCACATTAATGGAGAGATAAGGGATACTAAAATTGCATTCCCAGTACTATCTCTTCGAGGAAACGCAGGAGAAGAAAAGTCCTACTATGAAAATGCTGTTGCTCATCTATTATTGTTTGATCCACGAAATTTAGTAAAAGCAGTAACTTTTGATCGAGAACTCAATAGTAAAGGTGTTATTATTTCTGGAGGAGCTGGAACTCTTTTAAAGAAAGCAGTTCAAAATTATCTTAGAATAAGAGAAGAAAATCCACCATGGTGGAATAAAGCAGTTGTTCAACACAGAACATCAATGAAAACTCTCTATGCTATGTACCATGTTAAACCAAATGCAATGGCTGATAAAATTCTCTTTAAAGAACAATATCCAAAAAATTCAGTGTTTGAAGCCATAAGACAATTAAAAAATATGGACCCAAAAGAAGCTGGCGCTGCAATACTAAATTATAAAATTCCATTTACAATCGCTGTTGGCGCAGTTGGGGGTATAGCTAAGAATACTGATTTAGTTTTATCTCTCATTGAAAATATGTCTGGAAATGAACTTATAACTAATTCAAACATGCTTTCTAAATTAGGAGTTATGGATAATCCTGTTCTTAAATCTGCTTTTGAAAATGCAATTTCTAAAGCTAAAAAAGATAAAAGGACAAGCACTCTTAAAGCAGGAATAGCAGCTTCAGTTGTAAATGATGAAAAGATGAAAGTCAAATTAGAAAAACTGCAAGAACACAAAATCGACAATCTAAAAGGTCTAGAAGGAGATTGGTTAATCTTAGCTGACAAATCAGGTTCTATGAAAGAATCTATTATTAAATCAAAAGAAGTAGCTGCATTTCTTGCTCGCACTACTAAAGGAAAAGTATACCTAGTCTTCTTTAATACCCTCCCAGTTATGTATGATGTTTCCGAAAAATCTTTACAAGAGATCAAAACAATTACGTCTGGTATTATGGCTGGAGGAGGAACATCTATTGGTTGCGGTTTACAACTAATCTCCGATAAACAAATTATCGTAAATGGAATAGTAATCTGTTCAGATGGTGGAGAAAATACTCATCCTCACTTCTTTGAAGTTTATAAACAATATGAAAAGAAATATATGATTTCCCCAACAATTTATCTTATACATTTTCCTGGAGAACTTGACGTACTAACTATTCAAGCTTCTGGTTTTTCTTATGAGAAACTAGATGGAAAAGATCTTGATTATTATGGTCTACCTAATTTATCAAACATTCTAAGATCATCAAGATATACTTTTGTTGATGAAATAATGCAAGTTCCATTACTAACAATAAACAGTGTCTTACAAAGAAAGGAGGCTTAAGATGCCAATCAGAATTTCTAATTTAGAGTCATTAGATTTAGATGAATTAATAGACCTTCGTGCACGATTAAGAAGTATTGATCAAGGATATTCAGAAGAAAAAGCAGATACTCCTGAATATATAGTTGATGCCTTAGCTCAAACCAGTACTAGAATTACAAACCAAACCAAAGCAGAGCTTCAAAGAAAACGAAAACTAGCAATAGCAAAAAGATCTTCTCTTGCTACTAGAGATGAAAGAAAAGCTCAACTTGATCAAGAAATCGCTGCTTACGACGAGAAACTTAAACCAGCTTAGAGAACATATACCTATAAATTAGCCGATACTGAATAATCTTACATGCTTTAGCTCAATGGTAGAGCAAGAATCTATCAAATTCTCGGTATGCGGTTCAACTCCGCAAAGCAACCAAACAAAGGTTATTCGACTTTCGGCTATTTAATTTATTAAATATTGGTCGATACTGAACAATCATACATGCTTAAACATAGGTTCGAATCCTATAATTCGCTCCCTAAAAGCGAACTTAGCCAAGTGGATAAGGCAAGACTCTTGAAAAGTCTCAATATGCAAACAAATTGGTTGTTCGACTTTCGACCATATTTATTAAAAATGGAGAAGGAAATGAGAAACCCTAAAATAGGAGATCGTTTCTATTCTGAAGTATATGATCTTAACGGAACTATTAAAGCAGTAAAAAATAGTTGGATTAGAATCCAATATGACGATTGGTCTCATGGTGATTTTTCTACTAACGAATTCTATAAACTTCATATATCACTTGATTAGATAAGCCAGTCACTGAATAATCATACATGCTTCTATCCTAAAGGAAACAATAATGGTTATTCGACTTACTGGCATAAAATAATAGTCAGTCACTGAGTAATCTTACATGCCTTTTAGGTAGGCTCCAAAACCGAAAGGTTACTCGACTTACTGACTAAAAAAATTGGGTTAGTCACTGGATAATCATACATGCTTTTTAGCTCAATTGGTTGAGCGTTAGTACTTAGAACTAAGGGTTGATGGTTCAACTCCATCAAAAGCAGCCAAAAATTGGTTATCCGACTTACTAACTCATTTTTATTTTAGGATTCTGCATCCGTATAAACTCACGACTCCATTTGTGACCTTCTGCCTAATCAACGCTCAACGAGCATAAGCACCTCCATGAGCTAATAAAGGAACTAGATAACTCATAATTATTTAGTTCCTTTATTTTTTTGTTGAACTAGCCCTTATTACATATATTAATTAATAGAAAGGAGATGAAACTTTGATAAACAGAAAACGAATTGATTTCTTCAAAAAGAATTGGAAATTAGGAATTCACCTTATCTTGTATACTAGGAGATTTGGAGTAAATAACGAATGGTGGAACTATTTTTCATCAACAGTTTGGGGAAATCCTATCCATAAAATCTTGTGGGACATTATACGTATTTATCCTTTAGTTCGCAATTATAAAAGTATGAGATTTCGTGCAGGAGCCCTTCATTTCATGACAGATGAACAATATGAATTAGCATTTGGAAAGACTAAAGAATCAAGATTTAAACAGAGGAGGTTAATATGAACGAAGCCGATAAGATCAGAAAGAAATATGCTGAAGTCGGAAAACTTTGTAGCGAAGACTTAGATGGGGAACTGGCAGAACTAAGGAGTAGTTGTGGCCACAACGAATCAATAAGTTATAGAGAAGCCTCGAGATACTGGGGAGGAGAGTTATATTTTACAGAAGAAGAAGTTGCAAATATTATAGAACCAAAAGATATACATACTGGAAAAAAGTATGAAGATTTACTACCAGTAAGAATATGTAAACGATGTGACAAGTTATTGTGGCCAAGTATGAACTAAGGAAGGAGAAGAAAATATGAAAACTGAAATGAGAAACAGATTAGCAGAAGTTCTTAAAGAACACAAAGAGATGGATGATTTTGCATCTAATCACTGGAGCAAGGTAGCCAATCTAGAAACAGAAAGACGACAGCTTTTATCACAGATAATAAAGGAAGAAAAGTTACTTAGTGAAGCTACCTTTTCTTTTAGAATAGATGTCTACATACATAATAGAACTTGTGCCTTGGATGGACCAGTGTTGAGGGAAATGAAAGGATTGCAACAACTTTTAAAGGGTACACCTGAAGACAATAGTGATTATCTTAGTCTTGATTTAGGCGAGGGGCATTTAAGTGTTAATGACGGAGAAGTTCATATTTCTATCAATAAGCTAGAGGATTCTCAAAAGATCATTGATGATTGGGGCTTAAAGGTTGAATATAAAAACCTTGCGAAGCATAAAGAAAAGTTAGAAGAAGATTTAAAGGTAATAAACACTTTTATTAGAAAAATCACAAAGGAAGGAGGTTTTATAAAATGAAGTGTAATATTTGTGGTGAAGAAGCAGAAGACTATATTGACTCTAATGAATGTCTCCGTATAGATATTGGAGAGTTTGTTTGTAAAAAGTGTTGTGACGACTGTCCATTTGCTTACGGAATTTGTGACCACCACCTTCGTGTAATTAAAAAGAAATGGACTGGTCCTATGTCAAACTAATCCTTGAAAGAAAGGAGGTTAAAAATGCAACAAGGTAAAGTTATTATGTCTCTTAAAGAAGCTAACAAAATAGTATCTGAAGAATATCGGATTGGCAAGAGAAATGAGAATGATCTTTACCCAGTATATAAAAGAGATACTTCTTCTCATATGATTGCTCTTATTAGGGGGGCTCATTGTGAAGAACGAATTGCATTTGCCAAAACATTAGAACAAGCTGTAGATATTACTAAAGGGATTGTAGAACAAGATCCATCTCAAAGAAAGGAGGTATGACAAAAGTGAAGCCAAAAATAAACAGATTAGAAAATGATTTTGGAGGAGGATATTCTATTGATTCTATCACAATTGGAAAGAAAACATTTGAAATTTGGGAGTCAGTAGTTGGATGGGAGAATAGTATGAAAAATATAGAGAGAGCGATAACAAAAGCCTATAACGAAGGATTCAAAGATGGTCAAAAACCTGAAAGAGAAAAGCGATAAATAAAACGCCATTTGCATTTGATGGATAATATTGGAGGTCTTTGGACCTCTTTTTTTGTTTCAATTTCTATGATTTTTAGCCCATTCTTTAACTTTCCTAGATGCTCTATATGTATGCTTTCCTGGGTGTTTCTTTTTCCATTCAATATAAATTTTCATTTTATCAGAATTCATTAACCGTATAAAAGACATCTTAGCAAGTTCTTTATTAGTGAATAACATATGAACTTGGTTTCCACAATCTGTACAACAATCGATTATCTCAACACCACCAAGACTTCTTGGAATTTTATGGTGTTTCATAGTTGCTTTATCAGTTAGACAAAATCTACATTTCATTTTTTTTGTCTCAACATCTATAAATTTATCATCACTCCAGAATCTTCTTTAGAAATATCAAGAAGAAAATTACAAAGTTCATTTGTATATAGAAATACTTTACAAGAAGATTCATTTTCCACACCTAAATGAACACATCCATTTCTACAATGGTCCGTTGGCTTATGAAGGAGTATATGACCACACCCTTTCATTTCACATTTATCATATCTTTCACATATTACCGTCATTCGCTTTTATCCTCTTTAAATTCTTTTACTTCCACTGTTACTATAAACGCAGGTTTAAAATCGATCATTGTAAGATTTATTGTCAACTCAGGCATTGAATCTTCTGGTCTATTCTTAAGTTTTGCTAAATCTTCCTCTTTAATTAAAGTTTGATTAATAGGTCCTTGTTCTCTACATCTCCAACAATAATAGTATTTAAAACCTTTATCAAAAGGAACACCTTTCGAATCTATAATTAGTTTTGAAAGGTCAGCTGGAAATATTGGTTTATAACACATTGGACATAAATAATCAACTTCTCCAAAACAAGATAGACATATAGTCACTGCAGTATCCTCCTCTTTTCTCTATTTGAACTACCTAAATCAAACTCAAAGCGAAATATTTTTCCTTTGGTTTCTGTTTTCTTTTTCCTGCGTTCATCTAATTTATCTTCTATAAGACATATTAAAATAGATAATATAATAGGTGCTAGAACTATTGCACAAACAATTTCCCACTTTATTATCATCATTGATATTCTCCTATTTTATTCTATGATAAAAATCCTTTGACTTCGCTTCCTTTAATAGTTCTCTTTCCTTTGGATTTAAAAAACGTTCAATAATCTCTCCTGGTTTTGTCCTCTGTCTATAGTTCAATATTGTTATCCACAAAAGTTTATCAATAACGTCTGAGATTCTCATATATTACTTCCTTATTTTACCACTCACTCCAAAAGTAACACATCCAAAAAACAAAGAGTATAAAAAGGATAATTTGAGTTCCTCCTAAAAACCAAAAACCCAATCCATAAATAGCAAACTTTTGCCAGAAACCTTCTGGATTCACAAGATACTTAAACAAGAAAAATATCAAACTGGGAATAATCATAATAACAAAAGATGTCAAACTAACTAAAATCCACATTATCAAATCTTTAAAAATTCTAGGTTGTATTTCCTTCGTAGTTAATTTCATATTCTTCTATTCTCCATTAGCATCAAATCCTATTTTATTACTATCGTACTCTACACTAGATCTCTTTATAGTTGTTATTTCTTTTAATCTAATTATTGATTCTTCAAAATTATTACCCAAACATTTAACTGATATAACTAGTTCACATAAAGAAGCAAAAGAGAATCCTTTTGTACGTTCCACCCACTTATCTAAATCTTCTCCGTTCACTCCTAATTTATTCTTAAAATATACCATTCTTATCTTTTCATTAGGCATATCAATTTTTATCACTCTATCAAATCTTCTTGGTCTAGCTACAATCCTTTTATCTAGTCTCTCAGGATAATTAGTCGTAGCTATATTAATAACTTTGTCAACTTGGTTCTCTCCATCTAAAAGCATAAGAACATCAGACTCACCCCAATTAGAAACGATAGCATCTATATCTTCAAAAACACAAACAATTCCTCTATCTGGTTCTACTTCTCTAAATATCTTTAAACCATCAGAAGCAATTCTTGGACTACCTGAGCAAATAAAAACAATACCCTTTCTATTAATAACATTCTTTATAATTCGTTGAACTAAACAACTCTTTCCAGAACCTGCTGGACCATAAAGAAGATATCCTCTTCTATGAAGAAATCCATATTTTTTAAATGGTTCTCCCATATTCCAAAATATGTCTACTTCTTTTTCTATATTGTCAGAAACACTATCTGGAAAACTTATCAATTCATCAGTGTTTAGTGGATTTTCACAAATTAAAATCCCTATTGAACTATCTCTAAAAGTATAAACTCCAGACCTTAAAGTCTTAATTGTAAGAGAACTAGCTAAATATTTTCCAGAACTAACTATTGACCATTGATTTCTCTTTAGTTTATTCTCTTCTCTATATTCCTCTTTTGGTTGACATTCTTCAATTCTTTCTTCACGCCCAGCTTTTCCTGTAACGGGTTTACCTTCACCACCTACACAAGTTCCAAATTCTTCTAACGCGTTCATATTCCTCTCTCCTTTAAATTTATTCTTTATAGTGAGGATTCGGTTCTCCACACCTTGGACAAAACTTATGAGGTCTCCATACATAATAATCCCCTTTTATAGGAATCATAGGATAAAGTCGATGATGCGTATCAAACTGCTCACCCGTAGAGAATTTTCCCATAAACTTATGTCCCCATACAAAACAGATAAACCACTTAATCATTTCTCACTTCTCCTTTCTTTCTCTCCGGAACCACTTCAATATCTTCTCAATAAAATTCATAAGACTCATAAGACCACCTATTCCTGAACCAACTTTTAATCCTATACCAGCATAGTCAGGTTTAGATGAAACTTGAACTGCAGGAGGTTGTGTAGGTCGAATATCAGAAGGCTTTTTAGATTCTTCTTTCTTTTCTTTAAACGATTTGGGTTGTTTATCTAAATATTCATATAGATGAGGTGATATCAATGTTGGTTGTTTTACCGCTTGTTTTACAGCTACATGTTCCACTTGGTATTTTACAATCAAACCAAATAAACATAGTATAAAAACAGGTAACCAAAATTTAGTAGTTCTCCATTTCTTCATATCTTCTCCCATTCTTTACTTAAAATTTCTGCAAGATCTGGCAAGTTCCAATGGTGACAAACAATATCATCAACTCCACATCCAAATGGATTATCATCAATAATTTGCCAACTATCTATTATATTATCTCTCTCACCAAGCCATCCTATAAGACCTCCCTTTTCTTTAGGACTTACAGAATGAATAGATGTAAAACGTTTTTGACAAGCTTCAGCATGAGACTCAAAATAAGGTATCAAATGAACTTTATATACATTAGATTTTTCATCTGCACTTACTCTTAAAATAAGAGTTTTAATATACTTACCCTTCGTGAATGTAATTTTAGCATAAGGTTTAAACTTCTTTATTATGCTTGGAATAAGTACTTGATTAAACACTACTATTGCTCTTTCAATCAGGCAAGCAGCATAATGAAATCGATCTGATTCTCTATGACAATTACGAGACCGAAATTTTATAACAAGTTCCGAATGTCCAAAAGTGAAAGGAACACGAAACAAAAAAAGTCGAACATCTATTCCGATAAGATTTTTCAACCTAAACCAAGTTCTAGCTTCTAAACTATCAAACATTTTAGAATTCTCCATTCTTACTTACCAATCAGGGTCAACTTCATTTCCCCAAACTATATAGTCTCCTTCTTTTCTATACCTATAAGGTATATTTAGTAACTTACAAATACTTTCAGTACTCTTTATATAATCAGGATCTTGACCTGTCATAACCCAAATCATACCTCTTATCTGGTTCCCAATAGCTTCAATACGAAAAGAGTTAGTAGACTGACTCATTGCTTTAATTCTTTCCATTACAATAATACACTGTTCCCTATTCCACTTGTCCATATGATAACCTCTTCTTTTCAGCAATGATAGTTCTTCTAGTTAAATTTTTTTTGTATCATTCAACTCCTTAATTACTTAACTATAATATGAAGTGGATTCTTACAATTAGCCTTATGAACTATAGCTTTTCCCGCCCCAGTTACTATATACTCACAATCATCAATAACTATAACATGAGTAGAATAACAAGTCCGAGGAGTCATATCCTTTGGTCTATAGTCCATTGACTTATATCCTTCAATATCTCCTTTCGTTTCAGACTCTTTGCATCCTCCTAAACATAAAAGTAACAGTACTAAAAACAACACTACGATTAAAACTTTCGCTTTCATAAAAGTCTCCTTTCAGAATTCAAATGGAGGGGGCTGGGTTCTTCATCCCCTTAAGGCACGCCCCCAATGCCATTTATTATGACAACGCAACTGCTTTTCTTCCACATTTTCTTGTACCAGCCTTATCCAATCATTTATAAGATGAACAGTTCGTTAACAAGTTATCTCATTCATCATCTTTAGATTTACCTTTATAGTTTATTCTATTTGACAGTGATTACTTCTAGGAAAAGATAACGGTGGGAGAAACCCCATACCAACATCTTACGATATCAGTATGGAGTCTTCCTTAAATTTTCTTAATTAGCTTCTCTATCTCAATTAGTCTATTAACCCATATAGCTATTTCTTGATTTATTTTCTTCTTACATTTATCATCTTTACATTTAGTTCTAGCACTTCCTAGTCTTCTCATGCACTGTTTAATACCATCTTTTTTACAGTTATAATAACAAAGATTATATTGCTTTTCTCCTCTCAATGATTCACATCGTCTCTTGCACTTTTCTCTAAACAAATTAAACAAAGAACGAACCCCTGCAATAAGTGCAGGAATACCAGCGCCAATACCAGCAACAACGCCTCCAACCATAATTCCAGTTTTTGCTTCTGGTGGTAAACTAGACCATAAATCCCCAATTTTTGATTCTATAATCATATCAAGTTGCTTACTTAATTTATCATCCACTTCAGCCTCCCTTAATATTTAACATACTAATCTTTTAATCTATTTTAAATTTGTTCTCTTTCAACTAAATTTTTATTATTTATCCTCCATAACCGAGAATAGCTTCCTCTTCACTAACTTCACCCCTTGCTAATTTAATAAATCCCTCTTCTGCCCATCTATAAGCCTTCCGAGCTTCTTCAGATAATTCAGGATTATCCCCAAACATTCTAGCACTAAAAGCCAAACCATAAGCTTCTCCTTTAATCATCCATACCTTTAAAACTCTCATTTACCTTCCCTTTCAATCTAATATTAATTTCTCCATAATACCCAGACTCTTCCGAGTAACACCAATTTCCTAATTCAATAACAACAACTTTCCTACCTAAACCTTTTAACTTAAGGAACTTCTTCTCACACACATCATAAAACTTAATCTTCATTTCCGTTACCTCCTTTCCTTCACAATAAACACTCATTATAAGCACTTATTACTTCATTAACTTCACAGTCACTCATCCCTATATAGTCACAAATAGATTCAATATCTATTCCAACAGAGTACATAAACATGATAGCATTAATATATTCTGGGTCTAAACAAGTAGTTGCATTCATATTACTTTCCACAACAAAACAAATGTAACACTTTATCATAAATTCTCACAGCTCGTTCACGTACAGATTTATCCTTACTCTTCATTGCTTTCACCTTCATTGTTTTTATTGCATCAAACATTTGTAGTTTTGTCATTGGCCTTCTCCCTTCTGTATAATAATAGTTGTTAATATCTTTAATAGTATCTTCCACCCGATGTACACATCCAGTTTCATAACCCATTGATTCACCTTTTATTCCTTTCCGACTTCTCAATAATTAAAACTCTTTGTCAATTTGAAATTTTATTATATATTCATGGACGAATTAAAGAGGTCTATTATCTTCGAATTTTGGATACAAATTAAGATTCGGGGTAGGTTGAATATTATAACTCAACATGTTACCACCATTGACCTATTCCTATGGATATAGGTTCAGCTTCAATAATAATCCTTATTGCTTCTATGAACTCTGGAGGAGTTACTTTCTCCCACCATGTTGGTCCATCTTCATTAAATTCAAGTTTTTCTGTATATCCACAATATTTACAGAATCTTTCATTCCGTCCAACATTTACATCATATGTATATAGAAAGCTTCCATTTTTGTCTATATGATTGCAATTAGGATTCATTATTTATACCTTTCTAGGTATTAGGTACTCCACCCACAATTTCTACATCTGTAACATCCGAGTCTTTCATCCCAATATAGATACTTATCATCACACTCACATTTTTGCATTTCAAACTCCTTGTTCTATTGGTTCGGGTATGACTAGTAGAAATATACTCTCAACTATACTCTCAACTTGTTTTAGCTGTGCCTCGGTTATATACTCCATATCCCACTTATCTCGAAATTTCATAAACTTCTTTCTCTTATCAGTAAAGAAACGTATTTCCTTAATAGTATATGGATAAGTTCCATTGTACACTTCTATCCTTCCTCCCACATACTTCTGGTATTGAGGATTCATTATACATTCTTCTATAAAGGAAATATAAACTTTTTTCATGCTGCCTTCCAAACCTTCGACTAGTAGAAATATAAAAAACTTTGTCAAATTACAAAAAATTATTTATGTGTGTTCCGAGGTTAGTCCAAAAACAGATCACGGTGCTAAGATGTAATATTCGTTCTGGCGGTGTAAACCAGTAAGTAAAGGTTAGAGTGAACGCCTAACAGTCAGAGAGACTATCCTCTATACAAGGTATATAGATATACGCTCCAAGCAACCGCGAAGACTGCACACAAGTAGCCCAACCAGATAATCTTCCACTTAAGAAAGGAGAATAGCGACAATACGATGAATCCTACATCTATCAAACAGAAGACAATAACAATAATAAGAAGCAAGAGTGCTAAACCACTCCAGTCAGAATGTCCTCTTTGGTTATTTAGAATATTCATAAGTCCTGCTTCATAACATGGATTCAACTCTCTTGTAGATTGACTTAACCCTGGAACAACCATGTCTATTACCGTTTCATATTTAGGAATACGATGCATTTTTAAAACTTCTTCTTTAGTTTGGCCTTCTCTACGTAAAATTAGGCAACCACACTTAGGGCATAGAACTCTTTCAACAACTTTACTCAATTGATCCATGTCACTCTATCCTTCCAAACCTCTAGTAGGCAAGAATCCATGCCTTAGGCCACATCCAACACACAGAGTCTTAAGCTGTCCATCTTTGTGAAATAACTCACCATTACCACCACATACCTCACATACATTCCTCGACTCTAACTGTGCTTCTTCTATTGCTTGTTTTATATTACCAGTCATAATATTGGCATTGAAGGAAAGTGCTCCAAACCTCTCTCTAACTTGGATTGCTCTGAGCTCAGGTTCTTTTTCACTTCTTATTAATGCAGTGAGCTTTACCGACATCTTCCTAATGATTTCAAACCACCCGTCACCGCATGCAAACCCAAACATCGTAAGACTTTGATCTGTCATAGAATCTCTATCTAAATATAACTGAGGATTCTCTTCTAATAGAACGATTGTGTGTTCTTTATTCACTTTTGACTCCTAACTAGTTATTTTATAAAAGCTGGAACCATATACTTGAACCCGACTCACACAGGCATATCTGCAGATAAGGTGAAAGTTCCAGCTTTCAATGAAACCAAGGCGGAAATGGAATAGAAATTGCTCGAATTATAAAAATGGTAACACGAAATCATTGAGGAAAAGAGGTTTCGAACAGTTCTATACATAAACTGCCTTATCTGGAATGAATTTATTTATGGTTTGTTCATCTCTATTGATTTAACATCAGAATAATCAAAATGCTTTACTAATGTCTTTAAAATCTCTTCATCAATCTCTTTTCTTATCTGTTCAGCAATTGAAGATGTTACCTGATTCATAAATGATCCTGCTCGCAGCAGTGGCATAGGTATGCTAACCCAATCTTTTCCGTCCCACTCCTTATCATAGAATAGATACATTAAAACAAGCAATATGAGGATATCTTTACTAAGACCGTCCTGAGTATAATTAAGCGCAAATTCAATTTGTGCTCTACTAAACAAATTATCCTTCAAACTAAGCAAACTATCTGCTAAAGGACCACCAAGGCAATAGAAACTCACTGGATTTTTTAATTTGGCAAACAATGGAGCGTTAAAATCAATCCTTTGGTATGCGAATGATGTACTAGCAAGATCTACTTTATCTGGGAATCCAAGCAGCTTCGACTTGTAATACATTTGAAAACATTCATGATTTCTTTTTTCTTCATTATTCATTTTAACCTAACTTTGAGCTGGAGATTATTGACAAAGTCTGTGAACGCTTCCGAATTACACTTGCTATCGTTTCCGCTGATATTTCCAACTACAGAAGCTATTTCTATCCACTCACATGATATCTTAGGAACGAATGAAACAACTCTCCACACTTCCACTTCAATTTCAAGCATTTAGAAACCTCTCCGAACCCGTAAAAGCTATCACTCCCACCATGAATCCTACAATCATTTCATACAACTATTCTAATTTGAAAAGTCCCAGAAAATACTGTCCATTAGTTTTTCTTATACTTACTATATATCTTTAATACTGTCTAGTCTTTCTTCTTCCCATTCATCATACCACCTAACAAACAATACACCAAATCCAAAGAATCCTCCAAGAAATAAAACAATTCCTAATACACTTAAAAATATATCCATTACCTTTTATATCCTCCTTTTGAATGCTCTTACTTTACTATCTCATATTAATCTATTCTTCTTTCTCTTTTCTTTGGACTCAACTTTCTTTTGAATATGTTCATACTAGTATAAGACTCATCTAACTACATATATTAATTCTTGATAGGAATAAAATTCTAGTTGAAAGGAGATAATCATGAGTTGGACAACTGTTATTCTAGGCACAGTATTTGGTATCGTTTTATCTTGTCTTATACTTATGCCTATCAGAATTAATCGAGTTCATGAACATCATATACAACTTATCAATATTATATCCGAAATGAATATGGAAGAAATTAGACGAGGTGCTCCTTATAATGGGTGGAGATACAATGAATTTAAAACAGTACCATACTATAAGCAATTACTAATGTTTTGGAAATCATATGATTCTTTTTATACAGACAAAAGATTTTTTGAAGAAATACAACTAAGATTCATTGCCAAGTCAGAACCTGATACGAAATGGGTGAGTTAAGGAGGAGAAACTATTTATGAGAGTCATTCGTAAACATTGGTATGTCTTTCATTTATGTACTTTTTGTGGACGAATAATTTGGGGTAATGGATTTTATCGGCATATTAAAGCACACGAAGATAGAAATCCTTTAATTAAGAAAAGGAGGTAACGATATGAAATTTAAACCAGGAGATAAAGTAATTTGTGTAAAACCTACTAAAAGTGATACTAAAAGGTTTTGCTTAGAACGCGGAGAAATTTATACAGTTTCAGAATTCGAAGAGCTTCCTAATGGAAACAATATGGTCATGCTTCTTGAGAAAGGAGCGGATTATGGTAATTCATTCTTTGCTTCAAGGTTTAAACTTTTTAAGGAGGTGAACTCAAATGAAAGTTAACAAAACAATGAAGAAGCGTAAATGGATATATGTCATGAAACCATCAAGCTATGAAATATCTTGTGATAAGTGTGGTGGTAATAATATAACATGGAGTGAATTTGAGGGGCTTATTTGGTGCCACGATTGTGAAATTGACACTAAAGGAACAGAAGGAATATTTGGAGGACCTATACCACTTGGAGTATCGAAGATATTAGGTATTAGCTTTGATCGATTTTACTTAAAAGACTATAGCATAAGAAGAATGAATCTAGTTGGAAACAAAATGATTTGGAAGGAGGTGAAATCAAATGAACAGAGTACAAACAAATACACCAAGAAATAAGAAAGGTAAATCTCATTACTTATATACTATCAGTGATAAGGACATTGCAAAAACAGCTGGGGTTAGTGTAGGAGCAGTTGTAGCAGCGAGGTTTAGGAAACAACTTACTGACCTTCGATCTATTATCTTATGGGTCAATTTACATAAACTGGTAAGAGAAATGAAAGAGAGAGATATAACGTGTTTAAAATGGTAAGAATAACTAAAGAATTACTTACTCCTTAAATTGGGAACTGACTTAACTACTACGTCTCTTCCCAATTTTTTTGTATCTTTAAGATACTGTCAAAAACACAAAAGCCCATTTAAAACTATTCTTCTTTCTTGTTTTTCATGTTTATTAAACCCTTCTTTTTTCCATTCCCAAACTGCTCTTAAATTTTCAATAGCAATAGCATTAATTTCACACTTTGGAACTACCATATAAGCATTATCTGACTTCCTCCATTTAAGCTTATTTCTTTCTTCTAACATAACTGCAGCTCCAAAAACATCTTGCATATTCCATATCTGAATCATTTTACATATAGGATATAAAGGATCAGGATCTCCAACAAAATAAACTAGATACTCAGGAAAAACATTCTTCTTTCCCTTAAGTTTTTCTTGTATATTCACTTTCATTTTCCAGAATTCAAGTTGTCTAATTGATACATCATCGTAATGAAATTCTCTACCTCTAACAGCTACTGTAACAATATCTCCATCTCTTTTAATAAGATAGTCAATATCATATTTTCTATCTAACTCTGTTTCTTCTACACATCTAAATGATTCAACTCTCCATTCATTATTTAAGATAGGAAAAACTGCTTTTTGAAATACTAATCTCCATTTCCTCATGTTTTCTTTAGCATCAACAATTATATCTTTCTCATTCACTACATTAATCTCCTTTCGCTTTTCTTTGATTTGTTCTACTAATAATCGATACTGCTCTTTCTATATCATCCTTAGTTAAACCATTATCATAGTTGGTTTGGACAAGACGATCCATAAATGGTTTCATATCATCTTCATCATCAATGATAACAAAAGAATCAATATCCTTCTCAGTTTTCTTTAACCATTTATCAATCTCTTCTCCACGAGAGGTTACTCGAGGTTCACCTAAAAGGTCTGGAGTTGCTCCAATAATACATCTTGGATACTTTAATCCTGCATTAATAAGTATTTGTCTCAAGTCTACCATTGGATAAAGAGTTCTCCACTGACTAGTAATCACAATCTTAGATCCTGAACGTTCTACTAATGAATTCAAATTCTCTACACATTCTTTTGAAAGATATAAGAGTGATTCAGGATCAGTAAACTTGTTTAATACTCCATCGAAGTCAAGAAAAATTACCTTCATTTGGTTTCTCTTCTCCCTCTTTTCTTTGGTTCCTTTCTAACTACAGGTTCAGAAACCTCTTCTGTTTCCTTACTATATTTTTTTTCAATAACTTCAATTAAAACTAGTGTGGTCTTTCTAATACGACCTAGATTATAATCTTCTTGTAATTGACTTTTTAATTCCTCCCACATTTTTTTATACTGTATCATTTTTTATTCTCCTTTTCTTTGGTTTAAACTTTGCTTTACTAGTATTTTGTTCACAACTAATATAAGACTATCTACTACATATATTAATACTTGATAGGAAAGATCAATTACTTTTTTAAAGGGAGGTGAATAAAGTGAAAAAGAAAATCGCTGAAATAGTAGAATTGTTGATGAAGGCTAAGGAAGCCTATTACAATGATGTACCAATTATGTCTGATGAAGAGTTTGATAGAATGGAAGATGAGTTACGAGATCTTGATCCGGAAAATTCTTACTTCTCCATTGTTGGAACTCAAGTTACTAGTAGAGTAAAAGTTCGCCATGAAATTCCTATGTTATCTTGTGACAAAGCCAAAAATATTGAGGGCGCTTTGCAATGGCTCCAGAAGCTAGGTTTGGAAGACGAATCTATAGTAATAGAACCAAAGATAGATGGTCTATCCTGTTCTCTCCTTTATGAGAAGGGGAAGTTAGTTAGGATAGCCACAAGGGGAGATGGATACATAGGTCAGAACATTACTCACATAGTCAATTTTGTTAAAAGTATTCCCAAAAAAATAACCTATCAGGAACTTGGCACTAAGGAAGTTCGTGGAGAACTTTATCTTCCAAAGAAAACTAATCTATCGAATCCTGATGAAAAACCTTTGAGGAGTTTGGCTGTCGGTCTTATTAATCGAAAAGACTCTAACTTAGAAGATTTAGGATTTCTTCATTTTGTAAGCTATCAGCTTTTGGGGACCGATTTCCAATATGAAGATGAAAAGCTGGATGTTCTTTATTCTAACAAATTTGAAGTTATTGATTTTGTAGTTATACCTACTAAAAATACTTTGGAAGAATATTATAATAAGTATCTTAATGAACTTCGGGAAAAATGGAGTTATGAAACTGATGGGTTAGTCCTTGTTGTTAGAGATACCAAAAAGTGGAGTGATCTTGATTCAAAGTATGTAGTTCGTCATCATCATTTCTATAATATAGCTTTTAAAGCTCCTTCTCTAAGTAAAGAAACCATTCTTGAAAATATAGAATGGAATGTAAGTAGATTTGGAAATGTCATCCCGGTTGCTATTGTGAAAGCCGTTATTATTGGAGGAACTTCTATCACCAGAAGCTCTTTAAATAATGTGGAATATGTAGAAGAATTAGGTTTGAGGGTTGGGGACAGAGTAGTAATTGAAAGAGCTAATGATGTGATTCCATATTTTAAAGAGAATCTAAGTAAGACTGAAAGAAGTAGAAGTAAAGGTTCTTTAAAATGGGAAAATGAAGAAGAGCTGTTGTCTTTCTTAGGTCCAGATAATTTTTTAATTCCGGAAAAATGTCCTTCATGTAAGGGGGTTTTAGAAAAAGTAGGTGTTCATTTAGTTTGCCTATCTAAAGAATGTCCGGAGAAGTTGATAAGACAAATTCTTCATTGGGTTCAAAAGTGTGAGATGGATGGATTATCAGAATCCTTTGTAAGAAAGCTGGTTGAATCAAAAAGGATTTCTTCTATCAAAGACCTCTATCTATTGAGAGAAAAGGATTTTGAAGGGATAGATGGGTTTGGCCTAAAGAAGACAAAGAATGCCCTTGAGCAGATAGAGACATCTACTAAAATGTCTTTACGTCAGTTTGTTGTTAGACTTGGCATTCCAATGGTAGGTGAGAGGGCAATGGAGAAATTGGGCATAAATAACATCTATGAACTTTTCTCCTATAAGAGTAATGACTATGTAATAAGTCATGCCTTGGAAGACTTTATAAGATGTAATAAAGTCATGATCGAAGACCTTTTGGAGGTAATTGACGTATCGCCTGAAACTCCTAAGAAGCAAGGGGTGTTAAGAATTTGTATGACCGGTACGGGACCTAAGTCAAGGAAAGAACTGATAGCTAAAATTGAAAGGGCGGGTAATACTTTCGTAGATCATGTCAGTAAAGAAACAGACATCTTGGTGTGTGAAGATGTAAACGGATCTTCAAGCAAGTTATCAAAGGCTGCGAAACTCGGTGTGAAACTTGTAAACTATCAAGACTTCTTTTAGAAAGGAGAAGGAGGTAAAATCAAAATGTCAAAGTTAAAATACTTACGGATATCTAGAACAATGAGTGAAATAAATGAAGAAGTAGAAAAGATTAATCTTCAAGTTGAGGGTATTAATGTTGCTGATATGATAGCAGCTACTACTGTAATGACATTTTGTGACTGGCTTTGTGGATTATCAGACATGACTATGTCAAGTCTTTTAGCCTTAGCAAAGTGTGGTGAAAATGCGTTAAAGAAAGGAGTTCCACCTCAGGATGTTAATTCATTTGTTCTCGATAAAATAAATAAAATGTATTTAAAGAGTGAAATCAAAGAGTAGTTATATTTTAGTATCAAATAGTAAATAATCCAAAATCCAACTCTGCGAAAGGAGAGAAAAAATGTTCACAAAAATAATTGAATTGTTTACAAATTTGACAATGCTTGCTCTGATTGTACTATCCCTACTATTAGTTTGGAAGGTAGGACTTCAGTTCGGCACTTGGTAAGAATGGAGGAGACAAGATGGAGAAACTATACTATGCTGAAACTGGTTTAGGATGTTGTATTCGTGAAGCAGAAACACTTAATCTTGCCAGATCACTTGTGTTGAGGGAGGCTGGAACTTGTTCTGGCATTTCTCTTATTCGTAAGGCTACTGAAAAGGATGTTGAATGGGTACGTGCAATGGGAGGTTATGTACCTGAAGTCAAGAAAAAGGAGATGAAACTATGAACTGTAAAAAGTGTGGTGAAGATATTACTTTTTATGTATTTGGTATGCCAGATGATATATGCTACGGTTGTTTAACTTCAAAAGAAAAGGGTGAAGTAGTAGGAATAAATGTTGGAATTACAAGAGAACGAATACAAGAAGATGAACTTGAAGGAGGAGAACTCAAATGTTAAAGATTAAAGAGATGTTTGCATTTGTAGCAAAAGAGAGAAAAGGTGAAGGAGTTATGGCGTCCGAAATGGTTATTGATGGAAGACTTATGTTTGTTCCGCTAGTCGGAGCAGATATTGCAAGAGTTGATTCTCTTCGACGGAAAGCAGATGAAATTTCTAGGATAACAGGAAAGCCATATAAGATTCTCCATTTTAAACTTGTAGGAGAAATTCCAAGGAGGTGAAATTATGGACGAAAGAGTTATAGTTACAAAACCTATTGTTGGAATATGTCATATGCAAGTATGTGTTGTTGAAGATGCTTCTGATGAAGAAATCATTGATACATGTAATAAAGAAAATCCAAGTGGAACAACTGGAGGTTGGAAGCAAGTTGAAAGATATGATGTAGTTTCTTGTGATAAGTATCCAGGAAGAAATCATATGTGTGTTGTTTGTTGATATTTTAAAAGGAAGGAGTGATTATGTATTACTTTGATACAAAAGCATATCAGTTAAAACTGCCAGATATTTCCCAGTATATGCCTATTATAAGTATACTTTGTGTTGTTTTAGCACTTGTTTGTCTGGTACTTTTAATTGTTTCATCAATGATCTATCGTAGAAACGATAAAGTATATTCCTTTAGACTTTCTCTTGTGAATACTATCTTTGAGAAATCTAAAGTAGATGAATTCAAAGATTATGAGTGGAGATTAAAAGAATTTGATAGTATCTCCTACAGAAAAATGCTCTATATGTTTTGGAGGCGTTTAAAACCAGAAAACTTTTATAAGAACCTTGACTTTTTAGCTTAGGGAATAAGGTTTGCTAATATTTCAGTTGTAAGAAAGGAGAGGGTTGATTGTGTCTCTAAAAGATTTAAAAGATTTTTGGTGGGAATCACCTCTAAAAGAAGAACCACCTCTAGTTAATAACGAGGAAGGTAATAAAGCGTTCTGTATTGCATTTATCATTGCTTTAATTCTTGTAGTCATCTTCATTGTAATAGAAAAAATCTTTCTAAAATAAGGAGGGGTAACTTAATGGAAAAAGTCAAAGAAAAGAACAATATGTTTTGGAACCAAACCTTCGTTTTCATCATCACTGAAATATTTGGAGAGCAGGTATTAAAAGACTATCTCAAAGATGCTAAATTAGATTCTATTAAAAATGGAGAAACAGTAATTGATAATGTTTCTTTAGATGAGTATGAAAAGAACCTCTATAAATATATAGATGCAGTATATTCGTATCTGGAGAAGAATAAGAGGAGAATTCCCTCTGGTGAGTTAGAAGCAAAGGGAAGGGCTGTTAGTGGTCTAAGTGATATTTGGTGGGCTCTCGTGAAACTAAGTCATTCAGACCTGCAAGATTATGAATCTATTGGTGTACGAGAAGACTTTAAAGTGATATATAGAGATAGACGTCCAGGACCTTTGGACATGTTAAATTCAATTCTTAGAGGAAATACTGATTAAATAGTCTTCTCTTAGGGGATATCAATTTGTCCCCTATTTTTTTTGTCTGCTTAGGTACACTTCTTCTTTATAAACTTGTTACCTTTCCATGTTTTATAGGTCTTTTTTTATTCTTATTTACTTTCTTTGAGACTTCTCTATCAATATCTATTCCACATGATCTAGCTATATCAAGTAACCTAATGATAGTATCTGCTAGTTCTTCTTTAAAGTTACCAAAATCGTTATGTCTAACTGCTTCTGCTGCTTCACTTAGTTCTGTTACAACTAACATAAGCTTTCCTAACATTAAATCTCCCTTACTTGCAGATCTATTAGAATCAGCTTCAACATCTGGACTTATTCCATCTGGAGTATAAAATCCTTTCTTAATTCTCCATTCTTTAATTCTATCACCGATGTCATTCATCTTATCCTCCTTTCTCTTTTTCTTTTAAAGTATGTTCACATTAGTATATAACTATTCCATTACATATATTAATTACTGAAGGGATAAAATTTTGGTTGAAAGGAGACAATTAAATGATTCCATACAATTGGTCAAGTGAAGAAGAGATTTGTGTGAATAAAATTCTTCAATTAATTAGTGCTCTTAATATCAAATTATATGTAACTCCCACTACTCCAAATGAAAAAGACACGGTAACATTGAAATCTGCTTTCTCGAAAATGACGTCATCAGTAATTGAAAGAAAAATAAAGGAATTGGTAATTTCCATAGGGATCAAGGAATAAAATATTTCTTTAAAGATCTATATCTAACTTTTAGAAACAATCATCCGTGGTCTTATAGAAGGCTTATGAAACGAAAGGAGATAATAAATCATGATAAGAGACATCATTGTAACTACACCTAAAACTCAAATGAAAATTGCTGAACAGGAAGCCCTTGAATGTCTTGAAGCAATTCAAAATGGTGAAGGGGCAGCATATTTTAGAACATTCTCAAGGAAACCGAAAGATTTAGATATCGGTAGTCGTATCTTTTATGTTGAAGATGGTTTCATTCGAGGTTTTAATACAGTCGAAAAAATTGGTAAAGGAAATATGCAATGTAGTACAACAGGTAAAAATTGGAAAGGTGAGTGTTACGTTATAATGCCAGCTCAAAATTGGAAATGGATCAAACCAATTGTAATGAAAGGTTTTCAAGGATATCATTATTTTCAAGCAACAAAAGATATGAAAATCGTAGGAGACTGGTTAGATCCTAAACCTAAAACTTTCTAGAAGCAAATGAAAAAGTTAGTCCAACTAGAACTAGACGAGGAGGGGAAGAAGATGAGAAGACTAACGTTGATTCAAGCCAACGAAATCGAAGATGAAATACGAAGGCTGGAAGCAGATCCGACAGTAGACAAACATGAGATACGTTTGTTTATGCAAACACCAATGCCTTGCGGTCATGCAGCGGGAAATCTTCTAACCTGCGATGATCCACCTTACGGATGCGTAATCTGTGGAGAACCTAAAGAAGAAAAGAGGGAAGACTAATGACATCATCTACAGAACTTCAAAGACTATTTAAGAAGTACGATATCACATCTAGAAAACATGAGGGGATAAGAGGAGATGAAATATATAACTGGGGAGTCTTTCATAAAGGACAACCAGTAGTATCATGTTTAACTAAACAACAAGTTGTTTACTACAAAAAACATGTTCTAGAGAAACTTATGAGAAAGGAGAAATTAAAATGATAACAAAATCTCAACGAGATGAAGATGCGAATTTTGAACTATTAAAACATTTCTTCTGGCGCTATCTCAGGTGGGATCAGCGTATCATTATTCTTGTTCGAGCTGCAGTAATAGGAGCTACGAAAAATCGACTTCCACAAACGATTGAACACAATGCTTTATTGCGAGCGAAAGAAGCTGGGAAGCTTGTGTCAGTTTGGGATGATATTATGTTTTTTATCCCTCAGGAAAAGAGGATGCCAAATCCATTTGAAAAGGAGGTAACTAAAAATGGCCTTAAGTAATTGGGATACACTAACAATAGATCTTGATGGTAATGCAATTGATGGTGTTTTTACTAGTCCAAAGAGTAGGGTCCAAGTAGAGATTTATAAGAACTGGATTCACATTCAAGATCCGAAAGGGTGGCATGGTGGTGGAAGTTTTGCATCATATGTAGTTGCTCAAATTCAACACGGCAGTTTAGTATATCACGATGTGAACATTGAAGCAATTCGAGGTCCTCAAAATGGTATTTATATCGTTTGTTGGACAGTAGAATGGATAAAAATACCACCCTCAGTGCAGACTAGAATGAACTTTCCTAAAGAAGAAGGGAAAACAGAACCGAACTACCATGGAATGATTGGTTGTGGTGTCTATGGATTCGAAGGAGGAGAATGGGTTGGAGTAAAAAAAGAGAGCCTTGAGTTTTTAAAGAACTGGGTTTCCAAGAAAGAACCAATATGGGATGAAGAAGATCTTGAATGGACAGTAGAAAGTTTTAAAGAAGCTATCCAAGATAGAAGTAAAATGCCAGAGAGTGATATTCGAGATATGACTCCAGAACAGTACAAAGAATACTTAAAGTCGAAAACTCAATATGTTTTTGAAGAAAGAATTGCAACAGTAGATTTTTCTAAAGCTGTTCGCTTCTGTCAAGGTGATGAATATTTTGAAGGTAAATTAGGAGTAGATAAAAACGCTACTGCAGTAGGGCAAGCTGAAGAACCAATCTTTTTAAAGATGTTAGGAAAGGAGGAGGAGAAATGAATAAAGATATGGATATTTATTTTGGGACAGATGAGCATTATGAATATAAAGATGTCCCTGAAGTGGTAAGAGATAGAGTTGACGATCTTTTAGAGCCATATAGAATTAAAATAGAAGAGGAGAAAGGAGATTAGAATCGTGGGTCTTATAAAGGATGAGAATGATGCAGAATGGACTACTTTAACACACAGTGATCGACATCACGTTTGGGATTACTGTAAGCCAGGTAGGATGGCTGAGACTTGCAGGTATCTACTTATGGGACCTAAAGGATGGGAGTGTGGTAAGACTGATCCTTCTATGAAAATACTTATTGATAGCAGGGTCGAAAGTATGAATGCTCAAGGAGATAACTGCGAGGGTAAGTAGTTTGTCAAAAAAAGGAGGATGAACTAAATGACAATACAACATAAAAAAGAATTTGGTATTTACCATTGGGATACTTTCGACAATGAAACGATCCTTATAGATGAAGCAGACACAATAAAACAAGCAGTCAAAAAAGTAGAAAAGCGCTACGGAGACAGAATCAGAAGTGATGGAGCAGATCAAGTTGATATAGTTGATTCTAAAGGAAACATTAAAAAGAAATTTAACGTTGGGTAAGAGAGAAAGAAAGGTAGGTCGGGACTTATTAGAGGAGTCTAAGGACAGCTAAACCCCCACAGCTAAACCTAACCGACCTACTCCAATTTAAGGAGGCAATAAAAATGAAAAAGATACCCGTTCTACTTCAACTTTTATCTTTACTTCTCAATGGTACGTTTTGGATATTTTTATCTGGGATTTCTTGTCTAATCGCTTTTGGAACTGTTAGTATAACATATTGTTATGGTAAACCATACACTATTGGAATGGCGTTTTACTACACACCTTATTGGGCTTGGATTCTTTTCGCAATAGGATTTATCTTATCTATTTATATTTTCTTTACTGAATGAAGAATGAGAAGAAAGGAGAACAGATGAAATGCCCAGATTGTGGAGGAGAACTAAAGACTGATCAAAAATTTGGTCAAGGTGTTTGGAGATGTACTAAATGTGGTTGGTCTTGGTTCATCTTAAAATTGAGAAAGAAAGGAGAAATTCAACCATGGAAAAAGCACTAGATGTCCTTACTTTAAAGAATTTACTAAATGAAGCTGTATATTATTTAAAAGTTCGTTGTGATGTTCCAGAAGACCTAATAAGGAGAATAGATAAAGAAATTAAAAAGGAAGTTCAAGAACTATATCTTTGGACAAAAGAGTGGCCAAACGAACCAGGAGAATATTGGTTTTATGGTCGTAGGTTCAAACCTCTAGACGAATCAGATAGGAAATTAGAGTTAAGCTTTGTGGAAGTAAGAAATACTGCTGTTAAAGGTGTCTTAATGTATGTAGCTCGAGGACACTTTCTTTATAAGGAAGAGGGTGCAGATGGTTGGTGGTTAAAAGCTAATATTCCAGTTCTCCCATCAGAATAGGAAAGGAGAAGTTAATGACGTCACTTACAGAACTTCAAAAATTATTTAAGAAGTATAGTATTACTGCGAAGAAGCATGAGGGAGACGATTCATATAGTTGGGCTATCTTTCATAAAGGACAACCAGTAGTATCAGGTTTAAGTAGGCCAGAAGTTGCTTATTACAAAAATCAAGTTCTACAATCTTTAAAAAGAAAGGAGGAAAGAAAATGAAGAAGATTGTATTGTTAGTTACTTTATTGTTTATGCTCTTAACAACATCTACCTGTTGCGATTATGAAAGAAAAGAAGTTCTTGGAGACCCAAGATTCACTAAAGTTGAAGAATTTCTTTTCTGCCAACCAGGAAAGTATGACAAGATATACGGGACAATATATGAAGACAAAACAACGGGAGTTAAGTATCTCTATATCTGGGCAGGAAGCGGTAGTGGAGGTCCTGCACTAACTAGGTATTGGGATAAGTAACGTCGAAAAAACATTATTGGGAAAGAACTTTAGTATATAGCTCCTTCCCAATTTTTTTTGTCTTTTTAGATTATTTTTATCCGCACTATTTCTGCATTATAATATGACACAAATCTAAAGAAGTTTTGACCAATCCATTTCTTAACTATTGGAGCACCATCAATAATCTTAGTTCCATTTTTGCCTGCAGTTTTAACCCAAACTGTAAATATAGGACATGATATCCACCATTCTCTAAACTCACTTTCGTTTTCCATTTTTGCTTTCTTTATTAACCTGTTTGCTAAGGATATCTATAAATGCCCAGTTAATCAATAGCTCTTCTTTTTCTTTTCTAGTCATATTCTTATTAGCATATTCTACAAAAAAGCGGACGGCAAGGTTACTCATTTCTATATCTAACTTAGCATATTTTTCTACAGATTCCTTTAGTATCTTTATGTTAAAATCTTCTTTCTTATTTGTCATTTTCTTTCTCCTTAAACTATAGTTGCTTAACACCTAGACTTTTCATACATTCAATAAATACTTTGTTATCCTCTTCATGAGTATATAAATCTTTCTTCTTTATTTCTATTGGTGTACTACTAATTAAAATATCAAACGCGATCGGAGTCGCTTTTTCTTTTTCAACTTTTAATTCTTTCTTCCAATCTCTATAAAATTCTTTCGACTTCATACTATTATTCACTTCTAAACTTTTAACTCTTTTCACCTTCAACCTCTATTTTTTGTTCTTTAGCTAGTCGTTCTAGAAAACTTATAGAAGATTTCAGAAGATTAATTGTCCATGTGAGCTCATTACTTCCAGGTAAACCAGTTGGACCTCTACCTGGAGAGAATTGTTTATTAAATAGTTGCAAACATTCACTCTCTACTCCTACAATTTTAGGATAAATACTATCTCTAACTGCTATCACAAATTCATGGTTCGACAACATTAGTCTCTCCTCCTTTAAACTGTAGTTTTCCTTCTTTATACTCGTTATTTAATACTGTTGTTAACCAAGTTCTACTATTGAATATTTCTCTATGAGGTTCACATCTTGGTGAACAGCCAGTAAAATTAGTAGGATCCTTCTCATCTATGTCTACCACGCAACCACAACTAAGTTCTTTTTGCACTTGCTCAACCATCTTTTTTTCCTCCAATCTCTTTATACATTACAATTCTCCTCTTCACTAAACCATGTAATAAATTTAGCTAAGTACTTATCTTTTAGTTTAGTAACTTGTTTTATCTTTTTATGAAATTTTAAATGATCTAACTGTTCTTTTTGAATTAGTATTTCGCAAATCTTTAGTGTAGTATCTATTGCATTAACAGTTGAACTTTCTGGATCTTCTAAAGTATGCTTTAAACAATCTAAATGGAAAAAATAAGTAGATTCAGTATTTCGATAGTGATCATATTGAACTGCATATAAAATGTGTATATCATTGCCTCTTTGCTCCCCACATAACATACAGTTTGGATATGGTGGATTCGAAGCTTTTCTTAAAGAAATATCATCTAATCTCACGTTCGTTCTACCTCCTGCTTTATATCTTCAGAACACGTTGGAGTTTTTCCTAACCTGACGTCAGCTAATTTCCAAGAGTAATCATATAAGTGCAATCCTTTTGAAGCAACAACCATTTCTCCATCTTCTACTCCTATAGATTGCGACATATATTCTTTCATAAGTTGAATAGCAGCTAAATTAGAAGGGAATCCAGCCCAAAGATCCCAGCTACGAAAATAAACGAAGAAATGTAGTCCGCCATCTTGAATTCTAGTATCGATACTTCGCAAACATGGAGGATCTTTCATAAATAAATGGTCTCTATAATCACCTACAATTATATGCTCTTGATTAGTTCTATAACCACCAGTATTTTGATATACATCTTTATATCTTTCTATTATCTTTTCCATTTGAGGTTTAATATAAATTCCATACGTATAATCTTCATTCGGTTTCTTAATATCTTCCATTAAATAAGGGAGATATTCTCTTTCTACGTAGTTCATATCTGTAGGGTTTGGGATTCCATAATGAGGAGGTATATCAGGAATTAGTGGTCTATCCCCCGGATAACTAATATGAATAGTAACATAATCTAGTTCTTTTCGTCTTTGCCCAGCGTAACTTCCATAGTTTATCTTAAATTCTTCACCATATTCAACTACTGAGTAAACAGCCTGAAACCAAGCATCACTTAAACTAGTAGCTTCTATAGTAACGATTTTCATTACTTGTCCTTTCCTTTCACTATTCTAAAAATCTAAGAACGCTTAAACTTAACTCACTTGACATAACAATTACTTTTGAATCACTTTCCAAAGCTCTTTTAAATTTTTCTATCAATTGTGAAGCTTCTCCACCTTTAAGAAAACCTCTAGGAACATGTATAACTAAAATATCTTTATCATGTATTTCTAAATTTAGTTCTTTTGTTTCTTGTTCTTGTCCGTTTTCAATTCTTAGTGTTACTTGCATTTCATTTCTCCTCTATTCTAACTACTCGTACTTTTCTTTATACTTAGCTCACCCTACTAAGTCTTTCTTATGAGTTCTCATCAGTTTGTGCCATACTCTTGTACCTGCTTGACTAACTTCTCTTAAAGCATCGGTTAGTTTATCTTGTTGATTAAACATCGCCCACTCATCAACATTATCAACTAGTGTCTTACATTTTAGTTTTAAATCTTTAACAAGTTCTTCCATTAATCTCCTCCTCCACAACTACCAGAATCAGAACTATCTGAACTACTTAAATCAGGGCTGCTATCTTCAGTTGGACTATCGAAGGAACTAGAAGAGCCTGCTCCTCCAAAATCTCCACCTCCTGGATTAAGTTCTTGGGAAGGTTCAGAAACTATTGGGTCATCTTGAACTGGAGAGTTTAGTAACTCAGATACTATAGCAACTCCAACTACTACATCAACAAGATCAACTCCACTATCTACTTTATTACAACCACAACCTTGCTTTTCTTTCTTATTTTTAGATTCTTCTTTCAATTCTTTCGACTTGTCCTTTTTCTTGAATATCCACATTGTAATTCTCCTTTCTTATTTCTATTGATTCACTTTCTACAATAATATTCATTGCTTCAATAAGTACTTTCCTACAGTTTTCGAAATCACTATAAGCGTAACCAGTGTAACCAGTTACTCCACTATAACCGGTAAGACCAATGTAACCAGTTGGTCCAGAACTACTAAAACTCACACCTATCCAAGAACTACTGTCCATTACTATGTATTTCCTCTTGTATATATTTTCTCCATTGTCGTTTAGACGACGCACTATTCATACTTAACAAGTACTTATTTACTTTAGATAGTATCGGGTAATGGACTGCAGTAGACATTTTTGAAACTATATCATCAACACCGTTTGCATCTGCTTTAGAAAAAGAAGAAGTCCACCTAACTTCTTTTGAGACAACTATTGGAATATTACAATTAACCATATCAGCTGCAATAACACTATAAGTTTCACTAAAGCTTACTTGCATTCCTACATCTATTTTTTTTAGAACATGTAAAAATCTCTGCTGAGGCATCCAAGGATGTTCTACAAGGTCATGTTCTACATTTGCAAATAAAGCTCTAATATTCGAAAGAACTGAATTCCCACCACTCTCTACTCTATTATAGTTAATATGAAATCTCAAATGTTTATCACTCATATCCGCAAACTTTATTGCTGCTACTGCCTGAATCAATTGATTTTTAAATGGTCTTATTGCTCCAAAACAACCTACGTCTAATATTTGAGGATGTTTATCTTTCTTTTCTTTATAGTTTAAGTTAACAGGATAATAGTTTGGGAGTACTGAAACTTTTTGCCACATAAATCTTCCATCATAATGATCAAACCCCAATCCATTCAACAATCTTCTTAGATCAGCTCCTATCCTCGAACTGTTAGTTGCTATACTAATATCTTTCTCTCTGTACTTAAATAACCAATCTATAGCTATCCCTTCATTTGATAAGAAAGGAAACTCACTGTGAAGTCTAACAGTCCACTTTACACTTGGGTGTAACTCTTTTAGAATATCAAACTTTTCTGGTACTATCCATATTGCTTCAATAAAAACATGAGTGGGTTTATAGTTATAAACTTCTCGATCAATACTATTGTTATCAATAACTTGAACTACTTTTGATTCAACACCTAAATCATTCAACATATCAGAAACAAATATCGCTGAGTTTAGTAATCCTGATGGAGCATTTTCATCTCCCCATTCAGAGTAATTGAGTTGTCTTCTTTTACATATAAACAAAATTTTCATGTAATTTTCCTCCTAATTATTTGTTACCTACTAGTCACCATCCTTCCTACATATTTCATATGAATTATTACAATCACCACAGTGAACATAAACTCCATAAATAGTACAATTTTGACTTCCACATTTTTTACAAGTTATTTCGAAGTATCCATCTAAATCCGGATTTTCTAGTCTCATTCTAGTCACCATCCTTCCTACATAATTCTACACTTCCATCAATATTATTTGGATCTACCCACCCTAAGTCTTCTATAGTAGTATGTTTAAGTTCGTATTTTTCCATCACTCCTCTGAATGTCTTTGGTTCTAAATAAACTATATGTAATGGTTTCTCTGCCATAAATACCATTCCGAAATCAAAGCAAGTTCCAAAAGACCTTTGATCCCAAATGACATCAATTCTATCTGACCATTTAATCATATCTCTATTGTATTCACATACTCCTAATTCATCTAACTGAGGGTGGTCATCAAATGCCGGAATCTTAACTTCATGTCCTTCTTTTTCTAATTCTTCTTTGTGCCTTAAAAATTTTTCTTTGTACTGTGTTGATCCTATTATAGAAACTTTCATTGGTTTTCTCCTTTCAATTATTTAATGTGGCTTATTCGCCCCCTGTATTCAGCCACAAGGATGCTCAAGGTCAGCCTTGACTATTAAGGGAGCCATCCTCTATGTGGGGTGGCCGGGCGAACTCGAATCGCCTAAGATGCGGGCCACAACCGCATGCCTCGACCACTTCGGCATCGGCCACACTTGGCTGCCAGAGAGGGATTCGAACCCCCAATCTTTCGGATTAACAATCCGCCATTTTACCGTTAAACTATCTGGCAATAAATTGGTCGGGGAGAGAGGATTCGAACCTCCGGCCTCGTGGTCCCAGGCCACGTCGTCTACCGCTGGCTTACTCCCCGTTATCTTATCTGGAGCCTACGGACGGATTCGAACCGCCATCTTCCTGTTTACGAAACAGGGACTTTACCAATTAAGCCTACGTAGGCATAAATTTGGAGCCCTCGGTAGGAATCGAACCCACGACTTGCTGATTACAGGTCAGCTGCTCTTCCGTCTGAGCTACGAGGGCATATATTGGTGCTCCCAGCGAGGCACGATCTCGCAATTTTTGGCTTGAAAGGCCAGTGTCCTAACCAATTAGACGATGGGAGCAAATTTTGGTAGGGGAAGTAGGACTCGAACCTACACGCTTTTTGAGCATCAGGGTCTAAGCCTGACAAGGCTACCAGTTACATCATTCCCCCAAACTTGGAGCGGGTAGAGAGAATCGAACTCTCATCGTAGGTGTGGAAGACCTCAACTCTACCACTAAGCTATACCCGCACTATTTACTACCTCTTGAATATCTTCTTTTACCTGTTCTTTTGATGGAAACTTCTGAAATATAGTATATCTTAAGAACCTCCATCCTTGTTCTTCTATTTCTTGTTGTCTTTTATTATGATAATCAATATTATGTTGACAATCAAAATGATAGTAACCATCAAATTCTATAGCTATTTTGTGATCTACAATAGCAATATCTACACAATAATTTAAGATTTTATATGTGTCTCTAGAAGTTGGAAATAATTCTTCAACTATTTTTCTAAGTTTAAGTTCTTCTTCTGATGGACTTTTAATAAATTTCTGAGCGTGTGCAGCTCCTCCATTTATCATTCTTAACCTCTGCTTATTTTTAAAAGAGTCAGTATGATGTTTTCCATAGAAAGGACTATTTTCACCAGTAAATTTTCCTCTTAAAGTTTCTCTGATTTTCTCTCTTATCTCAATTCTATACATCGCATTTACACATCTACCTTTTAAAGATTCGCTATTTTTCTTAGCTACTCCTGGACAACAAACATAGTACTTAATACAACACCACTTCCCATTCTTAAATTGGTGCTTTGCTTCTTGACCACAACCATATTCACATATCATATTAAATCCTTATTATTAAAATTGGTGGGCTAGATCAGATTCGAACTGATACTTTGCGGATTTTAAGTCCGCTGACTCTACCTGTTGGCCTACTAGCCCTGGTAGGAAGGATAGGAATCGAACCTATGACATTTGGCTTGTAGGGCCAACGCTCTCCCAATTGAGCTACCCTCCCCTAATCAAAGAATCTATCCTCTGGTTTTCTCAAAAAGTTTTCTACATCTTGTTTAAAATAATCTACATCTCCATCTTTATAAATACCTACTGTTTGTCCTTCCATAAATCTATAAAATTCTTGCAGTCTATTAATTCCAATAATCTTAATTACTTTTTGGATTCTCACTATCTTCTCCTTCAATATTTGGTAGCGGGAGAGAGATTCGAACTCTCGAATGACCGACTTATGAGGACGGCGCCTTGCCTCTTGGCTATCCCGCGTTCTTATATGTCTTGTGTGGAGGCAATTTATAACCAAACTCACCTCCTACCTGTTCTCTTGGTAAGAGTCTACGATTACAAGTTGGACACCTTACTATTTTCCTTTTATCTAAATTAGGACACCAACTTTGATCAGGACACCATCTATAAATTCTTTTCTTTTTCATATCTTCACCCTATATTTGGAGTCCCTGGCGAGACTCAAACTCGCGTCGAAAGGATTAGAAGTCCTTTGCCTGATTCTCTAGGCTACAGGGACAATTTTATCTGGTAGCAGGCAAGGGATTTGAACCCCTAAAGAGCGATTATAAGTCGCCTATTTTACCAATTAAATTAGCCCGCCAAATGGTGGGGAAGGGAGGAATCGAACCTCCACAGTCGAAGACACGGAGTTTACAGCCCCATAAGCTTACCACACTGCTCAACTTCCCCAAAGCTAACTATGAAGGGAATCCCGATTCTCCACCCTCTCAAACCTTCTGTGAGTCCAACATCTCACGTTATGGATAAGCTACCGGTTGGTTCGTGCAATTTATTGATCGTCTTCATACACCACATAGTTAGCTCTTAAACTTTTATCGCATCCTTATATCTACCACATCCTCTATATTCTCCAAGCCACAATATTGCGCACTCCCCTTCTACTCCACAATCTCCTTTATTTTCATCAAGATCAATAGAAGGAATACAAAGAGGGCAAACATCTAAATCACATTCTTCAAAAGATTTTTCACGAACATCTTGGACAGGATTTTTATGTTCATGTTCTAACATCAATTCATTATCTACATTCTTTTCTACAAATTTTCTCCAGCAATCTTGGTGAACATAATACTGTTCTATTTGATTATGGTTCTCTTCAATTATTATAGTAAATTCTTTCCTATAACCCAGTTGACTAACGTAAAACATCTGGCTTTTACACAACATACATTTAACTGATCTTACATCTGTCATTTCTCTCTCCTCAAACATCTGCCCAATATCTCTGGTTCGGATATCTAACAATATATCTCCATTCAATATCTTCAACACCTTCGTTTATCTTTTTACACCGAGGACATACTCCTAACTTACAACCATTTTCACAAGATATAAAAGTTTCTTCACATCTTAAACATACTTTTTCTACTTTAGGACCTTTACATTGACTTGCAATATTCGCCATATTACTCTCCTTGTGAAGCTAAAGCAGAATAACTAAGTTCAATTGCTTCTAGAGTTGAATCAACTAAACCAGCAATATTTACTGGTTCATCTTCGCAAAGATCAATATCTGCTCCTGCAGCCATAGAATCTTCATCATCTAGTAAGTCAAAAGCAACTGACCGAACTTTCCTTGTAAAAGAATCTGAATTTGCAACTATAAAAATTTTTGTCTGTTCATCAATAACAAATATCTTTACGAAACAATCTAAAGTGTTTTGACTTACTATAGTTCCTACAATAGTAGCCATATATTCTCCATGGTCTACTCCATAAGAAGCTGCAGTAATCACCGTACCATATTCTTTAGAAGTACAAAAGACAATTGAGTTTCTAGGACCCTTCTTCATACTATTATTTTGTTCAGATGACGAAAGACTTTATCTGGAGAGATTAGTGGGAGAACTTTAGAGTAAAAATAATTAGAGCTCCTTGTATGATAATCAGTATAATATCAGTAAACCAAATTGCAAACCTTTTATAATAGAAACCATAAGCCATCCAAAAAACACCTACAGTTAAACTTAATACAAGATAAGACAAAGACAAATCGTTCGCACTTTTAGTTGATAATACTTTTCCAAGTTGGAGAGCAATACCAAGACACAAACTAAGACCTGCTACTGTTCCAAGCGCTTCAAAAAATTTATCTAGTTTCTTCTTCATGTTAGTTTAAAACTACTCTCCATTAGAATTTCTCAGTTCTTTTTCTAAATAATTTTAAATACTTATAAAGCGTAAATTCTACCTAAACCTACTTTCAATGTATAATCGTTGAAACTACAAAAACTACCATCTAACATGTAAAAAACATCCTGCAATTTTTACAAACAGGTTTGGTAATACCTTTTATATGCGTAACTACTTGAACATCTCTTCCTTTACCGGGACAGTAACTGCATTTAATTTTTTCTCTACTTCGATATTCTTTTGTTTCTTTAAAGTGTCTGACTCCACTCATTTATTTTTTCTCCTTTCTCTAGATTCTTTTATTGCTTTCATTCTTTTTTCTACAATTTGAGGTGACTGTTTCTTTCCCCTCAAAGCATCTCCTATTTTCTCTTTACATTCTTTAGATTTAGGTCCCTTTAACTTCCGGTTATGTTCTTCAGAATGATGTTTTCCCTCCTTCGCTTCTCTCATTTTACGTAAAGTCTCTTCTGAATAAACGTCTCTTTTCCCTTTGTTCCAAGGAAGTCTCCCTTTTATTGCTTCACTAATTTTCTTGTCTCTTACTAGTTTCTTACCTGGAGCATATTTTAGAGGTTTTCCAGTTTTAGATTTAATCATCTTCTCTACAGATTCTTTAGCAGGATGTTTCCCTTTTCTTGCTTCACTCATCTTTTTTCTACTCTCTTCAGAAGGATTAATAACTCCATCTCCACCATCTGTCAAATTATAACCATTTGGAGCTTTACAATTATAAAACTTAATCCAATACTTCTCTTTTTCATCAAGTTCTTCTTTAGTTTCTGCAGTGTCAATAATCGAAATATCAAATACTTCGATCCCATATTTTTTAAGAGCTTTATTGAAATAAGTATTTCCATCGTATCTCAAATGTTCTAAAATTCTATACTGAACGTTAAATTTAGTTTGCCCAATATAAATCTTTTCGTTTATTTTATTCTGAGCTTTGTAAATAATCATCTCATTTTTTTATCTCCTTTCTATACTTTCTCCAATTGTTCTTCAAGAACACATGCTCCACCAATAAGATAACTATAAGTAATAGAATCAATGTTTACTTCTTCAATATCTTCTATTACTCCAATAGATCCAACTAGCTTTTGATAAACATCTTTGCTAAGAACTTTAACTACTCTAACTTTCTCTCCAATTGAAAACTTAGGTTTAACTTTCTCTAGTTGTTCTTCATCACTACATTCATGGTCACAAAACACCATATCTCCTAGACATTCACAATCTGGATTACCGCATTCATCATGATCTCCTTCGTAAACACCTTCTCCACAAACTGAACATTTTTCCTCATCAGACATTTCTTCCCCCGCTTTTTCAACATGACCACAATCTCTTGCATAACAAATTATATCACCATTATAATGATTCTTTTCTGCAGTCATTCGTTTACATTTAGAACATAGTTCCATGAGTCTACCTTACTTTTCATGATCTTCCGGTTTATGTTCACCTATTGGAAAATCTCCTCCTCCATCACACTCTTCACATATGTATTGTTCACACCCATGACAGTAATCTCCTTTGTCTACTTCACCGCCACATAAGTAGCATTCAGACATTTTGACCTCCTTCCAGAATTAATCCGTTATCATTAACAACCACTGATATAGAATCTCTAAAGTCTACTGAATCTGGAATCAAAAACTCTATTTTACCACTACTAGTTAAGAAACGAACAATTTTACTAACGCCCTCCCGTGATAAATTTAGAGTTAGTTCAAGAGTGACACCATCTGATACAACATTCTCCTCTCTAACAATATCCACTTTAGAGATATACGCAGTAACTTTATTCACTATTCTCCTTTCAAAGTTTCTAACAACTCAATTAATCTTTTCATATTAGTTGTTCTATCACCTAAAGAAAGTATCCTCTCTCTACCCTTTTCTCCTAAACGTTTTCTCTTCTCTGGATCTTTAACTAACTTTTCTACTTCCATTATAAAAGACTCAAGATTATTCTCAGAAACTATTCCAGTTTCATTATGGGTAATATAATCTTGCGTCCCACTCATTTCTGCACTTGTCGTAACTGGAACTGCTCCTGTTAACATAGCTTCTGCTGGAGGGATGTGAAGTCCCTCTAATTCAGATGGGACTAACCAAATATCTGTGGTATTATAAACATAATTCTTTTGAGGTATTGTTGGATTACTATAGAAAACAAATTCTTGGATAGAAGGAAATCCTTCGTTTCCATACATTACTAATGATAACTTTTGACCAAATTTATCTTTCAAACGTTTGTAACATTCGAAAATCCATTGAGTACGTTTAGTTTTTCTTTTTCCTCCTTCATTATAAAGACCACCTAAAACTACTTGTTTAGGAATTCTAATATTTATAGGGAAGTAATCATCAAAATCATATCCAGGTCTTATAACATAAGGATCTATTCCAAATTGTTTCAACTTATTTTGTAAGCAAATACTGTTCACAATTTTAATCGTTGGAGATTCTTTTAAAATCTTAACTATTTTCTTTTCTGGGCGGTTCCATATTTCCCAACCCCGAATCCAATGCAATTTTAATTTTGCATCAAACATGTTTGTAGAAGCAACAGATTTAATTCCTGTAGCAATTACTACGTCTGCGCTTGGAAAAGGACCACCTGAAGATGTTGGAATAACATGAGGAACCTTTAGTTTTTCCCAAGTATTATAGTTACTACCTGAGCTAACTATCTTAACATCATGCCCTAACTCAGATAACGTATTAGCTGATTTTATAATTGAAAGTGATCCCCCATTATCCCCTAACCCAGTATAAAGTAAGTTAAACAGGATTTGCATCTGGTTTAACATTCTCTAAAGATTCTGATGATTTGATCTTCTCTTTTAATTCTCTATTCTGTTTCTCCAACTTTTCTATTTCATTCGTAAGTCCTTTAATCATAGTCATAGTAGTAAACGCATCAAATGACCCTCGCTCATGACTTTTGAATCTATACTCTTCTAATTCATAAAGAACTTTATTAATTTTACCATGATTCATATTTAACCACAAGTTTTCATATTTTTTCTTTTCCATGTTTCTTCTCCTTCACTTTTAGAATTTTTATCATATTTTCCGCAATTTCTCTTGGTGGAATTTTGTAGTCCAAATCTTCAATAAATGTAACGGGAGTTTTTCTGACGTTGTATCTAACAACATGTAAGCTTTTTTGGTGACCCCATTCAAGGACTTCAGTTCCTAGTAATAAAGAAATATTTGGCAGACCAGATTGTGATCCAACAGTTAAAACAGATCGTCTAATTAATTCAATTGCTAACCCAATTGTTGAAGAGTTTTCTCCAAGTTTAATTTTGTTAATATCATAAAATCTATCTTGTTTATCTGGAACACAATTAGGATTTTTACCACATATTACAAATGAAAAAGTTCTCATCAAATACTTATTAGAAAAAACAGTGTCATAAAACTCCTGCCAGTACTTCCAGTTTCTTCCAATCTTATCTCTAAATCTTGCTGCAACTGTTACTATTAGTTTATCTGTCTTTAAGTATTCATCTAACAATAATTTATTTTCAGACCTTGGAATAAACTCATATAGTTTTTGATCTCTTGCAAATTGATGCTTATTTACAAATTGTTTATGAGATAAACTAGGATATATATAATCTAAAATATTATAACCTGTTTCATAATATACTCGAAAGTTTCTTATTATCTCTTCATACTCCTCATTTGGAAAATTAGCTAACCTAAAACAATCCTGTTTATATGTTGTTTCATCTCCTTCTATTTCCAAGGTTGATAGAATACTAGCATGTTTACCATAAATATCGAATCTGTCTGGTCTAGTTAAACATATTAGAATAACATCTTCATATTTCTTTTGGAGTTCTTTCTTTTTCCAAAATACATGAGGAGCAAACCTTTCGAATTCCCACCAAAGTTCCCCTAAGCATGGACCAGCGAGTATGGCATTTTCTTTCATTTTACTAACTTTTGAATATCTCCTTCAACTTGTTCTTTGCTTGGAAACTCTCGGAAAATATTATAGCGTATAAATCTCCATCCTTGATTTTCTATTTCTTCTTGTCTCTTGTTATGGTAATCAGTACTCTCTAGACAATTAAAGTGATAATAACCATCGTACTCTATTGCTATTTTATATTTTAAAAGAGCTATATCTACAGAATAGTTTAGAATTTTACATTGAGGTATAGATTCCGGATAGAGTTCTAAAACTACTTCTCTGAGTTTAAGTTCTCCTTTAGAAGGATTTTTTATAAATGAATTCATATAAGAAGCTTGACCATTTTTCATTCTAATCTTATGCTTCTCACGCCTCTCTTCATTCCATTTTTTAGACATTTTCTCTCTAGTTTTATCAGAACAATGATGCTTATTTTTATTAGATTCACTTATTTTTCTTCGATGTTCTTCACTCCTAACTTTCCCCTTATTAAAGTTCCTTATCTGCTCTATAACTTGGTTAGAATAAACCCCTTCTTTCCCTTTGTTCCAAGGCACTTGTCCGCTGTGAGAGACAATCATTTTTTCTCTAAATTCTCTATTTTCCCACAATCTTTTTGTTAAACTAGTTAATTTTTTCTTAAATATTAAGCATTTATATACAGTCTTACTACAACACCATTTGCCATTCTTAAACTGATATACTGCTTCTTGACCACAACCATAATCACATAACATTTTAAACCTCTAATTCTTCTCTATCTTTTCTTTCTAGATCTTTTAGATTTTTTCAAAGGATCCATCATTTCTTCTTTAGTTGCTTCTTTTCGAATGTGTGTAGCCATAGGACAATTACTACTTCTCCATTTCGCTTTTGGAGATAAATACACTTTACAAATTAATTTAGTAGGATCTTCTTGTGTAGGAATAACTTTTAAACATCCTGCACATCGATCTATAATTGGATCATATTGTTCCTCTAACATTTTTCTCCTCTACCACTCTTTAGTAAGTTTTTCATCATTTATAATAGCCTCGTAAAACTCAGAGAAACTTATTCCTTCAAGGTATTTGTCTGTATCGTTTTCTACTTTTTTAAGATCGACTTCTACACCTTTATTTTTAGTAAGAAGATTACAAGGACTATAACTTAAAGATCCACAGTGAACTCCAAGTTTATGTTCTAACCCTAAAATATAAGGTCTTCCACCAGTTACTCTTTCTAATTTACCCCAATATAATTGATCATGTCTCTTGTTGACACCAACTAATCTTTTAAGATCTAACAAACCAACTTTACTAAAAAAATCATTTTTAAAACTCCATAATCCTGACCCGCCATTTTTTCCAATACTTGCTTTAACTCCAGCTATTATTTGTTTGACTTCTTTTCTTTCGTTAATACCGCCAGGAATATGACTTATAACTAAAACATCCTTAAGCGCATTCTTTGAAACATCTAACCAAGCTTGTTTAAGCACTGAATCCCAACCAGGTGTAACTATAACGTCAGAATCTAAACATACCAAAAAATTATACTTATCTTTTTTTAAATCTTGTTCATGTTGCAAACCAAAAAAGTTAAATGTTGCAGCTTTTGAAAAGCAATCAAAAGTAGAATTCTTTGTAGTAAAAGTTACCTGATCTACCAAACCTTTTTCGTATAACTTATAACACAGTGCAAAGTGTTGTTCAACTTTACAATCTGTTAAGTTATCATAGATATACAAATGTGGTAATTCGTCTGAATGTTTTAACAGAGCTTCTATACAAAACTTAGATATTAAAAGACGATTTCGAACACTTAAGAATACTTTATACATTTTGAAACTCCAAAATTTTTCGTTTTAGACTATTTAAATCTTGAAGTTCTTCTTCCCAAATAATTAATGTTCGATAACCTTGTTCTTTAAAATGTTGTAGTCTACTAAATTCATCCTCTTCTTTATGCCAGAATCTTCCAAAAAATTCTATTAATTTTTTTTCTTCTCCATTTATGAAATCTGGATTTTTTCCAGCAATCCAGACTTGACCATCACCAACATAGTTATATTTGTTTGTAACTACTTCATCTAAAAAATTCGTTAGAAATACTTCAGGTTTAGTAGGTTTTTGTAGTAGTAAACATTTTTTTCTAAAACTAGAATCATTCCATTTTTCTTTCATCTTTCTAGACATTATATCTCTTTGATTTTTAGAGACTTGTTTTCCTTTACGCCCTTTACCAATTTTCTCTTTAGTTTCATTTGTATGATGTTTTCCATAAAATGGATTTTTCTCTCCTGTAATATCTGCATGATTTTCTTTTATCTTTTTTCTAGTTTCTTCTGACCTTCTTATACCTGTTAATTTTTCACTTATCTTTTTCTTATGTTCTTCTGAGAAAGATCTCTTCAGCTTTCTCTTATGCTCACTAGAAAAATGTCTACCCAGTTGCCCAAACTTTTTCCTATTCTCAGAGCATTGGGAAGAAAATTTATTACAACACCACTTCCCATTTTTAAATTGGTATTTTGCTTCTTGATCACAACCATAAGCACATAACATTAAAAATTACCTCTGCAGTAGTTCTTCAAATTTTGTAATAATTTCTACAGTATTCAATTCATCATAACATTTACTATGCCCTCCAAAATCTGACTCTGGGCAAGGAATATGACCATGTCTAAAACAAGGAGCACACCTCTTCTTAGAATCTATCCAATCACATAAATCTTTTGAATACGTTTCAAGTCTAACATATCCAGGAAAAGGACCAAATATCCCTAATGTTTTAACTCCTAAAGATATTGCTATATGATTTAAAGCAGTATCAGTTGCTAGTGTTATTTTTGATAAAGAACATAAAGCTATCGTATCATCTATTCCTTTAGAATACTTACAAAAATTATAAACTGAATCTTTATTATCTAGAATAGAAATGAAATTTCGTATCATCTCTTCTTGCTTTGGAGAATCTGTAATAACTACTTTATGTCCTTTAGATGTTAACTTATCAATAATAGATTTCCAAAACTTTGGACTAGGTGTTCTAATTGGACTAGAAGCTCTAACTTGTATCAAGACAAAAGACTTTTCATCCAAACCCCATTCTTTTAAAACACTTTTACAGTAAGCTATTTTTTCTTCTTTCGGACTTTGTTTTGGAACTAAGTCTTTATCTTCAATTTGTAGATTCAACCACTTCCTAAACAACTTATAACAATTTGTAGTTTCAGCTTCTGCACAACGTTCAATAACTCCTTCAAAAACTGCATGGTAATCAGCTTTCCACAGATAACTTAGATTAAATGGAAGATCTATTAAATTATCAATTACTCGTTCGTTGTCATCAACAATATCATCTTGCCATGTTTCAACCATCGGTTGATATTGCGGACCACAAGCAAATACAATTTTACATGGACTAAAATTTTCTTTTATATGAACTAAAATGGGTTTGATAAAGAGAAGATCTCCGATGCCGCCGGTCCGCCAAAATAAGATAGTTTTTCCTTGTAGGTTTTCTCCTTTATATGGTTTATAAACATTTTTAAATTTGATTCCAGATGGTCTAAGGATTCGTTCATTCGTAACAGGATTATAATGTAATTGGTGGTAAACTGTTACACTAGAAACATACTTAGATCTTTTATAGATATTTTGTTTCTTAAAATTATTCTGAATAAAACTAGTATCTTTAACACATTCTGATATAATTATATTTGGAGGGTCTAGTGCTAGTTCTTCTAAGGTCTTAACTTTTTTAACTCCTTCTTCTATTCCAAGTTGTTGATATTCAAATTTCGTTACTGGTTTAAAGTTATCCCTTTTCACATTTACAAGTTTTATTCTCTCTTCATCCATTCTATTTTCCCTTCCTATTTAAGAATTCATTCTTCATTTATCTTTGTAATAGCTAGTTCAATTGTGTCTCTTAATTCTCTTGGGTTAACAAATAGTTCTGACTGTCCCATTGTAGATATCCATTGATAGTCACTATGTTCTTTAGAGAGTTTAATTTCTTGTTCTGGTGGATCTAAGGAGCATAAAAAATTGTATTGAGTACTCTTTCTTTTTCCTTCATCTGCAATGTAAGTGAACTTATCTAAATAAGAAAGAATTTTAATATTTACTCCTACCTCTTCTCTTACTTCTCTTTTTAAACAGTCAGTAATTTTTTCTCTTGGACCTTTATCACATTTCCCACGAGGGACTTCCCATTGGTTAGGCCACTTATCATTTTCAGATCTTTTGATTAGTAAAAATACTATTTCTCCATCTTCATTCTTTTTAAATATAATAGCTCCACTAACATTCATTTCTTTCTCTACATCTTCATCATAACCAAGAAGAGTTTCCAAAAAGTGTTTTAGTTCATATTTTTCGTACATTTTTAGCTTCCTGTAGAATACACTAACAATTGTAGTATTTGATCTTTTTCTAAAGCTACTTCAGGTTTCTTTATAAATAAATTCAATCCATCATCACTAATATAATAATGATCTCTATATTTTAAATAACCATTTGAAGATAGTATTAGAAGAGCATCGTTGTCTGTAATTTGATATCGTAAGACAATCATTATATCCGAGGTAGAATCTGCTTGTTCTTGCGTAACTTGATGGGCGTACACATCATTAAGAACATAATCTTCTCTTTTAGTTACATTAGCATGATCTGATTTTATAACTTGAAAGTAATCTTCAGATGTTGAATCTACAGACACATCCCAATAAAAGTTAATAAGAGATCTATCTGAAATAATGTCTTGTTGACTATAATAAGGAGAGTAATTTAAAGTATGTCTAACATCTAACTTAATATTTTGGACTAAGTGATCAGTAAGTACCATTATCATTGATGGCATTTCAAGTTGGTATTCTATTGTAAAAGATAGTCTCCAATCTGCTAGTCTATCTGTACCTCCATATTTTGTAGAAGCATCTGTAAGAGATTTTAATTCAAATCTAGGTCTCATTCTACATGGCACAACTATTTCATTTTTATTAGTCGTTTTTATAAGTACTTCACTAGCTTGTGATTTATCCCAATCTAAAGTATGTCGAACCCCTGTATATGGATTATTATATTCATACAAATAAACCTCTGATGGTAAAATTAAAAAAGAGTTAAACCATTGGGGATAAATAGGTCTTCCTATATCTCCAAACTGTTGAATAAGTAAAATTCTCAAATCAAAATATTCATAGAAAGATGGAAGGAGAGTTATCATTTCAAACTCCCCTTTTAATCGAGAAAATCCAACACAAACTCTAACATCATTATCTTCGTATATTGGATCATACAATCTTGATATTAATCCTGGAGCTAAGTTAGGAAATCGCCAGCCTATTTGTCTTGCACCCGATGCTGTTTCATCAAGACCAAATTCTCCAGTTGGATTTAAAATTAAAGCCGGCAGATTTGGTTTGTCAGGATTTCTACCAAGTTCAATTTGTTTATTTATGTATTCTACACCTTTATCATACGTGCCGATAATTTTCCATTGAAATCTAGGATATAATTCACCAAACCAATCTAGAGAAGCTTTTACAAAATCAGCAAATACATTGTGAATATATTGATAATTGTAGCGCTCATCAATCATATCCTTATCTGATACGTTTTGATCTGGAACGAAAACAGATTGATCTGTCATTTTATATTTTCCTTAGTTATCAGTAGTTAAGTTTATAGTTCCTTCAGTATGTACTATTTCCATGCCCTCTTTTCCCATTTTAGAATCATTATAAAATTCATCTAATAAATTAAGAGCAGGGGTAGTAGATATTTGTAATCCTGTAGTTCTAACGACTTTCTTGGAGAGCTTTTTTATAATATTTTGTCTTTCTGCAATTATAAAAATAAAGTCATTTGAAAAAGAAGTTAAAGTAAAACCATATAAAGTTAGATTATCATAAAACACTTTCTCTTCATATTCTACTTTAGCAAGGTTAAGAGTTTCATTAAAAATAAAATTTATATCAGAATCATATTGTCTTTTTACAGAATGAAATTGATTAAGGATATCTAATGTATTCTTTCTAAAGTTATGAAGGTTCAAAAACGTTTCACAAAACCTACTAGCTTCAATACTCTTAAACATATTTATCTTAGCAGCATGTTCAAGATTTCTATCATTTTTAAAATCTCGTTCTATCCCAAATAATACAAATGGTGATCTTTTACTAAAAAATACAGAAATGTTATAAAATCCATCTAGAAAAGGAAGTCTAAGATTATAGCTTCTTTCAAAAGTTTTCCCTAGTTCAAGTGGCATAACAGTTTCTCCAGCACTCTTATTTCGAAAGAAATTTTGTTAATGAAGATTGTATCATGCATACTAAATCTTTATTAAGATCAAGAACAAACCATTTATCTGGTCCCACATCTATAACATATATCTTAGAGAGATACTTTTCTGAAACATATTTTACATAGTCTTGTTGCATTACAAAAATGGTATCTGCCCATTCGAAAAGCATTTCTAAAGTTTCTTTAGAATTCCTATTCCAACCACAACATAAAGCATCTATATGGTAGTAACTCTTTAGGATATAAGCGCAAGTAACACTTCTAGAATTAGCATCTTGACATAAGCAAACTGCCTTCATTAATTCTCCATTCTATCTAGTTAAACTCGACCAATCAACTGTCTTTCCATTCGTAACTGGGTTCTTTACTTTATTAAGTATAAGATCTTTCGATAACATACACTCTTCAGCTTTTGTATAGAATTCGCTAAGAGGATCTTTCTTACTACTTTCATTCCATTCATATAGTGATCGGATGATATGTTCACCTAGTTCTTCTGACACAAAATCTTTATTGTTAAAATCAAAATCTGAACTTGAATCACCAATTTCTGATATGTGAGAAATAAATAATTCTTTAATTTTTTCAGGTATTTCACTCTCATATCTCTTTATGTATTTAAGGAGACCAGTCTCCTTTTTCTTTAATTGCTTTTTTGACTTTCCATTTGGGGAAAATAGTTGAAGAATGTCTTTAGATACATAATCTAAATCAACATACTTAATTAATTCTTCTACTTTTGTTAAATCTGTTCCAGTTTTTTCAGCTACTTCTAATCGAACAATCTCATTTGTAATTTGTTCAATACTAAAGTTATTGTTAGAAGGAAGTTTAACAGTTCCTTCAGAATACATACCATGGTGAAGATCAGATACAAGCATTTTATCAGGAAGTTTTTTAAATGCTGCGGATATAAAATCTAGAATTTCTCTTTCATCTACTTGAGTACAGTTATATTTTTCTAATAAGTGTTCGTACTCTTTGAAGAATCCAATATCTTTATAACTTTTAAAATTTCTAGATAATATACTTTTAACTACATCCTCTCCATTAGGCTCAAGAAAACTGAAAATTAACACGTCAGTAAAACATCTTAAAGCAAAATACGTAAGGGATTTATTAGCATTTGCATCATTTATTTTATCTTGTAACCTTCCTCTTAAACATTTTATATATGATAGAATCAATAAGAAATCTAACGAAAGTTCTATATTAAGTTCTTGAGTTTTTAATCCATCTGGTTTGTAAGTAATCATTGGAATAGCCATCGGGAATGAAGACCCATTTAATGTATAACCCATAAGTGCTTCTGAAAACCAGAGCTTTGATAAATATAACGTTGACTTCATTTCATCTTCTGATATTCCCGGTAAAAATTCAAGTTGTTCATTTATTTCAAGAGAATTCTTAATAGAATCAATAATTGTCAATATTGGAGTATTCATTATATAAGACGAATGAAGTAACGCTTCAATATTTGATATATCATTCTTCAAAACTTTAGTGATAAACACACTCTTAACTTCTAAAGTCTTTTTAGTTTGATCTAATATTTGAGACTTCTCAGAATTGTCAATTTCTGGAACTTTTATATTCGAAAAATCACTTCCTAAAAATTTATCAAGCTCTTCATATTTTTGATCTAAAAACTGTTCTCCTTCTATTGGAATCACTTCTTTTGATAAAACAGAATGTGTATTATTAACGTTTGTTAACGAACCCATAAAAGAAGGTAGAGATTCTATTTTTCTAGTGTTTTCTTCAATTTTATCTATCAAAACTGATGTAAGAAAACTCTGCTTTAAATTTAAAACCAATGTAAAACTTAATCTATATAAATATGATAATACATCAAAAAATGATGATGCTAAATCAAAGTCTAAAATAACTCTACCAAAATCTGATTGGTTAAATACTATAGACATTAACACACACTTCAAGTCTGAATCAATTTTAGAATGTCTAAAGAAAATCTGCAGTTCTCTATTTCCAAACTTTTTAATTATTTGATAATTTTCTTCTCCACTGTAAACGTCATCAACTGATTTAATAACTTTGTCGAACTCTAATATTAATGAACGAACATTCTGGATAGAAAGCATACAACTTCTTCTTCTCTTATCATTTAAGTTAGTAATTGAAATGCTAAAATAAGGAAGAGAGAAATTTTTAGAATCTTGAGTTGATGTAGTTAAGGTAAGATCTAATGTAGAGTTGGTATTAAATTGTGAGTCTTTATAAAAGAAATATTGCTGGTTCAACCATATAGTATTCTCACTATCGTACATAAAAATCTCCTTTCACTTAAAAAAAGTCCTCTATTTGTTGTTTGTTCTATTGGTAGGAAATTTAATCTTAGGATAGAAGTTGGTAGGAGGCGACATCGTCACCGGACGAGGTGGGTGTTTCACCCATCGAGGAGGAAAGATGTCGAAAGAGATGTAAAGTAATATAAACGGTGATTCTTTTTTGAGACTTAACTTACACCCCCCAAATAAATATAATAATAGATAATTTAATAACTCTGTCGGGGTGTCCCGCTAACAGAACTCCGTTCAGGCACCACAAGAATGTCCCAAACTAAAGTAGCGGAGTCCGGTGAGCATAAACCACTAATAGACTTCTCGATTTCGAAGACTTATCTTAAAATGTTATCTTATTCTTTTATTATTTATTCTTCATTATTTTATTCAATATTCTCAGTTAAATTCTTGATTCAAATATAGATTCAAATATTTGTTATGAGAACAATCTATAAATTATAGAAAGGAAGAGAAAAATGAATGGATGGGATAAGTATTTCTTAGATGTATGTAATGCTGTTGCGAAAAATTCTAAATGTTTATCTAGACATGTTGGTTGTGTTTTAGTAAGAGATAAATCTATAATATCTCAAGGTTATAATGGACCTCCAAGAGGAGTACCTCACTGTGGAGATAGATACTTCATTGATAGTCTTATTATAAAAGAATTAGTAATGCATGAAATTAGTGTTGGAAGAGTTGACCTAAAAAGATGTCCAAGATATACTTTAGGATATAAATCAGGAGAAGGTCTTCATTTATGTAATGCAGGTCATGCTGAAAGAAATGTTTTGATTTCTGCAGCTAGATTTGGAATTTCAACTAAAGATGCAAAACTTTATTGCGATTGTGGAACTCCTTGTGGAGATTGTTTAATAGAAATTATTAATGCTGGAATAGAAGAAATTATAGTTACTCATTTAGATTTATATGATGAGAAGTCTAAGTTTCTACTTTCTAGCAGTGGTATAAAAATAAGAACTTATCAACTACAGGAGGAAAAATAATGGTTGCACAACTTGAACCATCAGTAGGAAAATGTCCTGAATGTGGTTATCATCATCCACCAATAGCTGTTGGACAAAAGTGTCCAATGTCTAAACCAAAAGATTCTGAAGGAAAAGAAATTCAGACTAATGAATTTGTTTCTCAGATAAAAAATATAGTAGTTAGTCAAATACAAAAGAAACATATTAAAGATACTAAAAAATTGTTTTCTTATGTTTTACTTCAGTTGAGTAAATATTTAGAAGGATATAAAGAATAAAAAAGAAAGGATAATGTTGTGATAGAACAAACTTTAAAAGCAAAAACTAGGGATAAGATGACAAAGATTACAGATAATTTAATTCAACTTATTAAAGACAAACTTAAAGGTACGATGTTTGAAATTAATCGTACTACTAAAGACGAAAAGAATACAGTTTTATATTCTGATCTTGCGATAATTAGGATATCTAAAGAGAAAGCCATTACAATTTCATTTCATGCTATTATTAGAAGTGATGTAGCATATGTTATATTTTTAAAACTCAAAGAGATCAAGTCTATTAGGAAAGTTGATATTGTTCCAGCTTTTTTTTATGATGAGAAAGGACCAAAAGTTTACTATGGTAACGATGCAGAAGAAAGGTTAGTAAATGAACTTAGGAGAAATTTTATAAATGACTTTGTTAATGAACAAACTCAGATAATGATCTTGAGGAATTTTAGATCCCCATATGTATGTTAATGAAGGAGTAGTGAATGAATATTGAGAATACACTCTGGGTTGAGAAATATCGTCCAAGGAAGCTGGAAGATATGGTTTTACAAGAGGAATATAAGATTGACTTCCAAAAATGGATAGAAAATAAGGAAGTTCCGAATTGTTTGTTCTCAGGACCTCCTGGTAGTGGAAAGACTACTTTCGCTAAAATTCTAACTTCTAAATTTGGAATACTACAACACCCTGCAGATAATCTTCTAGTAATTAACGGGTCGGCTAAAGAAACGCGCGGAATAAGTTACGTTCAAGATTGTATTGAACCATTCTTGAAAATTCCTCCTGTAGGAGATAACTATAGAATAGTTTTTATAGATGAAGGTGATTTCTTAACAGATGCAGCGTTTAGTTCACTTCGAAATATAATTGAAAGGTATTCACAGAATGGTAGATTTATTGTAACATGTAATTATATGTCGAAGTTTCCAGAAGCTATAATTAGTAGATTTCGGGTTTACTCTTTTAAGCAATATCCAACTGAACTTGTTTATGAATACTGTAGAAAGATATTAGATTCCGAAAAGATTGAATATGAAAAAGAAAGCATTCAATTTGTTATTGGAGGACTATACCCAGATGTAAGGAGAATTGTTGACACTTTACAAAAGTTTTCTTCTTCTGGTAAATTAAAAGTTAATAAAGATCTAGTTCAAACAAATGAGAAATTATTAACTGCTTCTGTCCTTGAGATTATATCATATATAAATAAAAATGAGATGAGTAAAATTGGAAGAGCTATGAATACTATAGTTAATTTATTAAATGAACAAGACCTTGATTTTAGAAATATATATTCATCACTGTTTTTTAATTCGTTAGTTCCTGCAAATACTAAAATTATAATTAATAAATATTCAAATAGTCATTCGGACTGTTTAATTCCTAGTATGCATTTTTGCGGAATGTTGTTTGAAGTAATTCAAGTTCTGAAAGAATACAAGGAGTTAGTAGAGAAAAAATGAAATTTATTAGTATATACAATAAAGAAATTAACTTTTCAGCAGGGGTTCCAACACGATACGTAGTCAGAAAATCTAACATTGCTTCTGCTAAACTTATTCTATTTCTTATAGCTAGAAGAAAGTATACATATTTATATGGTGATGAAGTTTTTGAAACTTGTAAAGTGTGTAATGGAATTGGATGCAAAACTCTTGCTACACCAGATTCTCCTGAAGCTTATTTGATTCCTATTTGTGAAGAGTGTAATGGTTTTGGAGGAAAGTTTGTTTTAGGTGAATTAATTTTTAAATGTGATTTTTGTAATAGTGAAGTACGAGATCCTAAAAGAGTTTGTCCCAAGTGTCAAGGAACTGGTTATGTAGATTTTTTAGAAAACGTTTTATTTACTTTAGATGGTCATTATAATTGGAGAAAAAACTTTCCATACGATTGGGAAATAGATAGATCAATGACGCAATTTATGAGAGAAGTAGAATCGGAGAATGGTTATGTATATCCTTCAACATACTGAAGTAGAGAAGAGGATTAGATTTGATTTAGCTAGAGTAAAGTATACTATAATATATGGAGACTCGATTTTTGTTAAGTGTAAAACATGTAATGGAACTGGTTTAGGTGGTATAACTAAATTTGAAAATTCTATAGGTTGGGATTGTAATTCTTACTGCTCAGTTTGTGAAGGATTTGGAGGAATGTTTATTTTAGGTGAAACAATTTTTAAATGTGATAAATGTGATGGGGATATTAAATGTGGTAAATGTGCAGGAACTGGTTATGTTGATTTTCTAGAAAACATATTGTTTCATCCAAACAGTACTTCTTATGATTGGAAATCTAGAATTCCTTCTCGTGAGAGAAGAGATGTATTTTCGGAGTGGGGATGGTAGGAATATATAGAGACGATTTTCTACATTATTTGAAAGATAATTTAGGATATGCTAAAATAAGTTCTAAAAACATCGTGACAAAATGTCCATGGTGTGAACATAATAAAGAGAAAAAACACTATCATTTATATATAGCTCTTGACGCTCCTATCTTTCATTGCTGGCAGGCAAAATGTAATAAATCAGGAACAATTTCTAAACTAACAAATTTTATAGACGGAGTGGACCATTTTGAGCAATTTGTTGATAAATCACTGATTACTAAAACAGAAGAAAAGAGATTAATTAATCCTCTCAAAGAAAAGAAACCTTTAGAGATTCCAGAGTTGGATGTTGATAAATTTAAATTGAAGTCTTTATATATTAAACATAGGTTAGCATTTGATATAGATGTTAATAATATTAATAAGTTAGTATTTGATATCGAAGAGTTTGTTAGAATTAATAGTATTAAATTAGATGATAAGTCTCAAAGGATGATGGACTTTCTACAAAGTAATTTTATAGGATTTTTGACAGAGCATGATAGTCTATTAATTTTGAGAAATATTGATCCCAACGCGACATTTAGATATTTTAAGATTAATCTTTGTGAGAGTGAATTTTTAGATTATTATAAGATTCCGGGTGGTTGTTTTAATTCAGAAAAAGTTGTTTTATCGGAAGGAATATTCGATATTTATGCTGAACAAAAAAATGACTCGCTAAACATTAAAGATTCTGTTAAGTTATATGTTGCAACATTATCTGGATCTTTTGAATCAGTATTAAAGAGCTTGGTTTTTTATGAACAAATTTATCGTCTCGATACTATTATTTTGTCCCATAAAGATGTTGATATGAATACATATGGAAAATTAAAAAAGTTTAACCAACATATATTAAATACATTAACTATTTACTATAATAAGACTGGAAAAGACTTTGCAACATTTCCAGTTATACCAGAGAAAATAACAGTTCAGGAGGACTCTGAAAAATCATGTTGGAGGCAGAAAAGAAAAAATTAAAAGAAGCATTTGATGAAGTTATAGCTTCAGACTTAACTTATAATAAACCAATTTCAGATATAGATTATACTGTGTTAACTAAAGCAATGAGTGTTGATAAAGTACAAAAAGTTTTAGGATGTAATGTTTGTTTGTTTAACTATAGTTTTGAAAATTGTCCATCAGTTTTAATTGTATTTTGTTACTACCCAAAAGAAGATAGTGGTTCGAAACATATTTCAGAAAAGACTATTGATATTATTAGTTTACTTCAGGATACATTTATTACATTGGATTATGTAGATATTATAACTGTGAAGAGTGAACCATTTGTATATATCACTGCTGTGAAAAAGAATTTGAAAAAAAATTGAAAGGAGAATTTTATGGTTGAAGTAAGTCTTGATGCAGAAAAATTTGGTAGTTTTTTAAGAACGTTATCACTTTTTAGAGATATTTGTAATGATGTAGAAATTAGATCTGGAATGGTAAGACAAAGAACTAATGATAAAGCCAATATATTTGAGATGGATCTTTCTTCTTTAATTTTAGACTCTGATATTCTTATTTCTAACTTGAAACAAAAACTAGATTTATTAAAATGTTTTCTTGGACAGGAAGTAAAAATTGTCAGTAATAATAATGAAGTTTCTTTTTCAGATCAATATTCTATAATTAAATTTAAGAATCCAAGAGTAGATTTTATAGATAATAAATTTATGTCAAGTGAAGAATTCTCTAGTATCTTTAGTTTGAATGAAGAAGACCTTCTTATGGATTATGAGATTGCAAAGACTATTTCTGAAAGGATGAAAGTTATAGCACAGGGTTTTAATATTGTTTCTTTTCAAGTATTTTTTGAAGGAGATAATGCATCAATAACAGCTTCGACTTCATCTAAAGATCAACACGCAAAGATAGTGTCTGATATTCCAATTAATCAAACTACTAATAATACTTTTTCAAATCTAGTTGTTACTCCTTTTGTAATAGATCATGATGGTTCAGCAGTTTTAAAAATGTATAATATAAGCGAAAATATGTGTGTTAATAAGTTTGTAACTGCGATAGGAGATGTTAATATTAATATTTTCGCGAGGTCTCAGTTGATGGAAGTAACAGAATAATGATAAATTTAACGTGCAAGATTTGTAAAAGAGAGTTCAAGAATTATGTAAGTTTAGTTCCACATTTTTCACAAACACATAAAATAAGAAGTAAAGATTACTATGATAAATTTCTAAAGAAAAATGGAGAAGAAAAGTGTAATAATCCTAACTGTAATAATAATACAAGTTTTCTTGATATTCGTAGGGGATATTCTGAATACTGTTCACTAAAATGTGTTTATTTAGATCCTCTAACACAGTTTAAAATAAAACAAACATGCTTGAAAAAATATAATGTTGATAATCCATCTAAATATGAAAAAGTTAAAGAGAAAAAAGAAGACACGTCTCTTAAAAATTATGGAGTTAGATGCTCATTTGAAGCAGAAGAAGTTAAAGAAAAAAAGATAGTTAGTTATCTAAAAAATTTTGGTGTTGATAATCCATCTAAATCTGAAAAGATTAAAGAAAAGAAAGCAAAAACTTGTTTAAAAAACTATAATGTTGATAGTCCTTTTAAATCTGAACAAATTAGAGAGAAATCTGAGAAAACGATGATAGAAAAGTATGGTGTTAAGTATGCGACACAATTAGTTCGAAGACCATCTATTCCACAAATTGTAATATTTCGTAATGTTAAAGAATTATGTTTAGACACTGAACTAGAGTATCCGTTTTTAAATTATACTTTAGATATAGCTATTCTAAGTTTAAAAATAGATATAGAATATGATGGTTTTCGTTATCACCAAGGAAGAGAACTACATGATAAAAAGAGAGATGAAGAACTAAAGAAACGTGGATGGAGAATTATTAGATATAAAGGAATTGAAGGTAAAGATATTGTTCCAACTAAAGATCAAATATTGAAAGATATTCAAAATTTAATACAGGGGGGTATAGTCTAACGCATCCCAGTTCGCTCCTCAGTTATTATCCCGATTATTCAATCCTTGACACAGTTCTATCTAGAGGACTATATGATACGTTGAATTTATTTATTGATTTAAAGAACGTATTTCAATCTTTGTACATGGAACACTCTATCATTAATCTTGTTGAATCTACAATAAAAAGCGGATATACGGATAGTTCGATGTTTGCAGCATTGGTTTCGTTTATATCTTTTCATAAAATTTATGCAGCTCGTAGAAATATAAAAATTAATTTCTATGTATTTTTTGAGAGCGGTGAATCTTTTTACCACTTGAACATTTATAAGAAGTATAAAATTTCACGGAAGGTAGATAATTTATATGGTTTAGATTCAGATAAAAGAGATCTATTCTTTAGTATTCTCCATAAGAACTACCAGCTTATGGAACGAGCATTTAATCTAGTTCCAAGAGTTAAGATTCTTCGACTTCAAAATCTAGAGGCAGATTTTATCCCTTATTATCTTATCACCCGTCAGTTAGTTTCTACAGATTCAAAAGTTGGTCATATTGTATATAGTAATGATCATGATATGTTTCAGTGCGTTTCTGATAATTGTTATGTCTTCTCAAAATCGTCTAAAGGTAAAAAACTTATTAAGAAGGGCGAAGTGATGAAGGAATATTTAAAAACAGAAACTAACTTAGAAGATAGTTATCTTCCTATCGCGATGTCAATTATAGGAGATATGGGAGATGATGTAGATGGGATTAGACAGATTGGAGGAAAAAGGATTCAAGAGTTTCTAAAAGATCTAGTTGATTTAGGTGGTGGGGTTGAACAAGTGTATTCGAATGTAGTATCAGATAAAGAATTATTTCAAACAAAATCCTTGGAAAGTATGAACAAATATATACTTAAAGTTATAGCGGAAGAAAGTGAAAAGAAGATTGTTTCTAGGAATTTGAAACTGGTTTCTTTTGAAGTTCTATCAAGGTTCTTTGATTCTCCTAACAGCACTGAAATGTTAGAAAAAAAGAAGAAGTTAATAGAAACATTGAATGATAATGAAACTGTTTCTTCTGATGTTTTAAGAGAAAGTTTAGAAAAGAGTAGGATTTACTTCGATTACGAAGAGTTCTCTAACCTTTACTATGGAGCAGGATAATGTTAAATGAGGGCAGGGTTTTAAATTATGTTAAAACTAATCTAGGCTTCCCATTTATGGTGTTGGAAAAAAATGATGATGAAATAATCGAATATATTCAAGAATTTACACTCCGGGAATTCTCTTTATACCAACCAGAAAAAGGGAAAAAGATAGTTTTAAACACGCAATCAGCAGCTACCAAAGTTCATGGAATTCAGAATGAATATATTCTAAACGAGCCAGATGGTTTAGAAATTTTAAATGTAGTTGATGTCTATAGCCCAACAGGAGACCTATTAATTCATGGCCACCCACCGATCGGCCCTCTTACACATTTTCAACTTCGAGAATGGGCATTGGACGTGAGTATGGCAATGGAGTTGAAGCAGTTTTCATCTTGGGATAAAACATTTGAGTTTAGGCATCCAAATATTATAAGAATAAGTCCAGTAATTTCAACCGAACAGTATCTTACAATTGAGTATGAAAGAATGCAACCCCCAGATTTTTCAGGGATTCCTAATGAATTAGAGGGGATCTTTATGGAGTTTGCTCTTGCAGATATTATGGTAGTTCTTGGAAGGATAAGAAAAAGATATGCAGATATGAAAACACCTTTTGGAGATATTCCGATTTCTGCAGATATTGGTGATGAGGGAAGAGATAAAAAGAAAGAGTTAATAGATAAATTATCAGTTGGAAGTCTCCCTAATGTAATTATAGATTTTGCATAAAATTAGGAGAAATTATAATGAAGTTTACAAGTAAAGAAATTACTTGGGCATGTAGAATGGTTTTACTAGACGATCTAAAATCTAGTGAAACTTTAAGAGAATCTTTGTCTTGTGATGAAGAAGATGAGTTTAAAAACTTTATCAAAAATCTAAAAGTAGATGCTATTTTAAAAATATTAAAAGAAGATCGTAAACCTTCTCCTTTTGATTATGATGTAGATTCTTCGTTGAGTATGAAAGAACTTGAAAGAGGACTAAAAGATGCTCTAGGAATGAAGTATGGAATAGACAAAAAAATTATTGTTAGTGTTGGATTATCTGTTCTTCTTGCAATTATTGGATATTTACTTTATAGAAGGTATAAAGATAAGTGTAGACAAATTTGTTCGAAATCAATCGCCAAAGCTGGTTGTATGAAGAAATGCAAGATGGTTAATATAAGGGCTGTTATAACAACATTAAACTCTGAGAAATCAAAGTGTGGTAGAGATAAGAAGTGTAATATAAAATTTGATAAGCAAATAAAGAAGTGGCAGGAAAAATTAGGAAGTGTTAGGTAAAAGGTTATGGATGAATATACTGCTTATAGATGTCCAAAATGTAAAATTTCGTTTGCTTGTCAAAGAAGAAAAGGGATGAGATGTTTTGTTTGTAAAGTAAAAGTATTAGAAATTAGAAGTAAGGATTTAAGGGGAGAATAAAATGGCAAACGGAAATTGGGTAACATTTACATGTTCGGGAACACTATTTGCTACAACTCTTGCAGATAATGCCGTAGCAAATGGATGGACAAGATCTGAGGCAGGGTATGATTGGCTTAAACCAGTTAATTCAAACAATGTCTGCATAGGGAGAATATCTTATCTTGGAGCTATCAGAATCTATACTGAGATAGGTATTACTGGTCAGTTGTATACTATTTGTGAACCTACTGTTAGGGAATCGTATGACTCTGGAATGCATACAGGAATAGGTCTGGGTTGGAGTGGCTGGGGCAACCCTATTTATTGGGCTATGAGAGGTGAGAACGACCTTGCCAGAGATTTTACGTTTGAAGGGTGGATGGACGTTAATTGTATTTTTGGTAACGTCAAGCCAGACCCATCGATTTTAGGGGCTACTACTTTTCCAATTTTCTTCTGTGTAACTAAAGGATTTGATGGAGTCAACCGTTTGGTTGGGTTGGATACACTGCCGACTGGTGCTGCTTATCGTTGCAATGCAAGACTTATTTATGCTACAGATGCTTTGGCTTACTGGAAAGGTTTACAGTCAGGTGGACTTGGAGTTTGGGGATTTGATAACAAAGCAAGATTATCAAGGTTGTACCTATTCCGTGGCGGTATTGCAGTTGCAGATGTAGTAAATCCTGCAGCTATTATTGGAAGCTTTGAAGATCCAGTAACTGGGATACCTTATGTTCTTTGTAGTAAGAGTCAGGGTATTGAGGTTTGTAATGATGAATGTATACTAACGATCGGAGGAATAGATTATTACTATAGATGTATGTATCCTACTTTGACACCACTACATAACGTTATGTTGTGTAATAAATCTTCTAATTTTAATGCCATTGTAATTCCTTCATCGAAAGGTGTAGACGAGATACTAACTTACTGGGTAAGGAGATTATAAATGGAAAAGGATTGTAGCAAGTGCGGAAAGGAACTCACAGTTCAGGAGAACATTTATTATGATATCCCCGCTGGTTCAAGGAAGGGTTTTTGCCAAAAGTGTTATGATGATTATATGATTGCAATGGCTGAAACGGGAATGAAACTGGAGTAATGGAATGAGTTGGTTGACTGGTTGGGGATTTCGGAAAGATCATTTTATTAATCCTGCTTCTGGTGCAGATCAGAATTACCAGAAGAGAATAGTGGTCCATTTTGGATTTGGGTCTGATGACGATGAGAATGTTTACCTTAACGGAAATTGTCAGGCTGATTTTGGAGACGTGAGATTTACAAGCAACACAGGGGTTGCGCTGCTCGATTATTGGATCGACAAGAAAGTTGATAGCAGCTACGCTATTTGTTGGGTTGAAATTGCTGAAGATTTAAGTGTATACGATAAAAAAATACAAGTTTATTACGGTAAACCGGGATCAACCTCAATAGCTAATGGGGGCAATACTTTTATTTTCTTTGATGATTTTGAGATAGATTTAAGCAATTGGGTAGTTAACCCTGCCCTTTCTGCTGTTCTTTCTACTGACTTTGTTTATTCTGGAACCAAAAGCGTGAAGTTACCTTTAACATCCCCAACAGGGATAACCCTTGGTCATTGGCAAAGTCCGAATGGAAATATAGCAGTTCATATTCATTTTTATGATGAAATGTTACCATTAAGAGAATCTACCATGTGTAGTATTGATGCTGGGGAATCCGAACAATCGTGGATTGGTATTAAGAATGATATAGGACAATACGAATATCAACTTCAAGGCACTACTTATAACAGTGGTGTTGATAGGGTAATTGGTTGGCATGAGTTCATAACAAGATGCACGAATAACTTGAAGCAATTTATTATAGACGGAAATATTATGCCTGTCACAGGCACAGGAAATTGGTGTCCAAGAACTTGGATTATAAATTCAAGCCCAACTTTCTCGGATAGTCCGTCTTATTGGGATACCGTTTTCGTAAGAAAATTTGTTAATCCCGAACCTGCTCACGGAGTATGGGGTAATGAAGAGAATGAGGCGGGATATCTACCCACAACGTTTGTAGCAGAAGATGTTGAAAATTCTATTTCTGGAACTCCATTGATTTTAGAAGATATGATTTATCCTTTGGATCAAAAGCCTTTGGATACTGAGGAGGATTTATTATCTCTACTCGGTTCCCCTCATATTCTAACTTCATCTGAGGATTTACTTGTTGCTCTGATTGGAGCCCCTCATATTCCAACTTTATCTGAGGATTTACTTGTAGTCTTAACAAAGTTGAAGTTTTTGTCTGTAGAAGATTCTGTATTTACTTTATTTGGTTCTCTACACGTTCCAATTTCATCTGAGGACTTGCTCGTAGCTTTAGCAAGGGAACTCCGGTCCGTGGAAGATTTGATTCCTGATCTATCCGGTTCTTTCCACGTTCCAACTTCTTCTGATGAAGTAACTATGTCTTTGTTAGCAAAGAGACTCCGTAGAGTTCTTATGGATCTTTCTATGATAGGAGCATTTCCAATTATAGGTGGAAGTCATGTTATTCAGAGTGAATCATAATGAGTAATCTTGGAGATATAATTACATTTGATTTTACAACGCACAATCCTTCGACTGGAATGGTATCGGATGCAGATGCACTACCTACTTGTGAAGTTTTTGAAGACGATAATGATACGGAGATATTGAGCCCTGTTGTTTCTAAACGAACTGGAAAAACAGGAAATTATAGAGTATCCATAGAGACATCTACAGCTAATGGATTTGAGGTTGGCAAGAGCTACAATGTTATAGTAGCTACAACTGTAAATCTCGTTTCGGCAAAAGCAAGGGTAGCTGTATTTGTTTTGGATTCAAAACGCAATGCTGATTTGAATGATTTATCGACGTCACAGGTTCGTAGTGAAGTCGATTTGGAATTTACGGAGAGAGGCTATTCAGCAGATCGTGCTGTCTTATTGGACAATCTTGATGTTGAAATTTCCACACGAGCTTTAGAAACTAGTGGAAAGATTGACAATATAAAAGTCAAAACGGACCAATTAACTTTTACCGTTCCTAATAAAGTTGACGCTACATTTGATACTACTGCAGAAGTTGAACTTTCGCAAGAAGATCATGATCTAATAGTGTTAATACCAGATATTAAAGATAAAACAGATCAGATGGTATTTACTCTGTATGGTGGAATAAGCGCAACAGTAGATGATTTTACCGAAACAGCTTTGGATCAGATTCGTGAAGAATTAGATCCGATAAAAATTAAAACTGACCAGTTAACATTTACAGTCTCTAACAAAGTTGATGCTACATTTGATGCTACTGCAGAAGTTGTACTTTCACAAGAAGAACATGATCAACTGATGTTAATTGACGATATTAAAACTAAAACAGATGAGATGACATTTGTTCCGGGTGGTGGAATAAGCGTAACAGTAGATGATTTTACCGAAACAGCTTTGGATCACATTCGGGGAGAATTGGATCCAATAAAGATTAAAACTGATCAATTAACTTTTACAGTTCCTAACAAAGTTGATGTTACAACTGATTCTACTGCGGAACTTCAACTTTCACAAGAAGAACATGATAATATAATGTTAATACCTGATATTAAATCTAAAACAGATCAATTAACATTTACAGTTCTTAACAAAGTTGATGCAACTGCGGAAGCAGTTTTAAGTCCAGAAGTAGAAGAAGCAATTACAACGATTGGAACTGATTTAAAAAGAGCACTAGGATTATTACATGAAAATATCTATATTGATCTACCAGATTATGATGAAAATAATAATTTAGTTTCCGCTAGAGTTCGTATTTATTCAAGTCCAGTTAGTGTTGGTACAGATTCTGATATTATAGGGACTTATCAAATAATATCTGAAACTAGTGGACTTGGAAAATTTACTTCGTGGAAGCAGGTATCTGTATAATGAGTGTAAATATCGCCACAATGGGAATGTTTGGAGGAATGGGTTATGGTGGAGGTGGGGGTCCGGCTATTGCTGGATCAGGTATTCCGTCTGAGATATCTAGAAAAGAATATGCAGAACTTAATAAGCCTTCTGTTTTAGTTGGAAGAGTTGAATTTGGTGATAAAATTGATCAAGAACAGTTACGAGGAACTATAATAGTAAAATCTGTTAAGTAGGAGACTAAGCATGTTAGAACTAAATGTTAATCAAAATAGATCACTTAACTTTGAAATTCAGTTATCTGGAATAGCTCATACACAACTAGAAGGTTTCTTAAGAATTATTATAGATGGAATTGAATATGGTTTTAAAGCAGAAGTTAACGAAGGAGATATTATAGTTGATGTTCCAGTTCTAAAAAATATTATTCCAAGAGAAGTTAAAGAAGGTGAAAAGTTTGATGCTAAACTAGAAGTTGTAGGAAATGGATATTATCTTAATCCTTGGACTGGATCGTTTATTGTTAAGAATCCTGTTATACTAGAAGCTAAGATAAAAGAAGACGTTGCAGATAGTGGAGCTCCAAAGATAGGTATTACTAAAGTTAAAACTGGAGGTTCAAGTAAAGTAGAAACCAAATTGAAAGAAATGAAAGAGACTATTAAGAAACCAGTTGAAAGAAAAGAAACTAAAAAAATTGTAGTAGAGAATAAAACTAATTTACCAAAAATAGTTTTGACTGAAGATCATGTTATTCAGTATATGGTTAAACAAGGTACAAAAAGTAAAAGAGTCCAAGAGTTTATACTTGAACAAGCAAAACTAAATTCTAAAACTGACTCTCCAGAAGATATGTTAAGAGCAGTGATAAAGTTTTATAAGAATCAAGGTAAAGAGAAAGATGATTCTATTGCTAAAAAACTAGGAGAGAAACTTTAGTATTCTATATTTAATTTTAAAAATGATATAAAGATCCTCCGGTTAGAATGAAGTAGAATGAGAACAAAATAATGCAGAGAACTTTTAGAGTGAGTGGAGGTAAAATGAACTTAAATTTTAGCATAGTTTTAATCGTGAAAAATGAAGAAAAGACTTTACCTAAAATGTTGGATTCTTTAAAGGAGTTTAGAGAACGTGGTGGAGAGATAGTTATATGCGATACAGGTTCTAAAGACAATACTGTTAAAATCGCTAGAGACTACGGTTGTGTTACAGAAGAAGTTAGAGAAAAGTTTATCAAAATTATTACGAAAGAATTAGCCCAGAAAATCAATAGAAAGTTTAGTGTTAATGAAGGAGACATTGTTAAATTTGGTGATAAGTTATTTGACTTTGCTTCGGCTAGAAACTATGCTGCTTCTTTAGCTTCTAACGATTTAATAAGTAATCAAGATGCAGATGAAGAATATACTAAGTTAGATATAGATAAGGTTTGTGATTTTATTAATCAAGGTTATGACCAATTTGAATACAACTTTGTCTTTTCACATGACCAATTTGGTAACGAAGCAATTAAGTTCGTTCAGAGCAAATTTTATAATAGGAGAAAAATGCAATGGGAAGGTATTGTCCATGAAGTACTTCAACCACTAGTTTCTGGAGAAATCAAAAGGTTGTTTCTTGATGAGTCAATAATTAAACTTGAACACTGGCAGAATCCAACAACTAGTCGTGGAGCTTATCTCAAAGGACTGGCAGTGGATTGTTTTCAAAATCCCAATAAAGATAGACAATCACACTATTTTGCTAGAGAGTTGTTATGGTGTGGAAAACCAAAGTCTGCCATTAAGGAGTTCGAGCATCATATTGCAATGAATAGATGGAAAGCAGAAATGGCGCAATCAATGATTTTTATAGGAGATGCTAATGGTCAGTTAAATCAAGGAGATAAACAAATAGAATGGTATCATAAGGCTTTTGTTTTAGACTCTAGTAGGAGAGAATCTTTAATTAGATTAGCACATTTTTTTAGAGCCCGCAATGAACCCCAAAAAGTTGCTTGTTATATAGCAGCAGCAATGGAGATACCATGGGTTCCTTTTTATGCTAACTACAGAAATCACTATACTAATGAACCACATGAACTAATGTATTGGGCCCGTGGATGGCTTGGTGACATTGAAGGAGCAAAATACCATATTTTAAAAGCCCTTGAATATCAACCTTATAATAGGATTTATCTAGAACATACAAAATATTATTTTGAGTATCCTGATAATTTAATAGAAGGTTGGATGCGTTTTCCAGAACTACTTTGGTTATATGAAACAGCTAAAAAGATGAACACGATTGCAGAAGCTGGAAGCTGGAAAGGCAAGAGCACTCATGCACTATGCTCAGGTTGCAAGAGCGGAACAGTTACTGCAATAGATCATTTTCTTGGTTCAGAAGAAGAGAAAGAATTTCAACATAAAGAAGCTGTAGGTGATATAGTTTATAATCAATTTATGGAAAATATGAAAAGATTTAATAACTTAAGAGTTAATCGAAAAGATATTGTTGAAGCTGCTAAAGATTATCCAGACAAATATTTTGATATGACGTTCCTCGACGGTGGGCATACGTACGAACAAGTGAAAGCAGATATCCTTGCTTGGTTACCAAAAACAAAGAAATTAATTTGTGGACACGATTATACTCCTAATCTTTGGAATGGTGTTGTTAAAGCTGTAGATGAGGTAATAGGAAAAGTTCAAGTAGTAGATTCAATATGGTTTAAATTTTTAGAAGAGGAGAGAGATGTTTAAAAAAGGAAGTATTCCTTGGAATAAAGGACTTACAAAAGAAACGGATGAGAGAGTTGAAAAATATAGTAATAAAGGAAAACCATCTGGAGCTTTAGGAAAACATTGGAAAAGACTTGATCAAATAGGAGAAAATAATCCAGCGAAAAGACTAGATGTTAGAAAGAAGATAAGTGAATCTAAATTAGCAGAAAATAATCCTTTATGGAAAGGTGGTTTATATAGTCATTTTCATGAAGAAGCTAAGAAGTTTTTTGGAAAACCAGTTTGTGAGGACTGTGGAATAAGTTTAGAAGAGTATCGTTTAGTTCATAAAAAAGGATTTCATATGCATTGTTTAACTAGAGATTATACTATATTACAACAATTCAATTGGAAATGTGTTTGTAGTAGGTGCCATAGTCGTATTCACTTAGAGGAGAATAAATGAAGAATTCGTTTACGGCGGCGAATGAGTTTCCTTATAAGATATTTCGAGATTTAGGATTACTAGTATCAATTTTTGATGGTGAGAAAATTCTTCCTCGTCATGTTCAATTATCTCCAACTAATAAATGTAATTTGAAGTGTAGTTTTTGTAGCTGTCAATCTAGAGATCAAAAGCAAGAATGGACTTTTGATGATGTTCAAAAAATAACAAAAATTCTAAAAGAAGTTTGGACAAAAGGAGTTACAATTACAGGGGGAGGAGAACCCTTTCTTTTTAAACATATTGATGAATTAATAATTTCTCTTCGAAATATAGGAGTATCTGTTGGAATTGTAAGTAATGGAACTATTCCATGCAATGAACTTATTATACCTTTGATAACGTGGATCCGCTTTTCCTTTTCAGATGATAGAGTTATAGATAATAAATTTTTAGATAATATTCGGAAATGGATAGGAAAAGGAGTAGACTTAGCGTTTAGTTATGTAGTAACAGCTGACGTTAATTTTTCGAATATAAAACAAATTGTTGAGTTTGCAAATAATAACAAGTTTACACATATTCGATTAGTTTCAGATATATTAGATCCTCAAACTTCAAAGAATATTCTTAACGTTAAAGATTTTCTTAGAAGAGATTGTGATATTGATGATAGTTTAGTTATTTATCAACCAAGAGGGAGTTATACTAAAGGAATTCAGAGGTGTTTAATTTCATTATTAAAACCAATGATATACAGCGATGGTCATATTTATCCTTGCTGTGGGGTTCAATATGCTTTAATTGATGATACGAAAAGAATGCCTGAAAGAATGAGAATGGGTTACTATACAAAGCTTCCACAAATAATTGAGAAACAAAAATGTTTTGATGGTAGTATTTGCAATGTGTGTTATTACGAAAAATACAATGTTGTACTTGATAGTTTACTAGAAAAGATGAAACACTTAGATTTTATTTAGGAGAGAAACAAGTGAAAAAAATTAGTGTAACAATGGCTTACTATAATAGACCTGACTATTTAAGACGAACTCTAGTTGCGTATTATAATATTCACAGAGGAGATCCTGGTTGCGAATTTATTATTGTAGATGATGGCAGCAGAGATGATTTGAGAGCTGCATTAGTAGCTAAAGAATTTGAATATAAACTTGATATAAAAGTATTTTACAGAGAAAATAAAGATGATATCAATCCAGCAGTGGCTATTAATAGTTCTGTGAAATTAGCTTCGGAAGAAATTGTAATAATTACTAATCCAGAGACGATCCCAGTAACTCCTATAATTTATCAATTGAATTCGGACCAATTTCAAGATAACGAATATATTATTGTTCCTTGTTATTCTATTCCTTTACAGTCGCAAAATGCAATTAATCAAATAGATGTTAATAATGAAGACTATGTCAAAGAAGTTTTGAATTTTATTAACTTTAATTCAAGAGGACCTGAGTTTGAAGGGGATGATGCTTGGTACTCCCATTCTATTTATAGATATGTCCTTTTTTATTTTACTGCAGTAATAAGAAAGAAATATTTCTTTGATATAGGGGGAATTGATGAAGAATTCAGATATGGTTGGGGGTATGAAGATACAGATTTTGTAGAGAGACTTCAGATTAATCAACCTAAAATTTCATTCTTAACAGATGCAGTTTGTCTTCATCAATTTCATTATAATAATTCAGAAGTCACAAGAGATGATAGAACTAGATATGAAGGTGTCAGAAGAAATAGAGAATTATATTTGCTAAAGAAAGAGAGTAGAGAGAGTTGGAAAAAATGATTATATACAAAGTTTTAAACAAAGTAAATGGAAAGATATATATTGGGCAAGACACTAAAAATAATCCAAGATATTTAGGATCTGGTATATTATTGCGAAAAGCAATTAAAAAGTACAGTAGGGAAAACTTTAACAAAGAAGTTATAGAATGGTGTGATACTAAAAATAAACTTGATTTTTTAGAGAAGTTCTATATTCGATTTTTTAATTCTAAGGCTCCAAATGGTTATAATCTAACAGATGGTGGAGATGGATCTATTGGATATATTTGGAATGAAGAACAGAAAAAGAGACTTAGTTTAATTCGAACAGGAGTGAAAAGATCAGAAATTACTAGAGAGAAAATAAGAGAATCGAAATTGGGAGAAAGGAATCCGATGTTTGGAAAACATCAGACTGAAGAGTCGAATGCTAAAAGGAGAGAACATCAGAAGATAGTTCAGAACCAACCAGGAGTTAAGAAGAAGTTAAGTGAAGCTTTTAAAGGTGATAATAACCCCATGAAGAAGCTGGAGAATCGAGAAAAGGTAAGCAATTCTCTTAAAGGAAAATGTCTTTCTGAAGGTCACAAGAAAAAAATAAGTGAAGCAAGAAAAGGAAAAAGTTATGAAGAATTTTATGGAGAAGAGAAAGCAAAAGAAATCAAAGAAAATCATAGTAAAAGTATTAAATTGTGGTGGAAAAATAGAAAGGAAAAATTGATAAGATAAAATGTCATTATCGAGGGTCGAAATACACTTAACTTATAAATGTGATTTAAATTGTCCATATTGTAATAGAGGATGTTTTTCACATATAGAATTTGCTCCAGATATGACTTTAGATTGTATGAATAAATTTCTGGAAGAAGTTCAAACTTTAAACTTTCCTCTGAAGGAAATAGTGATTATAGGAGGAGAACCTCTTTTAAATCCTAACTGTATTGAGTTAATTAAACTAGCTAGAGAGTTTACTCCAAATGTAATACTATTTAGTAATAACTATTCTGAAAGAGCTCATTCCATTATAGAATATGTAAAATTTAATAATCTTTGTATAGTGTATGAACCTACTTTCAAAACTAAAAAAGTAAATCATGCTGAAAGTCCTGATGATTTTTGTGTATTTATATCACCTACTGATATTGGTAAGAAACGTATAGATCCGTGTGGTTGTTATACTTATTGTGGTTTTAGTATGGACTCGTTAGGTTATACAAGTTGCTCACTTGGTGGTATGATATCAAGTTTGTTATGTCCAGAAGCGAGAACTCAGAACTTGAAAGATTTGATGGACGAAGAATTTATTAAATGGCAAATGGTAAAATTATGTAAACACTGTGGTGCACTTTTATGTAAGAGAAGTGATGTACCACCAGATATGTTATATGAATTTTGTGGAACTAAAATGACAAAGACTTGGTATGATGCTTTTAAAAAATGCTGAAAAGAAGTAGTTATTTTTTTGTTGTCTTTTCTACTCATAAATGGACTCACGTTTTTTATTCTACATTTATAAAAAGACTTCTTACTGAACAAATAAATAAGAAGTTACATCTAAAATTATGAGGGGTAAGAATGGCTTTAGGTTATTTGGTTAGGTCTGGAATTACTGGTCCAACTGGTCCTGGAGGTGAATCTGGAGGACCAACAGGTCCTACCGGATATACTGGCGCTGCAAGCACCGTAACAGGTCCAACCGGTCCTACCGGATATACTGGCGCTGACTCTAGCGTAACAGGTCCAACCGGTCCTACCGGATATACTGGCGCTGCAAGCACCGTAACAGGTCCAACCGGTCCTACCGGATATACTGGCGCTGCAAGCACCGTAACAGGTCCAACCGGTCCTACCGGATATACTGGCGCTGACTCTAGCGTAACAGGTCCAACCGGT